>Ga0181560_10001556_pt1 | contig 21316 bp, 20 predicted proteins | sample 011ome_20_FD_133751 | JGI IMG/M metagenome (GOLD analysis project Ga0181560, IMG submission 133751) | Coastal salt marsh microbial communities from the Groves Creek Marsh, Skidaway Island, Georgia - 011509CT metaG (megahit assembly) | ecosystem: Environmental > Aquatic > Marine > Intertidal...
GCTCGCCGCGCCCGCCGCCGCCGCCGCCGCCGCCGCCGCCGCGCGGCCGCAGCATCGCGCGGCCGCGCGCGCGCGCGCCGGCGACATCGCGCGCGGGTTTTTGAGAACACTCGGCGGCGTTAAGGAAACTGTCGCCCGCAAGGCGTTACGAGCGATGGGCAAAGACGTCCCGGAGGCGGCGGAGGAGGAGAACGCGCTCGAAAAATACATGCTCGATGGCATCCGCGCGGAGGAGGAGTCCACGAACGCGCTCGAAGCCTGGATGCTCGAAGGGATCGCGAACGCGGAGCTCGAGGACCTCGAATACGACGCGCGTGCGGAGCTCGATTTAAACTTGACGTTCGACGTCGACGTCGAAGACGCGGAGCGCGGCGGCGACCCGATGAGCTGGCTCACGCCGCTTCCGGAGCCGCCGACGTCGAAGACCGCCGCCGCGGCGCTCGCGCCCGAGGGTGCCGACGAGGGTGCCGTCGCTATCGCCGGCGAGTCCGACGCCGACGCGATATTCGAGGAGGCGAACCAGGTTGGACGGGACCTCATCAGAGGGTTGATCCCGACGCCGACGATCGCGGGAGGGAAGACCGCGTCGAGAGGGCTCGGGTTCGACTCGGAAGAGGACGAAGAGGAGGAGGAGGAGGACGACGGGCCGGAGACGCCGCCGCAGCTGGATAAGACCGATCTCAACGCCGGCTCGGTCTCGGAGGATGCGGAGGAGGAGGAGGAGGACGATTCGGATTACGAACCGTCGGACGGCGAGGAGAGCGAAGACGAGGACGACGAGACGTCCCTCGACGACTCGGACGTCGACTCCGAGGAGGGAAGCGCGCGGGATGAAAACGATACCCCCGCGTCGCTTCGGTCCGCGATACACGCGTACGGCGGCGCGATGCACCCGATGACGAACCCGATGAACCCGATGAACATGAACGCGATGAACGCGATGGTCACCCCGACGGGCTCGGGCGCGGGCGCGGGCGCGGCGGCGGCGTCGCCCGCGTTTAGCGGCGCGGGAAGCGGCGCGGAGTCCTACGACTCGTTCACCGCCGCGCAGCAGTTTCAACAGTTTCAACAGTACCAGCAGTACCAGCAGATGCTCGCCTTTCAACAGCAGCAAGCCGCGTTCGCGATGCAGCAGCAGATGGCTCTACAGCAGCAGCAGGCGGCGTCCGCAGAGAAGGCGTCGAAAAAGTCAAAGTCCAAAAACGCGTCGCCGAACGCCGCCGCCGTCGCGGGAACGAATCCCGCGGACGCCAAGGCGAAGAAAGCGAAGGCGGAGGCGAAGGAGGCGAAGCGGGCGCTGAAGAAAGTCCGGGGGGAGGCGTTGAAGAAGATTGCGATTCGCCTGCACGGGGACAAACTTCGACGGACGCTACGGAGCTGGCTGCTGGTGCGAGCCGCGGAGAAAGCGGCGAGGATCAAGGAGGAGAAGGAGGAGCAGCTCAGGGAGTTGCTCGCCGCGCGCGAGGCGATCGACGCGTGAGATCTGATGATCTGATGACGATGATTAAGGAGAAGATCGGCGATCGATTCGATGACGCCGCGTCCGTACTCGTAGTAGATTTTTTGAAGTTAAGGTTATTTCAGAGAGAACGCGATTTCTCGCGACGGGTCCCGTCCCGTCGTCTCTTCTCCTCGCATCCCCCCCCCCGATAGCCCGATTATTCATTCAGATTTTTTCAGGCTCAACCCATTCTTCGACGAGCCTCGCAGCCTCGGCGTCCGCTCGATGATCTTCACCCTCTGCCGGTTCCCTCTCTGATGCCGCAACTTCTTCGCGCGTTCCCTCGAGCGCTTCATCTCCATCAACGCGTTGAGCTTGTCCTCCTCGTTCTCCTCGTTGTGGAACAGCTCGCCGAGCTCTGATGGGGGCGATGCCGTGCGTGCGAAAAAAGTTCGTTCATCGGTCAGTTGAAAGGAAGGGACCGACGCGATCATACAGTATAGTATGTTGAAATCGAGCGAGGGGTGGGTGAAAAACGTTTTGTACGCTACGGCGCGCACCCGAAGCGTCCAGGATGACCCCCGCGACGACGAGCTCGCCGAAGAACCGCTCCTGCACCTCTTGCACGCTCAGCGTCCCGCTTCTTCGGTTGTACTTCAACGTCAGCGTAGACAGACGCGCGTGGCCTTGGTCCACGGTGATTTCCACGCGCACGCTCGCGCCCTCGTACGCCTCCGCGGGCTCCTCCCACGTCGCCTTGTACACGTTGTTCCCCTCCACGTCCGTGTCCGCCTCTTCGCTGTACAGCTCGTGACGTTTCAAGAACCGACGAAGCGCGAGGATGGAAATCTTGACGTGCAGGGAGTAACGAAGGTTGATGTCCGCGCTCGCCTTCTCGAGCATGCGCTTCAGCGCGTACTGCAGCGTGAGGACGATGAGCGCGAAGAACAGCAACGAGATGATCAACCACAACGCCGGCGGGTCGATGAACGCGTCGAAGACGTCGCGTCCCCACGACGCGTCGAGGAGGTTCCAGTTCCCGACGAGTCGGTCCATCACCGAGAACGCGAGGGAACCGCCGATGATGAGCTGCATGAGCTGAAGCGAGTTCGCGGAGGACTCGTTCGCGCGGAACAGCGACTCGAGGTTGCGCGTGTTCGACTGCAAGCTCTCCTGGAGCTTGAACATCTGCACCTCGGAGATGACGTCTGTGTTTTCGCGAAGCGAGTCTAATCCGAGGCGCGCGCACTTGAGAAGGCTCTCGAGGTCTTTCAACCGAACGACGAGCTCTTCGCGGTAGTCCTTCGTCTCGAGCGTCTCGAGGAGAATCTCGAAGCTCGGATCGTTCGCGTGCGTGCGCGCGTCCTCCTCGGAGATATCCGGCAGCGAGTGCGACGACGTCTTCACTTGCGTCAGCAACGCGTCCAGAAGCGACGCTTGCTTGCACGCCACCATGACGCGCCGCCTGATCTCCGCGAGGCCGGACGGCTTCCCGATGTGCGTAGCGATCATGAGCTGAATGCTGTCGATCTCGGACTCCATCTCGAACAGGCGGTGGAAGAACGTGGAGACGAATATCCGGCGGGACATGATGGCCGCGTGCGTGACCAACACGTTTTCAAACTTCTTCGCGCTGAAGGTCGTCGCCGATACGAAAAACGGTGGGGCGGAGATCGTTGGGGGGCGCGGCGCGTCAGCCGAAGTCGCGAGGATTGATCGATCGATCGCGCGGGTCGAGCGTCAAATCGAAACCGAGGGGCGGTGGGCGGAGAGAGAAACGACGACGACGGACGGAACGGAGGGGAAAGAAACGCACCAGATCCCGGAGACGACGATGCCCTTCTCGCCCGCGATGACGACGCCGCCGTCCGGAAGGTCCGCGGCGTTTCGAACCCTGCCGGTGATTTGCGAGATTTCATTCTCGTTGTCCTCGCCGTCCATGAAGTACGTCACGTCGAACCGCGCGGGGGTTTCCCCGACCGGGACGTTCGACAGCGTGGGCGCTCGGATCTCCTCGCAGAGAAACATCGTGAACATGGAAAACTGCGACTTCGTCGCGACGACGCTGGCGGAGTGGCCCCCGCTCGCGTACATCACCTTCCCGCGACCCACGAACGAATCGCGGGTTTTCGACGGCGTGTCGTCGAGCTCGTCGTCCTCGCTGTAATTATCGCTGCTGTCGTCGGAATACCACATGGGATGCGCCGAGTCTGACGGCGACAACGCGCCGCCGCCGGCGGCCTCGCCGCTCCCAGCCTTGCCGCTGCCGCCGCGCTTCATCGACTCGCGGCGCGTCGCCGCGCGCTTCATCCTCGACTTCCTCTTCGCCCTCTTGCGCGACGCCGCGAAGAGGCGCTGAAAGTACCCCAACAAGCCGCCGCCGCCCCCCTCCCCGCCACCGGCCTTCTTCGAGCGGCGCGTTCGACGCTCGGTCCTCGCGCCCAGGTCCACGACGCTCATGGTCGCGCCGTGCGCGCTCGCGTGATTATCCGCGCCCGCGACTTTCTTGCTCTTTTTGCTGCGCAGCGACGTCATCAACAGCCGCTGGTGCGACGAGCTTATCGACTCGAGCGTCGACGACGAATCCTCGTGCAGGTCGAACACCAGACGCGCGACGAGGTCGACGGGGATGCCGTCCTTCACGTGCGACTGCACGGAGTCGACAATCACGCCGAACACCACCTGCCCGTTCGCGTGGAGGTGAATCCCGAAGTTTTCCACCTGCACCACCCCGGGGTCTTCGGGCAAGTACACCTTGGACTCGAAGTTCGCCAGCCGCGACCGGACGTAGTCCATCGGGAAAATAGCCGCCATGCCGCTCATCTGGACGTCGAACGTCGTGCTCGAGGGCGACGCGTCGATCTTCGTGCTGACGAGCCCGCTCTGACCGCTTCGTATCTCCCCTCTGGACGCGTGCAGCATGAGCTTTTCGTTCAACGCGTTGAGCTCGTTCGGTCCGTTCACTGGTTCCCGGAGGGGTGGAGTTGAAAGGCGTCAGTTGGCGTTGAAAGGCGTCGAGGACGGGGATTGAAAGCGGAAGGTTGGCGGAGAGATACGACGGCAAAAGTCCTTAAGAAACGGCGTTCACCACGCCGACGCGGTCGTACGGGAACCAGTGTACGGACCGAGGTACTGCGACGTTATAATTTTCAACCCGGACACGACGACGTGCGTGTCGCCCTCCTCTCGAAGCGTGTGTTCCCCCGCGGCGGCGACGTGCGCGAGCTCGCTAAAGTCCGAAAACGGCCGGTTCGTCCGCGTCGTCGTGCGCTCCGGTCGCAGGCAGTCCGGGAGGTACGGCGAGCACACGTACGAGACGTCCTCAAAGTCGGTGATGGTGCTGAGGGTGATTGCCCGTACGAAGCGACGAACGTTGGGGTGGAGTTCAAAGGCGTCAGAAGCGGAGTTGAAAGGCGTCGCGCGCGGTGTGTCGGGATTGAAAGCGAGGGACCCTGGGCGGAGAGATGCAGACGCCGGGAAAAGTCCTTAAGGATCGGCGTTCACCACGCGGACGGGGTCGTATGGGGAACAGTGTAAGATAGAACGCGCCTGAACCGCTCGCGGCCGTCCGGATCGACGAGGATGAAGTCCTTCGTGATCGCGTCCACCCTGACGTCGAACGGCGAGCCGTGCGTGAAGCGCTCCTTCGCGAGCGCGTTGAGCGTCGCGGGGGTATCGCCGAGCACGCCCTGGGTCAAGAAAGCGTCGATCGCGTCCTTATCCTCCTGTTTGATGTTCCGCAGCGCGGCGATGCCCGCGGGTAAGACTTGATAGGACGTCGACGTGAACTGTTCCCGCGTCGCGAGCTTCAGGCGCGCGATCAGACCCATGTTCTGAAGGTCGCTCAGGTCGTCCACGGCTTCCCAGGACACGTTCATGTTCACCGCGCCCATGCCCGTGAACTCGTTCGACGGCGCGAAGTCGTAGTCCAGGACTTCGAGAAGAATCGCCTCGTACACGTACACGAGAATGGACGTTCGGTGGACCCACCGCGAGCTGTACGACTCGTCGCCGTCGTCGCCGTGCGCGCCGCTGAGGCCGTGCCCGCTGCGCGAGAGCATGTACGCAGTGCGAAGCTGGTTCACGAGGTTCGTGGTGGCGCGCCGAAGCATCTCGCCGAGTCGACTCGCCCCGGCGCCGGCGCCGCCCGATAACCCGGGTACTCCGCCCGCGAGCCGTCGCGCCGCCTCCGCGACCGCGGACTCGCCTCCTCCTCCGTCGACTCCCTCGCCGCTAGTAAGGTTAAGGTTATTCTTCCGAGGGAGCGACGGCGCGACCTTGTTGCTTCCCTGCCTCGAGTTCCCCGGGGTGGCGTCGCGACTCCCGTCGGTCTTCTCGCTCTCGCGGCGCGAGATGGCGCTGCGTCGTCTGGAGATCTTACGACTCCACGGGTCGTACATCTCTTCCGCGTGTTTCTGGTCTTCGGGCCTCGTGTCCTCCGCGACGGCGACGGCCCTCTGCACGCGCGCGATCAAGTACAGGAGACGGTACTGCTCCGTGGTCATGTCGGCGACGGAGAGATTCTCCGGCGCCCAGATGCCGCCTTCGGGCTCCCCGCCGCCGCCGCCGCCGCCGCCGCCGCCGCCGCCGCCGGGCTCTCCCGAGCCGTCCCCCGCGCCCTTCACCGCCCTCGCGAGCGCGATACCGATCTTCAGGTTACCCCTCTTGTCCCACATGTCCAGCGGGAGCTCCGCGGAGGACTTTCGCGCCGGCGTCGTCGTCGACGGGTCCGGGTCGGACGAACAAACCGCGGTCGACGTGGGATTCTGCGATTTGTTGTTAGACGCGGAGTCCAACGCGACGGACGCTCCTCGACGCGAGCGCTCGCGGCGTTTCCCGCCGCGTCTCAGGCCAGCGGTCGCCTCGTTCGAGGTCGCCTCGGAGGACGGCGTGCGCGGGTACGGGGACTCCGGCGATGACGGCTCCGTCCTCGGATCGACCCGCGGGGTGCCGCCGTCGTCGTCGTCGTCGTCGGGCGATCCGCCCGTCGTCGTCGTCGTCGTCTCCTCCTCGCGCGCGGCGTCCGGTCGCGGTCCGTCCGCGTCCGCGTCCGCGTCGACGATCTCCCCGAGGAGCGGCGGCGCCGGCGGCGGCGACGAAGACGCGGAGTCGTCGTCCGCCGCCGCCTCCCCCTCCTGCTCCTCCTCCCGCGGCGATCGCATCGCGAAGGAGACCGCGCGCGGCGTCGCCTCGGACGGCGCGCTCGGCGAATCCGCCGCGAGGAGCTGCGCTTCGTCTAAGATTCGGCGCACGGACGGCTCGCGCGCGAGCGGGGATATCGGCGGCATCGCGCGGTGCGTGCCGCGCCGCGGGAGCCGAGCGACGTCCGCGGTCTCGGCGAGCGTCCCGCGCAGGTTCCGCGCGCGTTCGCCCGGGGTGCGCGACGCAGTGGTCGACGAGGACGCGAATCGAGACAGAACTGTTGTGTGTCATGTCTGGTCTGGTCATGGACGACACAGCTGGGATGTGAACGTACGTAATCACTTCGGTCGGCGCGCGTCCGACGCGGCGCACGCGCGGCCGGCGGGTTCGCTCTCGGAGCGGCGTCGCGCGCTCGGCTCGTCCGCGAGCCGTCCGCTCGCGCCCGCCGCGCGCGTCGGCGCTGAGCCCCGAAACGCGCCTCTCGGGGAGGCTGTCTCATGGCGAACGTGATCATCGAACGTTCGTAATAATTCATCATCGTTCTCTCATCCATCCCGCGCGACCGAACGAACGATGCCGTGGCGCACCCTCGAGGCGACGGCGGTCGAGATTGAAGACACGACGAGGTCGAACGAGCACGGCAGCGAAACTTCGTACACGGTGCTGCACGTCGTCGCCAAGATTCCCGCGCGCGAGCTCCGCCCCGGGGGGTCGTTCGTCTACGCGTGCCTGGGACTCCTTTACCTCCCCGTGCTATTCGACGCGCTGTGGTTCGTGAATGGCGGGAACATAAAGCGCGCCGCGCCGCCGCCGCCGCCGCCGGTCGCGCCGCCGACGGAGGCGGAGGATGCGAAGAAGAATAAACGCACGAAGTGCTGCGGGCTATACCGCGAGGACAAGTACTGCTGTTGTTTAGACGTGGAGGACGACAGCCTGTCCGACCGTCTGATTACCAGGCTGTGCATGCCAGTGTTTCTGCCGTGCCTCGTCGGCTTCGGGGTGCTCCTATTCATGCGCCAAGTCTTAGCGTACGGCCTGGGCTCCTTGGTCTTAATGATACGCAACCTGCTCAGAGCCTTGACGTGCAACCTGCTCGGATCCTTTGAAAACCACTACGTCCGCATCGCGAAGCCGAAGCCGTCTTCGGACGCGGCGGCTGACGCGGCTGACTTTCGAATAAATTCGCCGGCTGACTTTTGGGAGTTGCGAACCTCCGTCGTGTACGACGGCGGGAACATGTTCGTGCCGAGTCCTCCGTTCGCGATCGACGAGTTAAACGTCGGAGACGCGTTCAAATGCGGCTTCGGGCCGTTCGAGTCGTTATGCTTATTTCGAGGGAACGGCGGCGAGCGCGGCGGCGCCCCGGTCGACGCTTTCGTAGCCGGCGAACCGTGAGGCGACGGTCGAGACGCGCGTAGTCGTAATACGCGTAGTTTACTTTTCAGGTCCTTCCTGTGGGTATCACACGAGTAATAACTGACCCTCCCACCCGCCCGCCGCTCCACTCCGCTCACGGCCGCGTGTACACCTCCGGGTTCAGCGCCTTCTCGATCCTATCCAGCGCCTCTTTCAGCGTGTCGTCGCTCGCCGCGTATGATATCCGAACGCACTCCGGGTTGCCAAACGCGCTCCCGGGCACGAGCGCGACTTGCGCCTTCTCGAGGAGGTACCGACACAGCTCGTCGCCGTCCGCGACGGGGCCGAACCCCTCCGCGCTGGCGCCGTCGCCGACGAGCGCGGAGACGTCCGGGAAGACGTAGAAGGCGCCCGCGGGGACGTCGAGTTTCACGCCGGGGATGTTCGAGAGGCGCGCGGCGACGAAATCGCGGCGCGTCTCGAAAGCCTTCTTCATCGCCGCGACGGGCGCGCCGCCGTTGAGGCCGAGTCCCAACGCCGCGATCGCGGCTTGCTGCGAGATGGACGACGGCCCGCTCGTGATCTGGCCTTGGATCGTCGCCGTGGCTTTCGCGAACGCCCTCGGCGCGGCGAGGTACCCGAGACGCCAGCCGGTCATTGCGAAGGCTTTACTGAACCCGTTCACCGTGAGCGTCCGCTCCATCATCCCCGGCAGCCCCGCGAACGAGACGTGCGTCGCCGGCGCGTACGTGATGTGTTCGTAGATCTCATCCGCGAGGACCAAGAGTCTCGGGTGCGTTCGGACGACGTCGGCGATCGCTTCCAGCGCCTCTCTCGAGTACACCGCGCCGCTGGGATTCGACGGCGAGCACAGGATCAACAGCCTCGAGCTCGGTTTCAACGCCGCTTTCAACTTCTCCGCGGTGAGAAGGAAACCCTCGTCCGAGGTGGTTTGGACGATCACCGGATCCGCGCCGCTGAGGCGGACCATCTCGGGGTAGCTGACCCAGTACGGCGCCGGGATGATGACCTCGTCCCCGGGGCCCGTCGTCGCCATGACGGACTGCGCGACGGAAGCGAACGTCGGGGTGGAGTTGAAAGGCGTCAGTTGGAGTTGAAAGGCGTCGAGGTCGGGGATTGAAAGCGAGGTGTGGGCGGAGAGACACGCCGGGAAAAGTCCTTAAGGATCGGCGTTCACCACGCGAACGTGGTCGTATGGGAACCAGTGTATAGAACGCGCCTGCGCGACGGACTGCTTCGCGCCGTTGCTCAGGACGATCTCCTCCGGGGCGTACACCAACCCGTTCTCCTCCTTAAGCTTCTCGCACACCGCCTTCCTCAGCGCCTCCGTGCCCGTGTTGGGGGAATACCGCGTGAAGCCTCGGGTTATCGCGTCGCGTCCAGCCTCGACGATCGCGGCCGGGGTGTCGAAGTCCGGCTCGCCCGCGGCGAGGCCGATGACGGGCAGGCCGCTCTCTTTCATCGCGCGCGCGAGGTCCGTCAGCGCCATCGTCTTCGACGGGCGCAGCGCGGCGACGCGCGGGTTCAGCGACTGGTCCACCTCCGCGCGCGCGGAGAGCGCGCGACGCGATCGGACCGATCGGACCGGGCCGACCGCGGCGACGCGTCGGAGGTGGCCCGGGGCCCCGTGGTCGGACGCGGCGACGCGCGAGCGCCTCGCCGCGAGCGCGAGCGCGCGGACGCGGAGGGTCGAGCTCGCGACGACCGCGGCCATCGTGGCGATCGGCGCGCGCGCGCGGTCGCGAGGGAGAGGGCGGACGCGGCGCGAGGCGCGCGCGCGAGTGCCGACGACGGGTCAGTATCGATCCGTGTCGAAACCGCGGAGCTCATCAGTGCGGAAGTTTTTTCTCGGACGCGGACGGGACCCGCCGCGACGGCGTTCGCACTCCGAGCGGCGCGCGCTGACTGGACGACGATGCCGCGCTCCGCCGCCGGGAAGGCGGCGCGCGCGAAGAAGCTCTCCGCCGCGGACGCGTGGAAGGCTGGGCACACCGGCGGCCGCGGCGGAGGGAAGTTCCGACGGTCGTACCGCGACGACGACGGCGACGGCGCCGACGGCGGCCGATCCGGCGGCGGATTCGGTCGCGGCGGCCGCGGCGGCCGAGGCGGCCGCGGAGGAGGAGGCGGCCGCGGCGGCCGAGGAGGACGCGACGGCGACGGCGACGGCGACGGCGACGGCGACGGCGAAGCGACGCGAGATGCGATGGAGCGCGACGCGATCCCCGCGCTGGCGGGAGGCGCGGACCCGTTCGAAGCGCTCATGGCGTCGCTCCGCGCGTCGGACGACGCCGACACGCGCGACGCGTTCGACGTCGCGCGCGGCAGCGACGACGACGACGACGACGACGACGACGACGACGACGCGGAGGTGTACGTCGACGAGGACGGGAACCCCGTGGAGCTGGACGGCGCGGAGGACGGCGCGGCGGCGGCGTCGGCGTCGGCGTCGGCGTCGGGATCGGGGTCGGATTCGGACGACGACCTCCCCGCCGCGGACGACGACGACGACGACGACGACGCGAGGCGCGCGTCGAAGTCGACCGCGGAGGCGTGGGATAACAGAGACGACGAAGCCGACGCGGAGGAGGGCGACGAGGAAGACGACGTCGCGTCCGACGACGACGCCGACGCCGACGCCGACGCCGTCGCGGCAGGGAACCGAATCGGAGTCGGTCTCGTCAACGCGGAGGACGCCTCCAAGTCGACGCACTCGCTCGCGAGGCACCTCCGTCGCGCGATCACGCCGGACGTGATCGAGCGCTTAGCGTCCTCGCCGGTGAAGTACGTCGCGATAGATAAGCGCGAAAAGAGGGAGAAGGAAGCGAAGGGCGGCGGCGGGTGGTGGGAACTCGACGCGATGGCGATGGATGACGAAGGCGGCGCTGTACAGCTGTCGACGGCGCCCCCGACGGCGCCGGAGGACCTACCCGCGAAGCTCAAGGAACGATGGAACGCGCTTCGCGACCCGGCGAGTATCGTCGCGAACGGCGCGAAGAAGGCGAAGAAGGACGCTGCTGCGAAGGGAGAGGGGAGAGCGGCCGCGGAGAAGGCGAAGGCGGCGGCGGCGGCGGCGGCGGCGGCGGCGCCCGCCGCGCCGTTCGCCTCCGAGACCCAGGCGAAACTGTTCCAGCTGTTGGACGCCTATAAAGACGTAACGTACACCGCACGTGCGTTACCAGGGACGTTACCGAAAGAGCCGCTCACCCCAGAAGGCACCGGCGGCGGCGGCGACGACGTCATGGACGCGTATTTACTCCACGTCGTGAACCACGTCATGAAGACGCGAACGCGCGTGACGAAGAACAACGAGGCGCTGTTGAAACGCGCCAAGGCGATCGAGGCGCGTTCTATACACTGGTCCCCATACGACCGCGTCGGCGTGGTGAACGCCGATCCTTAAGGACTTTCCCCGGCGCATCTCTCCGCCCAGGGTCCCCCGCTTTCAATCCCCGCCCTCGACGCCTTTCAACTCCATCTGACGCCTTTCAACTCCACCCGACGTTCGCTCGTATGCATACTCCAGGCGCGGCGGGACGTCGAGAAGGGCGCGAAGCGCGCCGCCGCCGCGGAGGCGGCGGCGGCCGCGAAGAAGAAGAAAAAGAATAAGAAGGAGGAGGAGGATGATGAGACGACGGGCGATGCGACGGACGATGAGGACGAGGGCGGCGGCGCGGACGCGAAGACCGACGTCGCGAAGACCGACGTCGCGACGAAGCCGGCGCCGGCGAAGAGAGGCCCGGGCGCATCCGCGAACCGCGTGCGGGTGAAGGACGACCTGCCGAGGGACCAGGGCTTCGTGCGACCGACCGTGCTCATCCTCACGCCGATGCGGAGCACCGCGGGGAGGATCGTGCGACGCATGCTGCAGCTGTGCCCGGCCGCGCACGGGCGAGCGGACGCGGTGAATAAGCTGGATCGCTTCGCGGACGACTTCGGCGACGGCGACAGCGACGACGACGACGACGACGACGGCGGCGGCGACGACGGCGGGAAGAAACGGAAGAAGGCGATGTGGATTCCCGAGGACCACAAGCAAGTGTTCAGAGGGAACACGGACGATCACTTCCGACTGGGGGTGAAGGTCACGAAAGCGAGCGTGCGGATGTACGTGGACTTCTTCGGGTCCGACGTCTTGGTCGCGTCGCCGTTGGGTGCGTTCGCGAAATTTCTCTCCCTCTCGTCGCATTTCATTTTTTTTTCGCTCCACCTCGACGGCGCCGACGAGGACGACGGCGGCGGCGGCGGCGGCGGCGGCGACGACCGAGAGAGCCGGTGACGAAAGCATACACCCGCCGAAGGACCGCGCGCGCGCGGACCGCCTGTGGCCGAACTTAGGTTCCCTATTGGCCCGAGGCTCTCTCGCGACGTCGTCGTCGTCGCCGCCGAATCATTTCGTTTTCGTTTTCGTTTTTCCGACGACGCTTCCTTCATCAGACTCACCGACGGCGAATCATCCGCTCTCTCTCTCTCCGTCGCCGCCGTCGCAGGCCTCGTCACGCGGCTTCAAGAGTCCGGCGCGAACGCGAGCGACTTCCTCTCGTCCCTCGAGGTGTTAATCATCGACCACGCGGACGTCATCGCCGCGCAGAATTGGAACCACGTCGTGACCACAGTGCAGAGCGTAAACGCGCTTCCGAAGGAAACGCACGGCACCGACGTCATGCGCGTGCACGAGACGCACCTCAACGGCCACGCGAAGCATCTGCGCCAGACCGTGTTGCTGTCCTCGCACGCGTCCGCGGAGATGAACGCGCTGATGCGGAATGAGTGCGCCAACGTGGAAGGACGGGCGCGGTGGAGGGAGACGCACGCGGGCGTCCTCGGCGTCGCCGCCAACTCGGTGCGAAACGCGGGCGGGCTGCGGCAGCAGTTTGAACGCGTTCCAGACGCGCCGATCGACCGTGCGGACGACGCGCGGTTCAAACACTTCACGCGGAGGGTTCTGCCGAAGCTTCGAGAGAACCCGCAGCCCGGGTCGTTGCTTTTCGTGCGGTCGTACCTCGATTTCGTTCGCGTGCGAAACGCGTTGACAAAGGCGGAGGTGTCGTTTTGCGTCAACTCCGAGTACACGGACCTGAAGAACGGCGCGCGCGCGCGGTCGCTGTTCGCGGACGGCCGCAAGCGCGTCCTCCTCGTGACGGAGCGCGCGCACTTCTATCACCGACGGCGGATTCGCGGCGTGCGCGAGGTTTTTTTCTACTCGTTGCCGGACCGTGAGAAATTTTACTCCGAGATGGTCTCGTTCCTCGGCGACGACGCGAGCGACGCGGACGGGACGCGGCTCAGCGCGCCGACCGCGAACGTCGCGTTCAGCGCGTACGACGCGCTGCAGCTCGAGCGCGTCGTCGGGAGTAAGCGCGCGAAGAAGATGCTCGCGCCGGACGCGAACAGCACGTTCATATTCACGTGAGCGAGCTCGCGCGGAGGGACGTCGTTTACGAACAGAACAGAATGCGAACGACACCGAACGGAACGAAACGCTCGTCCACGCCCCTACTAGCGCGCGCGCGCATACGGTACATACGTACTGTATCGTACTGCACACGCGTGGACGACGACGCGCCGCGCTCGCGCTCACTCCTGCAACGACCGGAGGTACGCGAGGACCTGATCGTCGGTCATGTCCTCGACGGCTTCGCGTCGATCGCTTCGCGCCCCCCCCGCGTCGGCCGGTGCCGGTTCGACGTCGAGAGGACCTGATGCCGAGCATCCCTTCTTCGGTCGCAGCAGCCTCGGATCTAAAGGTCCTCCTCCACTCTCGACCGCCGCCTTTGGCTCGAACCCCGGAGGAAACTCCGGGTCGTCGCCGTCGCTGTCGCTGTCGACGTCGCTAAAGGGCTCGGGAGGCGCCTCGAACCCGGCCGGCGGGCCCTCATCGACGACGACGTCCTTCGTCGTCTCAAAGTCCAAGCCGAAATCGTAGTCGTCGATATCTCGCGCGACGCCGCCCTCCCCGGAAGAGAGCTGCCACCCCCGCGGTCCTCTCTCGTCGCGCCACGGCTGAGCGTTCGCTGGCGCGCCGCCGCCGCCGGAACGAATCGGTATCGGTCTCCCTTCCGCGAGCCACGCCTCGTGGCGTCGATGCGCGATGTCTTCGATGTCGTCGGGCGCGAGAGGGGGCCTCCCCGTCTGCGCGATAGAGTTCCCGATCGCGCGCATCGTATCTTTCGTCGCCTCGTCCATCTCGAATCCGTTCGCGAAGAGCCATTCGACGCAGTCGATCTCGCCCGCGTCGGCGGCGGCGCGCGCGCACCGCGCGCGACTTCGCGGCGTCTCCGGACGCATCCCGTTGTCGAGCAGGAACCGCAGCAACTCCACGCGTCCGCGCCCCGCGGCGAGCTCGAACACGCGGTCCACGGGGATGAACGCGTCGCGCTCGGTGAGGAGATGTTCGATGATGAAGACGTGACCGCCCTCCGCGGCGCCCGCGAAGGTCTCTTCGTGGCGTCGGGATAACCGAAACGCGTCGAAGAGACGCCGAACGAGGCCGAGGTTTCCGACGCGCGCGGCGACGCGCGTCAGGAACTTCACGTCCTCCGTCATGAAGTACTCGTTGTCGTCGCTCCCGAGCATAGCGTCCTCCTCCTCGGCGGCGTCCCAAAGCCATGGCCTCCGTTCGATCCCTGGTCGTGACACCGCCGCCATCCACGCGTCGTTCCCGCACGCTCCCAGCGCCCACTCGAGGACGTCCACGGGGAACGCGCGCGGTGCGCGCTCGAAGACCCCGCGTAAGACGAGCGCGCACGTCCGAGGGTCGCGCACGGGGCACCCGAGCGCGGCCGCGAGCTTCATTCGAGCCGGGGAGATGGCGAAGTCCGCGACGACGAAGAGAAACGCCTCGTGATGACTCGCGCGATCTGGCGGCGCCGCGTCGCGCGCGCGCGTTTCGTCGGCGAGCGCGCGACATCCGCGCGACGCGAGCGAGAACGAGGCGAGATCCGCGGCGTCGAGGCGCGCGAGCACGCCCGAGACGAAGACGTCGCGGAGGTCGCTCGATAAGAGCGCGTCCACGGATCTCGCCTCGGCCGCGATCGCGAGTCGCGCCTCGAGCTCGTCCTCGTACACCCACTCGACGCCGAGCTCCGCGGCGAGGTCCGCGGGGAGGGTCAGCCTCTCTCCTCCTCCCGATCGTCGGCGCTTCGTGGGCGGGGGCGGGGGGGACATGGCGACGGGACGCGCGCGGTCGCTGCGCGCGCGCGCGCGCCGTGCGCTTGGACGAATGTTGGCAACCGTGCCAAGATAATCGCGGTCGTCTCGGCGGCCGTTTCGCGCGTTTTTTTTCGACAGCGAGGCGGCGTGCCAAGTGCCAGACGGGCGCCCCGGCGAGCAAAAATTTCGTCTGACGCCTCGCCCCCGAGATCGTCGTCGTCGTCGTTCATTCCTTCCCTCGTCGCGCACGGGAGCGGCGTCGAGAGAGGTACCATGACGGACGCGGCGGCGGCGGTGGCGTCCACCGCGGCGCCCGCGCCCGCGGCGGCGCCCGCGGCGAACGACGCCGCGCCCGCGCACGTCCTCGGCGCGAAGCTCGACGACTTCCCGGTCGGGGACGACTTCCTGCTGCGCGAGGCGGTCGAGGCTGGCGCGGCGCTGGGGGCGATCGCGCGCGGGATCCTCCCGTTCTCGCGGCCGTACACGCGCGAGGAGATCACCGCGCGATGGAGGTGCGCGTCGAATCGGTCGCGCGTCTCGGCGTCGCGCGTCGAGTCGCGCGTCGTCCCGCTCGCGTTCGCTCGAGTCGCGCGCCGCCCTAATTCCTCCAACTCCTCCGAATCCGCGCGACTCGGACTCCGCGCGAAGCGCCCCGCGCGCGATCGACGCGCGATCTGACCCGACCCGACCGCCCCCGCTCCCTCCCTCCCTCCCTCCCTCCCTCGCTCGTCACTCCATCGCAGAGCGCTTCTGTACGACCCGAACGTCGCGCGACCCGCGGCGAAGCGGATGGCGCGGTACATCGTGGATGCGAGCCCGAAGGTGGCGCCGCTGCCGGTGGGGCCCGACTTCGCGCGCGCCTTCGCGGCGAGAAAAAAAAAGGCGGCGGCGGCGGCGGCGGCGGCGGAGGCGGAGGCGGAGTCAGTGCCCGCGGACGGCGGCGGCGGCGACGCGATGGCGATGAACGGCGAGGACGGCGGCGGTAATGGCGACGACGACGTGGACGAACACCTGGGCTACATCGGGCTGGACGCGCCGCCGTCTTTCACGGAGGCGGAGGCGTGCGTGCTCGATCTTCCCGCGTTGCCGGCGTTCGCGCAGGTGGACGCGGATGAACGTAAGCGCGCGAAAACGGCGCTCGCGCGCGCGTTACACAAAATTCGGAAGCTGGAAGCGTCCGCGCAGGCGGCGACCGCGCGCGCGGCGACCGCGAAGGGCGCCCTAGGGGTGTTACAAGGCGCCAACGCGACGTTTCTTCTGACCAAACGCGAGACGATCATCGGACGATCCACGGATGATCAGAAAGTCGACGTCGACCTCGCGGAGGAGGGCAACGCGAGCAAGGTGAGCCGCCAACAGGCGTTCATTCGGTTGCGGTATAACGGCGAGTTCGTGTTGAGAAACGTGGGGAGACGGCCGGTGTGGGTGAACGCGACGGGCGTGGAGAGCGGGCACCGATGCGCCCTCGCGCCGCACTCCCTGATCGAAGTGGGAGGGATGCGGCTTTTATTTTTGCCGAATCCGACGCTCGTGCGCAAGCAAGAGCCCGAGCCCGTCGCGTTCTTGTGACGACGCGCGCGCGCGCGATGGATGGGATGCGATCGTGGAGTCGTTTCTGCTAGCCGCCGCGCCGCCGCCGCCGGCGGCGGCAGCGCGTTTGTAACACGTCGTAGATCTACCGCCTTCGGCGTCGCTCGAGCAAGCAGACTACCTTCGCGTTCGCGTATAAACGCTTCCTCTATCAGAAGAGACTATCTAGCTAGCTAGTCGGCCCTAAGGACTAGTACAACTATTGTAGTAAAGGTACACGGTACGCGTCACAGCAGCGCTCGGTTCGGCCGCGCGTTCGACCTGTACACGTACGGCTCGTCCGCGGGCGAGTCGACGTCGTACAGCGCCCGCCGCGCGCTCGACGCGCAGTACCCCACTGACTCTCCCACCTCCTCGCTCGCGGCGACGCACCGCGCGTCCACGGTGCTGACGCGCCCGTCGAATTCGCTCGTCACGAACGCGTACGGCGACCCCGCGGGGACGCCTTTCGCGACGAACTCGAGCCCGCGCAGACGCGAGCCGGTGTACGACGCCGCCTGTATCTCGCTCATGCTGACGACGGTGTCGAACGACCCCAGTTGTCCGACTTTCGGGACTTTCCCTCCGATCGTCGGGTTCGACGGATCCAACACGTCGATCAACACGATCGCGTCGGAGTCCCATCGCGACGCGACGAACGCGTTCGTCCCGCTCACCGCGATCGCGTACGCGCCTTTCAGCATGTCCTGATCGTTCACGAATCCGCGAACGACGGGGGCGTCGAGCGACGGGTTGTCGGAGAGCGCGTTCGGAAGCGCGACGACGACGACCGAGTTGCTGAGCTCGCCGACGACGTACGCGAAGTCGTTCTTCACCGCGAACGCGCGCGCGCCTGACGAACGAACGAACGAATGAAATGAAACGAACGACGCGTGCCATCGGTCAGTCGTCGAGTTTGAAACCGGTCGGAAGCGAGCGAGGGCGGGGCGGAGCCGCGAACGCGAACGATGAGAGGAAAAAAACAATTGAAAAATTGAAATCCAAACGAAAGCGCGTTCTCGGCGCGCGCACCGCAGAGCGACCCCGTCGTCGTCCGCACGCCGTCCACGGTCGTCGTGCTCGAGCAATTCTTCAGCGACGTCAATACGACCGGCGACACGATCGGCCGATCGCTGCTGTCCACGCTCCACCGCGCCGGGCGCACGTCGACGAGCGTCACGGACCCGATCCCCGCGGGCCTCTTCCCGCGCGACACCGCGACGAGGTAGTCTTCGCTTCGGTGCATCCACGTGGCGACCACCTGCTCTAAGTTGACGCGGTCCGCGACCGAGCCCGCGATCGTGGGCATGTCCGGGCGGTACACGTCCACGCACGTCACCGCGTTCTGTAGCGTCGCGGCGACGAAGAGGTAGTGGCCGTGGAGGTAGGAGCCGCGCGCGCCGCAGAGGGAGCCGGAGTTTTTGGGTGGGATGCCGACGCAGTCTTGGACGAAGCCGACCATCGAGCGCGCGGGCGCGGAGACGGTGTCGCCGACGGGGTTGCCGCGCGAGTCCACGGTGATGATACCGCCGCTGTACACGTCGTCGTGCGCCGCGAGCGCGAAGAGAGTTGACGACGACGACGAGGAGGAGGAGGAGGACGTTCGAGGCCGAAATCGAATTAATCCCGCGGCCTCGCGTCCGTCCGAAGACGCCGCGTCGCCGCGCGACGACGACGCCGCGTCGTCGAAACCCCACGGCGACAGCGCGAGGAGCGCGACGAGGAGCGCGCGCGCGAGCCCTCCTCCGCGCTTCATCGCTCGCCCTGCCCCCCCGCGCGGCTCTGAAGTGACGACGACTCGATCTCACGTCGTCGCGTCGTCGCGTCTTCCAGTCAGCACCGCGCGGCCACGCAGCCGTCGTCAGTTCCCAGAGCGCCCCCCGCGCGCCGCCGCCGCCGCCGTCGTCGTCGTCATGTCGTCCGCGGCCGCGGCGCGATGCGCCGTCGCGACCGTGACCGCGCCGCGCGCGCGCCGCGCCGCGCTCGCGGCGTCGCGCCGTCGCGACCGCGCCGTGCGACCGCGGCGCGTTTCGCATCGTCAGCGTCCGATCGCCGCCGCGTCCGCCTCCTCCTCCTCCTCCTCCGGGGTCACGACCCCGGACGAAGAGACGCTCGCAAAGATCCTCGCCGTCGCGACGGACGCGGCGAAGAAAGGCGCCGCGGTGATGCTCCAAAAGCTCGGCGCGGACGTCGTGAAGACCAAGGCGAACACGCGCGATCTCCTCACCGAGGTGGATCCCGAGGTGCAAGAGATCATCTCCTCCGCGGTGAGATTGGCGTTTCCGGATCACGGCTTCCTCGGCGAAGAGTCCGTCCCGCCCGGCATGGAGGCGTCCTCGAGAGCGCTGGACGACATCTTGACCGACGGGCCGGAGTACCTGTGGGTCGTGGACCCGATCGACGGGACGACGAACTTCGTCCACGGGATGCCCCTGAGCGCGATTTCCATCGGCGTCGCGCATAAGGCGCGTTCTATACACTGGTTCCCATACGACCGCGTCGGCGTGGTGAACGCCGATCCTTAAGGACTTTTGCCGTCGTGTCTCTCCGCCCACTCCTCGGTTTTAATCCCGACACACCTCGACGCCGTTCAACTTCAACTGACGCCTTTCAACTCCACCCCGACGTTCGCTCGTATGGAACGACCCTAAGGGCGAAGTCGTCGTCGCCGTGATCCTCGATCCGTTCGCCGGGGAGATCTTCTCCGCGATGAAAAACGGCGGCGCGCGCGTCAACTTCTCCCCGTGCGTCGTCGGGGAGGAGCGCACCGGCGCGGAGGCGGTCGTCGTGACCGGGTACGGCGCGACGGACGAGTCCGCGGACGCCATGGTCAAGGGGATGATCGCGTTGACGTCGTTGCCCGTTCGAAGCATTCGGCGCGTTCTCCTTACACTGGTCCCCATACGATCGCGTCGGCGTGGTGAACGCCGATCCTTAAGGACTTTGCCCGGCGCATCTCTCCGCCCACCCCTCGCTTTCAATCCCCGCCCTCATCGCCTTTCAACTCCAACTGACGCCTTTCAACTCCACCCCGACGTCGCTTTGTATGGAACGACCCTCAAGGATGCTCGGCAGCGCGGCGATCATGCTCGCGTGGGTCGCCGCGGGGAGGCTCACGGCGTACTACGAGTGCGATCTGAACTCGTGGGACACCGCGGCCGGGGCGCTGTTGGTGCGAGAGGCGGGGGGCAGGATGACGGACCTCGTCACCGGGGAGGAGTACGGATTGCGAACGAGGGCCATCATGGCGAGCAACGGCGCGACGCACGACGAGCTGCGCGAGTGTTTGGTGAAGGGCGGCGTCAAGGCGTTGGCGGATTACCCCTAGCTAGATCGTATGTGTGGTGTGCGTGCGTGTAGTAACGCGTGAGAGATGTGCGTTAGTTGTATCACTGTTGTACTTGACTTTACAACGAAAAGTTCGTTAAAGATAACACTCCGCTCTCTCCGTCTGATGAAAAAAATCTGCGAATCGGCCCGCGGCCGCGCCCGCGGGCGCAGTCGCGGGGGCGCGGACCGAAAAAAAATTACTACGGCTACGCGTGAGTCGACGACACGCACAGGGCCCTCCCCCTCGGTCGATCCCTATCGTGCGTCGTCTGACTGCCTCTCAGCCTGTCTGTCTGTGCATACGGTACTGGTCATACCTGTAAGGAGGTATCGTCGGTACGGCGCGACGCTCGCTCGCGCCTCTCCATCACTTGGCGAGCCCCGGGATGCCCTTCATCTCGAAGTCCTCCTTCTTCAGATCCCTGAGCGGCGCGCTAACCCCCGGTACTTGGCTCCTCGGCACGCGGTCCGTCCCGTTTCCGTGGCTCGCGCCCCCCAGCCACGCCGGCAACCCGAACCGGTTGAACCCGCCGCCGACGTATTCCAGCAAACCCGGCATCGTCCCCATGATGGCCATCTGCCCGACCACCGACCCCGGGTGCGGAATCTTCAACTTCGCCACCTCGTTCCAAAACTTCCTCACCGGCTCCGGGTAGAAGTCGTACGGCTCGTCCCCGAGGTACCGCCGGTACACCGTGTTCATGATGCTCGAGAACCGCGACAGCCCGTGGATGCTCCCGGTGCGCAAAAACCTGCGAGACGTGTACTTCATCAACGCCATCTGAACGCCCTTCTTGTTCTCGCACTTCACGAGCTCGTCCGCGAGCGCGTACGCGGACTCGATCGCCTGCCCGCCGCCCTGCCCCAGGTTCGGCTGCACCGCGTGCGCGCTGTCGCCGAGCAGCGCGACGCGCCCGTCGATCCACCGCGGGTTCGGAAGCACGTCGAACACGTCTCGGCGTTCCACGTCCTCGGGTCTCGTGCACTCGAGGCGCTCGAGCACCGCGGGACACCACCCGGAGAATCGATCCAACAGCATCTCGCGGTAGTTCTCCCAGTCCTCGCACTTGGCATACTTGTCGTCTCCGCCCGCGGGGACGTCCAAGAAGGCGTAGTACTGCTGCTGCCCGTTCCCGACGTCCGAGCTCACGAAATACTGCTTAGGCCCGAGAAACACCTGGTACGAGGGTCAAAGAGGGTCGATCGTGGGTGGCGGGGTGAAGCGATCGGTCAGTCGAACGTCTTACCGGTCAAACGTTGAAAGGGAAGCGCGGGTGAAGAGTGACGACGGGGAAAGTCCTTAAGGAA
>Ga0181560_10001572_pt1 | contig 21253 bp, 21 predicted proteins | sample 011ome_20_FD_133751 | JGI IMG/M metagenome (GOLD analysis project Ga0181560, IMG submission 133751) | Coastal salt marsh microbial communities from the Groves Creek Marsh, Skidaway Island, Georgia - 011509CT metaG (megahit assembly) | ecosystem: Environmental > Aquatic > Marine > Intertidal...
TCTCGAGCGGAGAAGCTCTCAATGCGTTCCCTCGAGATAACTCAGGCAGCCATTCAGGACGCCGAGGCCCGTCTCAGCAGGCTCCCCTCACAGCAGAATGCGATTGAAGAGTTCATTGCCGAAGCCAAGTCACTGCTAACTCCTGAGCAAGAGATGGCTATCAGCCGCCGCAAGACAATTGAGGAAAGCCGCAAGCCGTTGGAGCCTGAAGTAGTTGCCGAGGATGTAGACGAGGTAGTTGCCGAAGCGGACGCAGAAGACAAGAACTAGATTCAGCTCGAAAACCAGCTCATCGATTGATCTGCACCAGTGGGGTGTATCCGGATTCGCACATCGAGGAACTTCCTTGTTTGTTTCCCTCCATTCAGTGAGCCTTGTACATTGCGAATAAACTTGCCTTGTAATTACTGCTCTATCGTTTTCCCACGGAGGCCCCCGATGCATGATCATCAATTTGACCACACTGACGGGAGCCTGCGAGATTTTCCAGAAGTTGGATTGTTCCGCTGTAGCGCTTGCGACCTCGTTGTGCACGACACCGATGTCTCGGACTCCGTATCCTACGAAGCAGGAACAATGCATGAATGGTCGAAAAGCTGGGGGGATAGAAATCCACCCGATACCGACTTTGCAAGACGAGTTAGCTCACTTGAACTTCTTGTTGAAGGCACCACTCAAACCAAGCATCTTGACTATGGCTGTGGCTCTGGTGATGTGGTGAAAGCTCTGAGAGATAAAGGCATTAAGTCTTTCGGGTTTGACCCTGAAATTAGCTTTGTGTCTAAAGACTTGGTTGAGAAGGAGCTTGTAGTAGGCAATGACAATGACCTACAAGACGGCTCCTTTGGTCTGATTAGCCTGTTTCATGTAATTGAGCACATTTATCAACCCGATGAACTTCTGAAGAGGTTACATAGGCTTCTCGTGAGCGGCGGCAACCTAGTGATCGAAACCCCTAACTCTAATGACGCTCTCGCAACAACTTATGGTTGTGAACCCTTTCAACGGTTTACTTACTGGAGCCATCATCCTTATGTGTTCTCCAATTTTCATTTGGAAGAGCTTCTAACGGATAATGGCTATGCAATTGAAGTTTCGACTCAGGTCCAGAGATATGGATTGGCAAATCACATTTATTGGCTAAGCAAGGGCCTGAGGGGAGGCCATAGCGTTTGGCCGGACCTTTTTTCTTCAAAGCTAGATGAGCAGTACGGTGCAGAGCTAATTTCTGCCGGTACGGCGGACACAATTTGGATAGTTGCAAAGAAAGTTTGATGGGACCGTTTTCATGTTAGGCAACATGTTCAGATCATCGATTCGGGAGTGGTTAAAGTGAAAGTGCTTGTACTTGGCTCCGCTGGCTTCATAGGCTCTGCGGTCTGCCGAGAAATCTTGCGTGCCGGTGGCGCCGTGATTGGAATCGATGTTCATTCTTCAGGTTTGTACCCGGAGTCTGTCAAAATTAGGCGAACAAAGAAACTAATTGCCGAGTTCCCCGAGCATTTTCAGTTTCACCATGCAGACCTCACCCAATTGGATTTAAGGCCGTTTATCCGGGACACAGATTATATAGTTAATGAAGCGGCAATTCCTGGACTCAGTCTTTCCTGGGTCGACTTCGATCTCTACAACTCAGCAAATTTGGCTCTAGTTAGCCGCATTTTGGAGGCAATGCGGAGCGAAGAAAAAGGCCACCTAGTTCACGCCTCGACTTCAAGTGTTTATGGTTCTGAAGCAGCGGGAGGAGAGGATTCACCCACGAGGCCAATCTCTCCATATGGAGTAACGAAGCTCGCAGCTGAGAACTTGATAAGCGCCTATCAAAAAGAATTTGGTCTCAGCGCAATTGTGTTGCGGTATTTTTCGGTCTTCGGACCAGGTCAGCGACCAGATATGGCCTACGCAAAGTTCATCAACAAGCTTCGAGCCGGCAAAGACATCACCATTTTCGGCGATGGAAATCAAACTCGCTCAAACTCTTACATCGACGATGTTGCGAAGGCCACTTTGCTAGCGTGCAATTCGACAATTAGCGGCGAAACCATGAACATCTGTGGAGACGAATCAATCACAGTTTTGGAGGCAGTACACATCCTCGCCGAAGAGCTAGGAGTCAAGGCTCGCCTTAGTTTCATGGATAAGCTACCTGGTGATCAGATGATTACAAAAGGAGATAATTCTCTCGCCAAACGACTTCTCGACTGGACTCCAGAGGTTGGATTGGAAGAAGGTTTGCGTCTTCAGGCTAGGGCCGAGCTTATCTGAGCTTTCGGTTTCTTGCAGCCCTACTCTTTCAGGGCTCCTGCCCAGAACTATGCTCGCAGCCAGGATGGTAGCCTAATCTCCCAGTCTCCTAGGCAACCCTGCGATAGAAAGAAGTACGATGGGCAACGTTTGGAACCAAAAGAACTGCATATTTATAGCGGAGGCCGGTCTAAACCACAATGGAGACCTCCAAGAGGCACTGTCGATGATTGAAGTTGCCAAGGAGGCGGGCGCTGATTTTGTGAAATTTCAGAGGAGAGATGTTAAATCTCTTGCGACGGAGTCGGTTCTGAATGCACCTGACAATCGTTTTCCGACCCTCGGTTCCACCTACAGGGAGATCCGTGAAAAGCATGAATTTTCAAATACAGAGTATCTACAGCTGATAGAGCGGGCCGCAAATCTAGAGATTGGTTTCATGGTGACTCCTTTTGACCTCAAATCCTTTCTCGATTTGGAGGAGGTTGGCGTGGAGCATTACAAAGTGGCTAGCCATGGAGTTACCAACTATCCCTTACTTGACGCGTTAGCTCTAAGTGGAAAGCCAACAGTTTTGTCTACCGGCATGTCAACTCTTGATGAGATTCGTGAGGCGGTACGGCGTCTGCGTGGTCCCAGCGGAAACTTAGTCGCAGTGCTCCATTGCGTAAGTTCTTATCCCACCCCATCAAATGAGGTTAATCTGCGAACCATAAATAACCTGCAAGAGATTTTTGGGATCCGAGTTGGCTATTCAGGCCACGAGCTTGGGAGTCTCCCCACCCTAGTTGCAGTAGCTCTAGGCGCTACTGTCGTAGAAAGGCACTTCACTCGCGACAAGAGTCAAGAGGGGTTTGACCACCACATGTCACTGGATAGTGAAGAGCTTGCAAATCTGATTCGGACCATTCGCGAAGTCGAGTTGATGTTGGGGGATGGCAGTAAGAGGCTACTTGAGAGCGAGATGATTGCCCGAAACAAATACAGACTTTCAATGGTCGCATCGCGAGATTTATTACCAGGAGAGTTTTTGACAACGCAAGACTTCCACTTTCGGAATCCTGGCATTGGCATAGCACCAGAGCTAGCCGATGAGTTTCTCGGCTCTCGTGTCATTAGAAACGTTGCTTATGGTGAATTGATATTGGAATCGGACTTACAAAGAAAATGAAGGTCAGCGTTGTTGTCCGGGCAAAAAATGAAGAGTCCTACATTGGGGCCTGCCTGAAAAGAGTGTTTAGCCAGAGCGCCCCGCCCCATGAAGTTGTAGTTGTGGACAATTTCAGCACTGATAGAACGTCGGAGATTGCAGAAGCCCTAGGTGCTCGTGTCGTGAAGATCCGTGACTACTCACCTGGACGTGCTCTAAATGTTGGCATTAGGGAGACCACCGGCGATGTAATTGCGATTCTCTCTGCTCATTGCGTGCCTAAGGATGAGTTTTGGCTTGCGAATTTGACTCTGCCTTTCCATGATCAGCGAATCCATAATCTTGCTGGTGTTTACGGTAGGCAGCTTCCGTTGCCCTATTCTCACCCTCAGGACAAGCGAGACCTGTACGCCGTTTTCGGGGAGGAAGACAGAGTTCAGGAAAAAAGTAGCTTTTTCCACAACGCAAATAGCGCGGTGCTTAGGGAGGCCTGGTTGAAAGTCCCCTTTGATGAAGCCACTGCTCACATAGAGGACAGAGTGTGGGCCAGCTCCGTGCAGGATAATGGCGGAAGAATCTACTACTCAAGCCGAGCAGAGGTTTATCATTGGAACGGAATGCATGCTTCCACTGATCTTGTGCGTGCCAACAATGCAATCGGGATTCTAAGCAGTCTTGGAGTAGCAGAAGAATCTCTACCTGCGTTCCTACTACCGGAGAACGTCACTGTTCTGCCAATCATTCCTGCAAGAAATAAGGGTAAAGATTCAGAGGTTTTTCAAAATCAACTTGCGGACCTGAGTTCACAGATCTCGAAGTGTGAGTTCTTGTCGAATCCAGTATTCGTTTGTGAATCGGACACCTCTTTGGACCTAATTCATCCCTACACGACAGTTTCTCTGGACGATGACTTGCCTGTTGAGAGTGCAATCAGTTTTGCACTGCAGAAATTTGAGGATGAGGGAAATGTGGCGGACTTTGTCCTTTACGCAAATCCTGAATATCGACAGCGCGAAGAGTCAATTTTTGAGACCTTGATTCGAGCGGTCCTCAGGAATGGTTCAGATACAGCATTCTGCGGATATCAGGACTTTGGTCATTTCTGGGTTGAAACAGAACAAGGGAAATGGCAACAGGTAGACGAGTCAATGGAGCCTCGGGAAAAGCGAATGCCAACATATAGAGCACTTTATGGCTTGGGAACAGTGACCAGGGCGGCTACTGCCAGACGGGGAGCCCTTGTTGGAGAAGGAGTAACGATTGTTCCGATCTCCGCCTATAGCTACAGAGCGCTCGCGCGCGGAGGGCTCGAATTTCATCAGGCTGGCAGGGAGACCCCAGAGCCGTCGAGGGACTGGACATAGAAATGGATGTTTCAAGCATCGAAACCAAGATAGTTGAGCTAAATGGATTTGCACTATCCTCTCCCTATCAATTCGGACCCAATTTGGGCCAGCCAGCAGGGGCCAAGTCAATTGGTTTCATCGAGTTGGTCGCCGAAGACGGCACAGTTGGCATCGGCGAGACGTACGTGGGTGTTTACGCACCGGAATTAATCAAGCCAGTCGCCGAGTTCCTTTCGAAATCCGTAATTGGCGCGTCAGTCGGCTCGGCCAACATAATCGAAAATCTCCGAGAGCTGCCATTCGTTGGTAGAGATGGACTAATTCGCAGCATTGCGAGTGGAGTCGAGATTGCCCTTTGGGATCTTCGAGGGAAGATGTTGGGTCAGCCACTGTGGAGGCTCCTTCAAGGAAAAAGGTCTGTTCGAGGTTACGCGAGTGGAGGATCTGCTGCGTCCGACACGAGAGCGTTGCTTAAAGACATTGAGGTGGCGCAGTCTATGGGCTTCTCTCACTTCAAAATGCGGGCAGGGTGGGACGACTGGGATACAGACTTGAGTCGCATAGCCTTTGCCGCGGACAATCTTGCGAGTGAGGGCTTAATGGTTGATTTCATCATGGGCACCTTGCGGCCTCCGTGGACACCGCAAGAGGCAATGTCAAAGCTAAGAACCTTAGAAAGTTTGCCAATTTTCTGGGCTGAGGAGCCGTTATTTCCTGATGACTTTTCGGGATACGCAGCGCTACGATCGGCGTCAAATATCCCAATTGCGGCAGGCGAAGCCTTTTCCAGCAGATCCGATTACGACTCTCTTTTGAATTTGAACTGCGTTGACGTTGTTCAATTTGACGCGACTCACTCGGGTGGAATATGGGAATGTATCTCTCTCGCCAAGAAAGCTATGGACTTAGACCTTGCGTCAGCAGTTCACGTTTGGGGTAGTGCTGTAGCCATAGCGGCAAACACCGCCTTAGCCAGTGCTGGGCCCGGAATAGAATTTGTCGAGGTGCCAATTTCTTCGCTCGCCATCAATGATCACCTATGGGTCGACCCCCCCCAAATCTCAAATGGACAAGTGATTCCTTCTGAAGCGCCGGGCCTAGGAGTTTCTCTGACTAGGAAAACGAAGGAACTTTTTCCTCTTATACCCGGAAGTGGCTACAGCCTGAAATGAATTTCACCTCTGAGAATGGCGGCAAAAAATCGATTGGCTGCGATTTGTTCTTGGACCTTCAAATGTTCAGGGTTCCTGACTTTGCATTGAAGAGGATTGAATTGAGCATCCCACAGGTCCAAATTGCACCAATGAATTGTCCGGGTTATCCACTTATTCGCCCGGATATTGAAATTTACTGGGGAAATCGCATATCTGAAGAAATAATTGCCTCGAGCGACAGATTGAAGTGGATCCACTTTGGTTCTGTTGGCACCAATCACGCGGATGTCCAAATGGTGCGCGAAAGAGGGATTCTAGTTACAAATAGCAGGGATATTGTCAATGCTGCCATGGTGGCGAGCGGACTAGCTCACATCACCACGTTGGCCAGAGGAATTCACAGGGTCTTCTATCTTCGGAAAGACGGCCACTTCTCAAGACAAAAATTTGACCAATACTTTAACGAGGTTCAAGACTTGAACAATCAAACAGTGCTTATTCTGGGATACGGCTCAATAGGGCAAGCGCTTGCAAAGGTCCTTAAGTCTCTAGGAATGAAGATTATTGGTGTTCGGCGCTCATCAGACGTGCTCGACTCTGAGTCAGAAAGGGTAGTGGGTCTAAATGAATCAGCCTCGCTTATTGGCGAGGCAGACTTCATCGTAAACTTACTTCCACTCTCCGAGGATACCTATCAGATTGTTGATTCGGTTTTCCTTGCCGCCATGAAAAAATCCGCCTTTTTTATCAACTTGGGCAGAGGGGAGACCGTGGTGGAATCAGACCTAGTCCAAGCCTTGAAGAGAGGTGCAATTGCTGGCGCTGGGCTTGACGTGTTTGAACGCGAACCCCTGGGACCTGACTCTCCTCTCCTTAAGTTACCGAATGTTGTAGTTACGCCTCACGTAGCTGGCGTCACTCAGAGTTACTGGGCTAAGCAGACGGATTTGTTTATTGCTAACCTCGAGGCTTACTTGGACGAAGATTTTTCAAGCATGCTCAACGTAGTCTCTCCAGCCAGTTAGCAGAAGGTGGTCGATTTAGGTGAAGGTACTTGCTGTCATTCCTGCTCGCGGAGGCTCAAAAGGGATTCGGCGAAAGAATCTCAGCTTGGTTGGAGGTAAGCCACTAATTCAGCACACAATTGAGTCGGCTCTTGATTGCTCCAAGATAGATAAGCTGGTCGTTTCAACTGAAGATGTAGAAATTCGTAATGTCTGCGCTTCATTGGGTGCCGAGTTGGTAGAGCGTCCGGACGAGTTGTCACAAGATGAGACTTTAACTTATCCAGTTGTTGAGCATGCGCTAAGTGAGGTCGAAGCGAAAACAAAGTCAACTTACGAAGCCGTTCTGCTACTTCAGCCAACTACCCCTTTTCGTTCCCGGAGTGACATTGAGGCTGCGATCAAAACTTTAGAGGAGAGCGATGCCGACTCAGTCGTCAGCGTAGTTGACGTAGGAGCAAATCATCCGGCGAGAATGAAAATCATAGAAGATGGGCTCCTTAAGAACTTCAGCGGGACTACTTTTGAAGACATGCGACCGCGTCAAGAGCTGAACCAGGTTTTTATCAGGAACGGTGCCATTTACCTAACCACTCGGAAGTCATTTTTTGAATCAAAGAGCCTCGTGGGAGCTCGATGTCTCCCTCTAGTGATGCCAGCAGAGAGATCCATAAACATTGACGGCGAAATGGACCTTGTCTTTGCAGATTTTCTTATGGGGCGGATGTGAGTCGCAAAATGAGGGGAATGTTTCCAGCTTCAGTAAGCTTGGGAGAGCAGGATGTTTCTCAGCTTCCAAATTTTCGAGGAGGTAGGCTTCGTCAGGCCCCCAGCAAATTTTCGCAGAGATATGCGTCGTTCTTGTAGGAGTTTTTCCGGACTGTGAATCCACTCGGAGATTTGGTTAGCTGCTTCAATTGAGTTCGAGCTAAGCATCCCGCCTTGCTGAAGCGCAGCATAATTGGCTCGGAACTCTTCTTTGACTAGGTCGATACCCTCAGGCAGGAAACAGAAAAAAGGCTTTCCCGCGGCTGCCATTTCTAGCATTCCCGTGGAGTCATACGTGAAAACTACGAGACTGTCAGACTTGGTAACTTTCTCAAAACTAGTACCCCTTTCTTGTGTCCCCCCAAAAGCCATGGAGGATATGGCGTCCTCGATTGCTTCTCTGAGATCAGATGAGGTGCTCGCATGAAAACGAACTGTGAATTTCACTCGCTGTTTTTCGAGCTGCTCACATAGGTTTACCACAGAGGACAAGTATTTCTGATTAGCGGCCCTAGCGTAGCCTTCCTCGAATAGGCAATTCATGTCTGGTTTCATAACGATAACCGCATCGTTTGGTTGCATCAGATGACCTCGTGCTAGCCCCGGTTTGATCATCCCGAAGGGAAGAACTTTCTCGCCTTGCCAGCCCCAACTGAGAATAAGGTCCGATGCTTCGAACTCTGGACAAATCTCTTCCCACTTGGACGATCCATATCCCGCCCCATGCTGCCCAATAACTAGCTTTGTTCTGTGAAGTATGGATGCTGTATGGGATTTGAATTCATCATCCACATAAAAGCTACTTGCGGTAAAACATACTCTTGCTTTGTCAGAGAACCCCAGTTTTCGAGCGCGTTCAAGTGTAAGCGCTTCGCCTTCATCGAGTGACCAAGGTATGAGAATTTTCATGAGCCCATAGACTAACTCTCCGTCGTCCAAATCGCTCCTTAGGTTGAATTGACGGCTACCTTTGGCTTGCGAATTGCTGTTTTGAACCCTCAACTCTCGCAGCGACGGAAATTGGCCTACGCTCAGCTCAAGTGCCATCTGGCCTAGGCGTCCTAAATAAGTTCCCTCCACGGTTACCTTGCTGGACCGAGTCAAGTGAGACAAACAACCTTGTAACCATATGTACAAGCCATCTCTCAGACGCTTCCGCCTCTCAGGATGTTTTGGTGCCGAGCTGTCCAGGGCCAGACAACCTCGACTCTCAAAGTCGAGGTTGAATCTCCGAGCAATCAGAAGTCGCTTGATAATGAATTCAAATTCTTGTGACCGAAGAAGAGTGAACGCTTCAACTGAGCGGGCTGGGATAGAAATGTACTTCAGCGGGTTTTCGCTCTCTGACAGATGCAGTAGGTGCTGATTCTCCGGAATCAGCGCGATTTCTGCTTTTGAGATTGCAAATTTTCTCGCCAACAGGTGGGCAAGATTTCCAAAGAGCAACAAAACCTTTCTTTCCGATGCCGATTGCAAACGAGGAGCGAACTCGTCAACCAGTCTCGCGACCAAGTCTCGGAAGATTTCATTTGTTTCCTTGGAAACGGCCGCGTGTATTTCACTTAGAGTCTCTCCGAGGCTCAAGAATCTTTTTTGACTAGAGCCCAAGCTCCAATGGCTAACTGAGGAATCAACGAGAGCAATCTCGCAGGTAAGTGAACCGGACTCTTGCGAAAGAGTCGCATTCAAGGCTACTTCCCTTTTTTCCGTGAGTGACTTCACCTGTTTCCCACAATTTGGCTCTGCCATGTGGACATAATGTCAGTCCTCATGGGCCTAGCGACTTTCCCCACGCTATCATCGTGGCATGCGAATAAGCGTAACTGGTGGCGAGGGATTCATTGGGTCTCATCTTGTAGAGCGCCTAGTAGAAGATGGGCATCACGTCAGAGCCTTAGCACAGTACAACTCCTTTAATGCTGTTGGCTGGCTTGAAGGCATCCGGCACCACCCCAATCTGGAGGTGGTATTGGGAGATGTTCGAGACGCAGAACAAATGCAAACATTTGCGCAAGACTCGGAGGTTCTCTTCCATCTAGCGGCGTTGATAGCCATCCCACACTCATACGCAGCTCCTCAGTCCTACTTTGAGACTAATGTGCTCGGAACCATGAACGTTTTGAATGCGGCTCGTCGAGCCAAAGTTAGGAGAATTGTCCATACGTCTACTTCCGAAGTGTATGGGACTGCTCGAGAACTTCCTATTTCGGAGGATCATCCACTTCAGGCCCAGTCCCCTTATTCGGCCTCGAAGATTTCCGCTGATGCGCTGACCTTCTCTTACTGGTCATCTTTTGGCCTACCTGCGGTAATTTTACGGCCATTCAATACCTTCGGACCTCGACAATCAATGAGGGCGGTCATACCAACATTGATTGTGCAAGCATTGACTGATCCTGGATCAATAAAGTTGGGATCGACTACTCCTACACGTGACTTTACGTACATTGAAGACACAGTTGACGGGTTCATTCGGGCCATGGACGCGAACGGGGTCGAAGGAGAAACGATCAATCTTGGCACTGGCTATGACATTCCAATTTCGGAGCTTCTGCATCTCGTTCAGGCCATCGTTGGAAGAGATTTGTCACACACGCTTGATGAGCAGAGACTGAGACCAGAGAATTCCGAAGTCGATTGTTTGCGCAGCGACAACTCGAAAGCAGCCAAGTTGCTTGACTGGACCCCAAAACTCACAGGACCGGATGGGTTGTCGAAGGGACTAGAAAAAACCACCTATTGGCTGCAGTCACAAATCGCTTCTGGACACTTTTCTTCCAGGGAATATGTAACTTGATGTTGGCGTCCTTGGTAGAAGAGCTATTCGAAATCATCGCAAATGTTTCCAAAGCCTCCAACGGGAAGACGCTGGCTCTGCACGAACCTTACCTGGAATCCAATGTGCTTGATGAACTGTCTAAGACTGTAGCTTCTGGCTTCGTAAGTTCTGTCGGTGAGGCGGTCACAGAGTTTGAAACTTTGTTGTCAAATTACACAGGTGCTGAAGCTGTTATCCTGACCTCTTCTGGAACGGCTGCTTTGCAACTTGCTCTTCGGGTATCCGGAGTTAAGGCGGGCGATGAGGTTGCGATGCCTGCCCTAAGTTTCGTGGCTACGGCGAATGCCGCAAAACTTCTTGGTGCAGAGCCAGTATTTGTAGACACGGAGCCTCTCAGCCAGAATTCAACACTAGGGATGTCTGCCGAGAGCTTAGAGGAACTCCTCACTTCTTATTTTCCTACCGAAGTCGGACCAATAAACAGAGCCACAGGGGCGCGACTCGGTGCAGTTGTCCCCGTGCATGTATTTGGGAGGCTAAGTACGAGCAAGCGTCTCGTTCGACTTGCTAAAGATTGGAAAATCCCCATTGTAGAGGATGCAGCGGGAGCCATCGGTTGCTTCAGTGAAGAAGGCATGCATCCTGGGACAGAAAGCCCTGCGATACTCAGCTTCAACGGAAATAAGACGATAACCACGGGTGGTGGCGGAGCTCTCTTGCTACCATCGAATGATCTTGCTGTGGAAGCACGACACCTCGCAACCACTGCCAAAGTGCCTCATCCATGGCGATTTCAACATGATCGAGTCGCCTGGAACTTTAGAATGCCAGCTCTTAATGCTTCCTTGGGAGTAGCCCAAATGCAATCCTTGCCGAGAATCTTGGACGCAAAAAGACGTCTGGCAGCCCGCTACTTCGACGAGTTCCTGATTTCGGACAATTTTTGCCTCTTAGACACACCTCCCGGTCAACGTTCTAATCATTGGCTTATTGCGGCAGCTCTCAAAGAGCCCTCTGAGGTTTTGCTCGGCGAACTTCTTGACAGCCTTAATGCTCGGGGTGTTGGAGTTAGGTCCGCCTGGTCTCCTATCAACTTACAGCTCCCTTACCTTAGTTCCCAGCGAGTAGCCCTCAATAACACAACAGAAATAGTAAGTTCAGTTGTGTGCCTCCCCTCTTCACCTCAACTGGGCATGAACGCTTGAGAGTAATAGTCTTTACATCCACTCGAGCAGACTCGGGAATACTGAGTCCGTTCATTGCGAAGCTATCCTCAAACGAATCTGTGGATTTGTTATTGCTGGCCACGGGGACCCACCTTGAAGAAGAGTTTGGCCGAACTCTGGAGCAAGAGATGTATGGTTTGGGTGACATAAGAATGAAGTTAGTTGACCTCGACCTGGGCCAGCTCACTTCCCTGGATTGGAGTCGTGCTATGTCTCAGCTCCTTGACAAGGCATCACTGGCGTTAGAAGAGTTTGGCCCGGATGTTGCCTTGATTTTGGGGGATAGGTCAGAAGCTCTGACTTTCGCTGTTGCCTGTAATTTTCTGGATGTCCCCATAGCCCACTTTCACGGCGGCGAGGTAACTGGCGGAGCCAAAGATGAGTTTTTTCGACATGCGATCTCCAAACTCAGCAGCCTCCACTTTCCCACAAGCAGAGAAGCCGCCAATAGATTAATTCAAATGGGCGAAGTTCCCGAAACCGTGTTCTTTTTCGCGCCCTTATTTCTCTCCCAGCTAGCTTCGAAGAAGGTCGTGGCTAAGGACGAATTGGCAGCAAAGTTTTCCTTCAAATGGGGAGCAAAGACAGCTCTGGTCGCTATGCACGGAGCCAAATTTGATCGCCCTAGTACCGAAGATTACTTGGAGCAACTTCTTCAAGCATTGGGTTCGTTCCCTGAGCTTAACCTCGTATTTACTGGACCAAATGCGGATACGGAATCGATTGGAATTCGTAGAAAAATTTTGGAATGGGTTGGCGAGAACGAAAGCCGCGCGTTTTTCGTAGAGTCTTTTGGTTCAGCTAACTTCGTTTCAATGCTGAGGCATGTTGACTTTGCGATCGGGAATTCATCCAGCCTGGTGTTGGAGGCACCACTCTTGGGAACTCCGACTGCATTGTTGGGGGACCGCCAGCAAGGTAGGGGAGAACCCAGGGCTAAGGCCCTACCGGCCGATTCCAACGTCATCAAAGGTGCAATTTCTGCGCTCCTAGGAACGGATCCGAGCTCGGAAGTAGATGGCCAGCTAAATGATCCGACTGCTCGTATTGTTAGGGCTCTACTTGAATTTGATTATTCTCCAAAGGGAAAGGAGTTTTATGATTTCACTTGAGGAGTGCATTGATGGTTCGTACTTATACGAGTTAGGTCATCGGCCTGAAATGATTTTTTCTGTTTCACATGATCATCCTCTGGTTGCGCGTTCTTGGGTCTTGAAGAAATGAGGATCGGGTTCTTTGGAGATGGACCATGGGCGCATAGTGCGTTGGACCAAGTAATCGCGAAAGATTCGATTGGGGTCGCCTTTGTATGCGCTAGGACTGACACAAGCGACAACTATCTTGAGAGACGTGCCAAAGAGATTGGAGTGCCTTTTTTTCGCCCGAAAGATGTCAATGATCCAGCCTTCATTCAGCAAATTACTTTAGAGCAAATCAACTTAATTGTTTCAATGTCTTATGATCAGATTTTCAGGCGTCCAATTTTAGATGTTCCCGACCTTGGGGCTATCAATTGTCACGCAGGTAAGTTACCTGATTACAGGGGTAGGAACGTATTGAATTGGGTTCTGATTAACGACGAGACAGAATTCGGCGTCACGGTTCACTTCATAGACGACGGCATAGATTCCGGCGACATTATTTTGCAGGAGACTGCCTCGATTAGTGATGCCGACGATTATGGTTCTTTGTTAGCTAAGGCTTATGAAATGTGCCCGAGGTTATTGCTTGATGCTTTGGGGCTCATTGAAACCCGAAATTATGTTAGAAAACCACAACGGGGTAGCTCACGCAGACCAATAATTTGCTCAAGGAGGGTAGCAGGCGATGAAGTCATAGACTGGCGCCAGACCTCAAGGGAGATATTCAATTTTGTACGCTCTCTTAGCCACCCTGGACCAGGGGCAGAGACTTCCTTGAGAGGCTCAAAAGTGAAGGTTTTTCAAGCTCGATTCCTTGATGATGCGCCCCATTATCTCGGGAAACCAGGTACGGTCCTTGATAAGCGCGGAGAAGTGTTGCTCGTAAAAACACTCGATTCGTATTTGGAGCTAGAGCTAGTAGAGAGCCCTTTCAGGATCAGGGTTGGGGATAGGTTCGAATGAAAACCCTGATCATCGCAGAGGCTGGAGTTAATCACAATGGAGACCTGGACCTGGCGCGAAGATTAATTGATTCGGCGGCTCATTCTGGGGCAGACATCGTCAAATTTCAAACTTTCAGGGCTAGGAGTCTTGCAAGTCCTTCAGCAGAAAAGGCCAAGTATCAATTCGAGGGGACAAGCAAAGGCGAGACCCAACTAAGAATGTTGGAACAATTAGAACTTCCTCAATCATGGCATGCGGAGCTAATCGAGCATTCTAAAGACATGGGAATCAGGTTTGCATCGACCGCGTTTGACTCTGCGAGCCTGGATTTTTTGGCTAATTTGGATTTGCCTTTTCTCAAGATACCATCCGGAGAAATTACAAATAGCCCCCTCCTCCTTAGATTCGCTCGAACTGGCCAAGAGCTGATTTTGTCTACCGGCATGTCTCGGCTCGGAGAAGTTGAAGAGGCACTGGCAACGTTGGCTTGGGGCTATTCGCAGGAAAGTCAGCCTTCAGGTCCGGACGATATTTGGCAAAACTGGAGCGTCAAATCCAATCGAGACTCGCTTTTAGGCAAAGTTACACTCCTGCATTGCACTTCGAGCTACCCTGCGCCTCTTGAGTCAGTGAATCTTAATGCCCTTGATACACTTCGAAGTGCATTCGGGTTGCCAGTAGGCTACTCGGATCATACTCAAGGGCAGGTTGCTTCTTTAGCCGCTGTCTCCAAGGGAGCCTCTGTTATTGAGAAGCACTTCACGTTGGATCGAACGATGCGCGGACCTGATCACAAGGCGTCACTCGAACCAAATGAATTGTTCGAATTCGTTCGAGCAATTCGTGACATCGAGATTGCCCTTGGAGACGGTACAAAAGTGCCTCAAGCGAGTGAGTTTGACACTATGCAGGTGGCTCGGCAGAGGCTTGTTGCAGCAGAGCCCATTAGAGCAGGTCAAGTTTTCACTGAAAATAATTTGACCACGTCTCGCTCTAAGTCCGGAATTTTGCCCACTCAGATCTGGTCCCTTATTGGATTGATGGCGACCAAAGACTATGAAGCAGGCGAAGAAATCGAAATAAGGTCTGAATAGATCTCGAGAAGAAGTGCCCAGGGTTCCAGACGATGAAATTAACGTAGAGTTGGGGCTATGAGGATGAAGCTCATGTCGGACCTTGAACCACTCTCTTTGGTCGGAGAGGATTCTAAGTTTCGCGAAGTCATCAAGACCATCGATAATGGCGGCCTTCGTTTTGCGATCATCTTAAACGAGCGAGCTGAGCTCGCAGGCATTCTTACTGACGGTGACGTTCGCAGGGCACTACTCTCGGGTAAAACTCTCGAGGACTCGGTTCGTGCTTCCATTAATCGGAATCCTGTATGTCTTCCAGAAAATTCCTCCTCCGACGCTACGGAATTAGCCGATTCTCTGGGCGTGGACTGCGTTCTTATGGGGAGGGTTGGAGAGTACCCACGGGGGGTGTTTGTTAGAGAGATTCGACAAACTTCTTTAGAAACACCTCCAGTACTGCTGCTGGCTGGCGGAAAAGGTGTTCGCCTGCGGCCACTTACTCTCGATGTCCCTAAGCCGTTGGTGGAGGTTGGGGGCAAGCCAATAATCCTGAGGATTTTGGAGAGTCTAGCTAATCAAGGCGTTACCAAAGCTTTCGTGAGCGTGAACTACCTTAGGCAGCAGATCATTGACCTAGTAGGACGGCAGAACCACCTTGGGCTCGAAATAAGGTTTGTTGAGGAAGAAGAGGAACTTGGAACAGCCGGCCCAATTTCTCTAATACCTGGGGTTGAGTCACTCGAAAATCTTCTAGTTATGAATTCCGATATTCTCACCGAGCTTGACATTTCAAGTTTCTTCATGTCCCATAACAAAAACGCAAGCGACTTCACTGTGGCAGTGAGGGAGCATACGACAGAAGTGCAATTTGGGGTAATAAATCAGAAGGAAGGACGCATACAGTCAATACAGGAGAAGCCGGTAATCTCACATTTAGTTAGCGCCGGGATCTACCTCCTAGGTTCTAAGTCCGTCAACCTGGTACCCCAAGGTCCCATTGATATGCCAACCGTAATCAATAACTGCATTTCTGATGGTCTCAGAGTCGACGCATACCCTATTCACTCGAATTGGATTGATGTCGGGACACATGCAGACTTGAGCGCTGCGCGAAGTCAATACGGCGGGTCTCTTTGATTGCGATTATTCCAGCAAGAAAAAACTCTAAGCGATTTCCACGAAAAAACCATTCCTCTTTTGGGGGGCAAAGTCTTCTGCAGAGAACCTTCGAATGTGCCTTGTCCAGCCAGCTTTTTGAGGACATTTACCTTTCCACGGATGACCTGGAGCTTGCTGATAAAGCAAGAAAACTAGGCATACTGGTGCCCCACATTCGACCCGCCAACCTTGGTCTTGACCATACGTCTAGCTGGGCGGTGATTGAGGACTTTGTCGTTCGCGAGTCTTACAAAGGAGATCTAGCGCTACTTCAGCTCACTTCGCCATTACGGGAATCGCAAGACCTTGTCAGGTGCGCTAACAACCTGATGATTTACCCCGACAGGCTATCTCTCACTATGAGATCTTTGAGGGAACAAGAGGAGTCAGAATACTGGGTCTGCTCCCACAGCCTCCTAGTTGATCGCTCCCCACACTGCGAGACTGCAGTTCGAGCAACCCCCAACGGAGCGTGTTATATGATATCAACACAAACGCTACAAGACGTTGAAACGATTGGTCTGCAAGGAGCGTCACACACACTGATGCCCCTCAATCGCTCCCTTGATATAGACTTTGCATGGCAGGCTGAGTGAAGTGAGACGATGAGCTGATGGACCAAGAGACTCTGTTCGGACTGCCTAGTGAAGTGAAGTTCTGTAGAAGTTGCGTAATTTCAAACCAACGACCGAACTCGGCACTCGAGTATGAGCACACCAGGTCTAGCCCAAAAGAAACAATTAGGTTTGATGAAAATGGAGTTTGTGACGCCTGTAATTTAGCAATAGTAAAGTCCCGAGAGATTGATTGGGACTCACGGAAAAGAGACCTCGAAGAGCTGTGTAATCGATTCAGACGAAATGATGGGTCCTACGATTGCGTTGTACCTGGTTCAGGCGGTAAGGATAGCTTCGTAGCGGCTTATCGGCTGAAGCATGAGTTCGGTATGAATCCCCTGACTGTGACGTGGGCACCGAATATGTATACCGATGTGGGTTGGAGAAACTTTAATAGTTGGATTGGAGCCGGTTTTGACAATCAACTTCATACGCCCAGCGGATTAACACATAGAGTCCTGACTAGGGTTGCGGTGGAAAACTTGTTCCACCCTTTCCAAGCATTCATGTTCGGCCAAAAAGCATTGGCCCCCAAAATTGCGGCAAAATACGACATTCCACTGGTGTTCTATGGGGAAAATGAATCCGAGTATGGAAACCCTATCGAGGACATGCACTCTGCGCAGCGGGATTGGAGCTACTTCGCTAACTCGACTCCGGAAAACATATTTTTGGGTGGGTCGTCGCTTTCCCAGCTGGAGGAGGATTTTGGGCTGACTCCTCAACATCTCAACCCGTATTTGCCAGCAGACCCAAATCTACTTTACGAAAAGGGTGTAGAAGTTCATTACTTGGGGTACTACCTCAAGTGGCACCCTCAGTCCGCCTACTATTTTGCAGTTGAAAATGGAGGTTTTGAGGCGGCCCCTGAGCGCACTCCAGGCACTTACTCAAAGTACAATAGCCTTGACGACAAAATTGACGACTTCCACTATTACACTACCTTCATAAAATTTGGCATCGGCCGAGCTACTTACGACGCTGCTCAAGAAATCAGGTCTGGCGACATCACTCGGGAGGAGGGAGTGAGTCTTGTGAGAAAATTCGATGGAGAGTACCCCGCAAGATTTGAGAGAGAGATATTCGATTACTTGTCGTTAAACAGCAAAGACATGAACATTTCAGCATCGGCACTTCCCCAATTAGAGATGAATCGTGAATATTTTGACAGTCTGGCGGACGAATTTAGGTCTCCTCATCTTTGGAGGAAGTCGGCCGAGGGCTGGGAATTGCTGCACCGAGTCGCGAACTGAGGATCCTTGCGCGTAATTGCTAGGCTCGATGTTAAGGGCGACAGCCTAATCAAGGGTGTCAGGTTTGAGGGATTGCGACGCTTGGGCAATCCGGCGGAGGTTGCGAGGCGGTACGCGTCCTTTGTGGACGAACTCTTTTTTGTGGACACAGTAGCCAGTCTCTATGGGAGACCTCAAGTTGCTGAGTTATTGGAGTCCGTCGCAAGTGAGATTTTCGTGCCCCTAACTGTCGGCGGCGGTATTACAACAATTCTTGAGGCTGAGCGCATGTTCAAGCTTGGTGCCGACAAAGTTGCAATCAACACAGCCGGCTTTGGTGCGCCGGAACTTTTTCACGAGATAGCTAAGAACTTCGGCCTACAATCCGTCGTCGGGTCAATTCAGGCGAATAAAACTGAATCTGGATGGGAATGCTTGACTGAGCAAGGTCGAGAAAGGACTCATGTTTCAGTAAACGATAGAGTCCGCGAACTTCTAGAAATTGGAATTGGAGAGATTATCGTTACATCTGTTGACCGCGATGGAACTCGGAACGGGTTCGATCTCGAGTTGCTGGAGCAAGTCTTGCAATTTTCCAATGTCCCCGTGGTAATTGGTGGTGGATGCGGATCCTTGGAGCACCTTGAGACTCTTCGCCCATACGAGACATTGAGCGGAGTTGCGTTGGCAAGCTCCTTGCACTACGAGCTAATTGATCAGGACCAAATCAGGCGATGGCGCAACTGTGAGGACCGACGGCTTTGAGGAAAGTGAGCATTGTTGACTACGGCATTGGCAACATAAGAAGTGTCCTTAATGCTTATAGCTACTTGGGATACAACGTCTCTCTCTTGGATAAACCAGCCGAAATCAGACATGCCGAGTATCTAGTTCTTCCAGGTGTCGGAAATTTTGGAGCAGTGGTTGAGAGGCTTCAAAGAAAAGAGTTTTTTGACCCAATTGCAAGTTATGTCAGCGATAGCAAGCCCTTCCTGGGTATTTGTGTCGGTATGCAAGTGCTTTTCGAAGACAGCTCTGAATCTCCGGGGGTCTCCGGATTTGGCTTCTTCAAAGGGAGCCTTTCGCACTTTTTAGAACTGAGCCCTCGCACTATTTCGCCCAGCATTGGTAACTTTGACCTGAACTGGAGTGCCGATACAGGCCAGACCCTAGAGCGTGCGTATTTCGTCCACAACTATTTCGTGTCCGATTATTCAGATTCTGAGCTACTCGCAACTTACGAATGGAATGGATTCTCAGTGCCAGCTGCATTTAGATTGGGCGGAGTTGTAGGAGTTCAATTTCATCCGGAGAAGAGTGGCACCCAAGGTCTGCATTTTCTAGATTCCCTGGCCAAGCGGTGAGAGTTATATTGATTATTACTTGCCTGACACCTGACTTGGCAAGTCTAAAAGTGAAACAAGGTCCTCCAAAGAAGTGGTCATGGGCGTCTTTCCAAGAACGCGGGTAGCCTCCTCGGCCAGCCTGTCTTTTGACCATGAAGTCACTGTCCTGATCTGGTTACCCCAGGTGCTAACTTGTGACTCCCGAAGGTGCAGAGCGGATTTGTAGTGCTTGTTTGGCTTTGGATACCCGAATGGCTGTCTAACCGCGCTGGGTGATTCATGGAACGAATCACCTTCTGATACCTCCAGAAACATGACGGTGTGGCCTAATGCAAGTGCCTCATAACTAAGGGTAGAGGTGACGCAAAAAAGTACGTCGTAGGACCACATCGATGAGTAGCTTGGACTTCCTTTGGATCTTGGCGCATATTTCCACCCTTCGCGTCCGAGAATTTCATAATAAAAGTCAAACTCCGCCTCCTGCTGTAAACCGACTGATCGGCCCATGACGTGAAGCGTAATTCCTAAGGAGTTGAGAACAGACTTTAGGGCAGGAAGCAGAGTTCTCTCCGGGGCGTAAAAGTCTGAATGTCTGATGTGCTCTCCAAAGTGGGTGCTCTTCCGACGTTCGCCTTGAACCACATGACCAATTTTCCAGGTTGAAATGAATCCAGCCGTGTTCTTGGTGCGGACCTTCTTCTCAACGGGCAATTTTGACGCGAATGTTCCCGTCGCAATCACCCGAGCTCTAGGAGCAACTTTGCGCCATTCTTCTGCGTATTCCTCTGTCAGGCACAGAATCATGTCTTGAGACTGAAGTGAAGATGCGCTACTAGGCATTGTCGTTAGCCAGCGGCAGCCGTTCTGGATGGCGACAAATCGACAATCTGACTTGACATAAATTCCACGAACAGCATAAAAAGTCGAACTATTGTCGATTGTGGTGATCACCAATTTTGGCTTGGTTTGCTGAAGAAAGTGAAGAAAATATTCTTCAGTAAACGATCCTCGTTTTCCAAAAACGACTCTTCTGAAAAAAGCTTGCAGGAGTGGTACTAGGAACAAGACTTTGTATCTCGGGTCGAAAACAATGAAAGACAAAGGTCTAATTATGGTTCGCAGATCAACTTGGAGGTCAAAAATAACGACATCGGAGCGTCTAGGTTTGATTAGAATCTCACGCCCTAGAAGAGTAATCTTCAAAACGAGACTCAATTCTGACTCTAACTTGAAGAGCCGCAGACTCACAGAGGTTTATGTAACTAGGAAGAGTATAGATCACTGTCTTCAACCTAACCCCAAGAGGGTGGTAGGTTACAGCAAGCGTGAAATAGAATTCATCGCTCCACCCAGCACCGCGGGTATACCCCCGCCAGGGTGCACGGACGCTCCGACCCTGAATAGCCAAGGCCTCGTGGTAGTCCTGTAGGTCGGATTGTGGAAAGGGCCGGATTTCCAGAGCGGATTCTTAGCTCCGTAAATAGCACCTCCCAAAGCTCCAAAACCCTCGAAGTAACTTGCGTTGAGAATCTTATAGTCCTCGAATTCAGAGTCGATTGGGTCCTTTAGACCGATTGTTTTAGACACTCGATCAAGTTCTGATCGAACCCAAGGCGTTTCGAGGTTGTAGTCGGCGCTATCAGCTGGAGCTGTTAGAAGCACGGATACAGTGGCCTTGTTGTTGTTATAGATTCTTTCCGGGGCGTAGTAGTTGACAAAGCTCATTGTCTGGTCTGGCGCAGAGTTTGACTTTAGTGCCTGATACAGATCCCTGGGCTCGTCTGGCATCACAACCGAGTGAGTAACTGTGCCCGCCGGCAGAGGGTTTTTCAAGGCGGCATATATCGCAACTCCGGAGCAGGAGCGGTTCGGTGCCATCTTGGCCGTCTTGGCGGAGATCAGGGCATCGGTCAGTGAGGCGTCTAGCGATGACACCACAACATCAACGCTGTAGTTGCGCTCTTGGGTCTTGACCGCATGTTTGGAAATGGACATCACTCGCTGGCCGAGCAATATTTCCGCTCCCGATTCCTCCGCCAGCTTTGCAAGAAGCTGGGGGACCTCGTTCA
>Ga0181560_10001574_pt1 | contig 21239 bp, 24 predicted proteins | sample 011ome_20_FD_133751 | JGI IMG/M metagenome (GOLD analysis project Ga0181560, IMG submission 133751) | Coastal salt marsh microbial communities from the Groves Creek Marsh, Skidaway Island, Georgia - 011509CT metaG (megahit assembly) | ecosystem: Environmental > Aquatic > Marine > Intertidal...
GCGCTGGCTTATCAAGATGATTGGCCTGCTGCGCTGCAGCCAACAAGTTTTTTACGTCTCGACGACACGCTTATTGAGGTGTGGTCGCCGTACACTCGGATTGCTGGTCTGGAGTTGGACAATACTTTCGTGGGCTTGCGTTTGCAGCCAGATGCGTTTTGGCTACAGATTCAATCCGCGTCAGACGGCGAGGTGTCCGCGCTCAAAAGCGGGTTGAGTCAGCTTCCACCGCTTTATTTCGCCAAGCCCTTGATCGACGATGTCACCGCAACGGGTGCTGCCAGTGCCGATCTCAGTATTGGTTTTGATTTACGCGATATCGCTGGATCACTCGATGTGGAAGTCGCAACGCGACTCTCAGCCGCTGATGTTCATTCGGATTTGCTCGAATTAGCGGTTGATGGCGTCTCAGGAGATGTGATTTACCACTCCTCCCGTGGCTTCGAGAGCAGAGAGCTTCGCGGAGCGCTCTATGGGCGGCCACTGAGCATTGAAATGAGCCCTGATTTGGCCTCGACCCCAGACACCTTGCTCGCTGCTCGACTGGATTTTGATGTGGACGCGAGGGATTTGCTTGGCTGGCGTTCACTGCCCCTATCGTTGCCGGTTGACGGCATCGCTCAAGTCAACATCGCAGTCACTGTTGGGGATGAAATAGCGGTGCATATAGCATCTGATTTAGCGGGCATGCAGGTCGATCTTCCTCTGCCATGGGGAAAGACCCGCGAGAGTAAGGCGCCGCTCAAGCTTGCTTGGCGTGATCGCGGTTGGGCAGAGTGGGAGGTGTTTTGGTTCGGTCGGTTTTCGGCGGTGATCGATGCGCCGGGGAACGAGCTGGCAACAATGGCTGTTGACTTGACGCCGAGAACCCGGCCACCCCGGCAAAAATTGACAAGCCATGGTGCGGGCATCCGCGTGACCGGCATGTTGCCCGAGTTTGATCCTGCAGAGTGGCTCGATGTTTTACGGGATGGCTCCGTGCCAGCGACGGATTTTCCGCCCATCAACATTGACGATCTCCGTGTTGAACAATTGCTCTGGCGCGGCACTTCGCTAGGCGGTTTAAATCTCTCAGTCAGCTCAAAGCCGGAATCGTTTTTGGTGGATTTTGCTTTACCCTGGCTGCGCGGCGCATATCGGCATGTGTTTGCTGCGCCCGTTTCCGAATCCGCCGCTGAATTTGACCCGGAATTGCGACCAGAGGTAATAGTTGATTACCTCAATATTGATGCTATTCCTGAGTTTGGAGATCGGTCAGCGGGAGAATTTACGGACGTCGCGTTTGATTGGCAGGCTGTCCCCGTTGCCATCAATGACGTGTTTTGGCATGGGCGCCGGCTGGGCGATATCAACTTCACCGTCACAAATTTTCAGCCCAATAGTTGGCAGTTCACAGAAGTCACGGGCAACCTGGCTGGGGTCGCCCTTCTACCTACCAGTAGCGTCAATTGGCAACAATCAGGTGACAGCGAGGTCACTTCCGTCTCTGTGTCTGCCGGGCTCAGTAATCTTGAGTCAACGCTGACGTCGCTCGGTGTTACCCCCATTATGCAAACACGGAGCGGTAAACTTGATGTCGACTGGTCGTGGAGCGGCAGTCCGGGTCAGTTTGATTTACGCGCGATCTCTGGATCTATGGATTTGAAAATGGAGTCGGGTTCCTTCACCACTGCCAACGCCGAGACGGAGGGAGCAATGCGGTTGCTGAGCTTGATGAATCTGGCGGGCCTATTTCGGCGGGCAAATATGAATCAGCTTTTTGATCCTGGTGTGACTTTTGATCGCGCCGAGGGTCACCTTGAGTTTGACGAGGGGGTGCTTCGGATTCCAGATTTCTCCATTGAGGGATCTGGCGGCTACTTCACTTTTGCCAGCGATGTTGATTTGCAGACTGAGACCTTGGACGGTGAGTTGGTCGTGACGTTACCGCTGGTAGACAACATCCCCTGGGTAGCCGCGCTGGCGGGCGGGCTACCCATAGCGGCTGGCACCTATCTGGTGAGCAAGGTTTTCGAGGAGCAAATGAACCAACTGTCCAGCGGCGTGTATTCGGTCAGCGGAGATTTAAATGACCCTCAGGTCATTTTTGAACGTGTGTTTGATGCAAAGGCAAGCGCGCCTCCCTCGGCAAATCAGTCTGCTGCCGAGTCCACCGCCTCAAGCCCAGCCAGGTAACGGAATAATTTTCTGCAGTGCGCTTTTTCTTGTCCTTTGCTCACTTCTTTCGGGTATTGACGTCGCCACTGGCGAAGCAGGGCAGGCTCAGCGGACGGCCATATAGAAAGAATTTCACCCAGTGCAGGGTCTCCCTCTGATATCAACTTGTCTCTGGCCGCTTCGATCCGGTGATGTCTGCCGGTAGCGTCTCTATGGTGCCGATCCTTCTCATGCAGGGCCGCCTCAATATCGGTGGGATCCACAGAGCGCATCAGTTTTCCAATAAATTGCAGCTGGCGTTTTAAACCGCCTCTGGCGGAAATGCGTCTGGCCTCGTCAATGGCTTCTTTAAGTCGCTGATCCTCAATATTGATCGCGTCCAGTTCAGCCTGAGGAAGTGCCACCAGACGCTCTCCCAATTGCTGAAGCGCATGCATGTGTCGCTTGCGAGCGCTTTTACTGGGTGCTTCCTGTTCAGCCTCATTGTCCCCTTTGTCACGCATACTCAAGCGTTGGTTATCCGTAAAACCAGGTGGCAAGGCCCAGAAAAGTTAAAAACCCGACGATGTCAGTAATCGTTGTGACGAGAACACCACCCGCCAGCGCGGGGTCGACATTCAGGCGTCGTAAGAGCAGGGGCAACCCCGCCCCTGACAGTCCGGCGGGAATCATGTTTATGAGCAGTGCACAGGCAATGATTAAGCCGAGAGCGATGTCATCGAACCAAACGGAAGCGGTAACCGCGACCACCGCCGCCCAAAGCGTGCCATTGATCATGCCGATCAGAGACTCTCGCCCAATCAGCCACAGCTGAGTGCGGTCGTTAATTTGACCCATGGCCATTGCGCGAATCAAGATTGTTAAACTTTGGGTGCCCGCGATCCCACCCATGGAAGCTACAACAGGCATGAGCACCGCCAAAGCGACAACCTTCTCGATGGTTCCCTGAAAGAGGCTGATGACAGAGGAGGCCAGCAATGCCGTAGCGAGATTGACGGCTAACCAAACCGCTCTCCTTGGCGCTGATTGCCACACCGTGGCAAAGGTGTCCTCTTCGGCCAGACCGGCAAGGGACGTGAGTGAATGATCCGCCTCTTCGATAATGACGTCGACGACGTCATCGATGGTGATGCGGCCAAGCAGGTTGCCAGCATCATCCACCACAGGTGCCGACACCCAGTCATTCCGCTCAAAACGACGCGCCACTTCTGTCGCTGGCGTGTTGGCGTTGATGGCCTCCTGATCGGTGATCATCATTTCCCGCACGGATACCGCAGGATCCGAGACGAGGATCGTGCCAATCGGCAGCAGGCCGACTAATTTGTCACTGCGATTAACGACCAGCAGGTTGTCTGTGTTGTGGGGGATTTCGACATGGCGTCGGAGATATCTCAGGACAACATCGAGGGTCAGATCGGCTCTGATGGTGATGGTGTCGGTGCTCATCAGCCCACCCGCGACGTCATCAGGGAAACTGAGCACTGTCTGCAGCCTTTGCCGATGCTGCTCATCCATGATCGCCAAGACCTGCCCGGTGACGTCCTCGGGCAACTCATGCAGGATATCCGCCACATCGTCGTCATCCAGTTTTTCAACGATGCCGGCCAGTACTTCGGGATCACGGTCGATCAGGAGTGCACTGCGGAGCTCGTCTGGAAGCTCGTTGACAACCAGAGCCTCCTGCTCAGGCTCTAGCAAGCCCAACAGTACAACTCGATAATCAGGTGGAGAGGAGCTGATCAGGTAGGCAATATCCCCCGGTGGCATTTCGGCGAGAATGCTCGCGACATCACCCAGCGTACCGGCGCGCAGTGCCTGATCGATACGCTCAGTTTTGGTGGGAAAGTTAGCGGGCGAATTCAACAGAGAGCCTCCTGTGACGCGCCTATTATCCCCAGCCCCGAGGGCAGGTCCAGCCAGCAGGCCTGAATTTGCGACTTATTCCAATTCGCCAAAACCTGAGCTAAACAGGGTCTCCATTGCGTCTCTGGCAGCAGCCTCGTCTTCCCCGGATACTCGCAGGATGAGTTCGGTTCCCTGACCCGCCGCCAACATGAGTACGGACATAATACTCTTGGCGTCTATTTCCCGGTCGTTAAAGCTCAGCGTGATGTCGCAACTGAACCGGTTGGCGCAGTCCACCACTTTTGCAGCCGGTCGAGCGTGCAGGCCCAGCGGATTGACGATTTTGAGCGTAGATTCGCTCATGCTGTTTCGCTCGAGATTAAATGGCGATGTCGCAGCTGCGTTGCTGGGTAGTTTTTTACTAACTCGCTATGGAGCTTTTCGGCGAGATAGACCGACCGATGTTGGCCTCCGGTGCAACCAATCGCGATGGTCAGATAGCTTCTGTCGCTTTGATTAAAGTCGGGAAGCGTCTCCGTAATGAATTTGTTCATGCGGTTGAAGATTGTCAGGGTTTTCGGGTCTGACTCAAGGAACTGCTTTACGGGCTCATCGATGCCAGACAAGCGTCGCAAGGGCTCCTCCCAATAGGGGTTGGAGAGGCCTCTGGCGTCGAACACAAAATCCGCGTCGGTTGGCATGCCGCGTTTAAAAGCAAAAGATTCGACCATGATCGACAGGCCATCTCGTCGTTCGATAATGCGTCGCGTGATTGCGTCTCTGAGATCGCGCGGGGAGAGGTCGCTTGTGTCGATCAGGAGGTCCGCTTGTGCGGCAATAAATGCTAGGTGTTGTCTTTCCCGGGCTATTGCCTCCGGCAATGAGTTATTGGGACCGGCGAGGGGATGTCGGCGACGGGTTTCACTGAACCGCTTCAGCAGGATATGGGGTTGGGCATCGAGAAAAATGACGAGAGACTCGCTGGTTTTCAGGATTTGTTGAAGCGGGGTGGTTTCCCCTTGGCGCTCGGGGCTGATGGCACGTGCATCGATGCAAACCGCGATGCCCTTGAACCGATCATAATCGGGATGTTGCAACACCTCGCGGGCGAAATCCGCCATCAGTCTCGGTGGCAAATTATCCACACAGTAATAGCCCTCGTCCTCTAGAAGTCTGAGTGCGCTACTTTTCCCGGCGCCGGAGCTACCACTAATGATGATCAGTCGTGGCGTCACAGCAGGCCACTCTCGGCAAAAATTAGTGAAAGGTCATCTGACTCAATGGCTTCCCTGATAGCTGCCCGTATCGAATCTTCGGATAAGAACGTCACGACCCCAGCCAAGAGGTCGAGATGCGCCTGAGTAGCTTCAGTAGGCACCAGCAACACTAGGACAATATCAACCCCTTCTCCATCCGGCGCAGAAAAATCTATCGGATCGCTCAAGGTCATAAGACACCCCAAAGGGGCATCGCAGTCATCGATTCGACAGTGGGGAATTGCTACGCCATTTCCCAGTGCCGTGCTACCTAAACGCTCCCTGTCAAGTAATCCGCGATATACGGCTTCTTTTGAAAGGCCAGCGGCGTCGCCAAAAGCTTCGGCAGCACTTTCGAAAACCCGTTTTTTACTGTGAAGGGACAGACGGCTGAAAATCAATATATCGGCGAGCCGGCCTTCGGAAGTGAGTGACATCGGTCAGTGTCCTCTGCGTTTTTCCTTTTGTTTAATAACCTGCCGGTCCAGTTTTTCCGCCAAGGAATCAATCGCTGTATACATGTCATCAGATGCTGATGAGGCGAATAGGTCCGCGCCGGCGACATGAAGATTTGCCTCTGCTTTGTGATGGCGCTTTTCGACAACTAATGTGACGTCGGCTCGGGTAATGTGGTCACCGTGACGCTCAATGGGTGCAAATTTCTCCTCTACATGTTCTCGAATAGCGGGCGTTACATCCAGATGGTGTCCACTAATCGTCAGGTTCATATCGCGCTCCTTGTTACGTTTGGTTGGTATTCAGTTTAGGCGTTTTCGCTCATTAGACGGGGAGATAGAGAGTTGCTCTCGGTATTTGGCAATGGTCCTCCTCGCAACGGACATGCCTTGATTTTTCAGCAGATCACACAATTTGGAGTCGCTAAGCGGTTTTCGTGCATCCTCTGCACTGACCAATTTTTTAATCGCAGCCTTTATCGCCGTCGAAGAACTATCTCCGTCATCACCAGCCACTCGGCTGGAAAAGAAATATTTCAGCTCAAAAGTGCCTCGCGGTGTGTGCATATATTTTCTGGTAGTCGCTCTGGATACCGTTGATTCATGTAGCTCTACCTCCGAGGCAATATCGGCAAGTACCAGCGGCTTCATGGCTATCTCACCGAGTTCTAAGAATGCTTTTTGGTGCTCCACAACCTTAGTCGCTACCTTGAGCAGAGTCTCGTTACGACTCTGCAGGCTCTTCATAAACCAGCGAGCCTCCTGCAGATGCTCTTTCACATAACCCCTGTCAGAGCTGGATCCCCCATTTAGAGCTGACACATAGTGCTCATTTACCCGGAGCTTTGGCGCAATATCCGGGTTCAGTTCAACCAACCAACGCCCGTTTCTCTGATTGACAAATACATCGGGCGTAACATATTCGGTTTGGTCCCCGCCGATCTTCGCTCCCGGCGATGGGTCCAGAGAACGAATGAGCTCGATGGCAGCTTCGAGTTCTGGCTCAGTTGTTCTTAGTTTTTTGGCAAGCTGCCGAGCAGGCGCTGTGGGGAGTTGAGGGAGATGTCGGCTGACAATTGCCCCGGCCAGCTCGCGGTAGGGGGTCTCAATCGAAAGTTGTCTGAGTTGGATTAGCAAGCACTCCCTTAGATCTGTCGCAAAGACGCCAGAGGGTTCAAAGTGCTGTAACCGATGTAACACGGCCACCACTTCATCGAGCTCTACCTCTTCGAGGTCGATCTCCTGATGAATGGCCTCAGGGGTTTGCGTCAGACGTCCATCGGCGTCGACGGCGTCGATCAATGCCAGCGCAATGACATGGTCGATATCCGACAGTCGCGTTAGGTTCAGTTGCCAGAGTAGATGTTCGCGTAGCGATTCTTCTGCCGAATCGCGCTCCGAAAAATCAGTATCTGCTATCCCCAGGCTTGGCGGCGGCGCCGACGAGGGCATCAGATCTTCCCAGGCGGCATCAACCGCCAGCTCCTCAGAGGTATCTTCTGTTGCCACCTCCTCAGAAAAATCCAGATTTTCTGATTCCGCGGCGAGCTCGTTTTCCAGTTCAAGAAGGGCGTTGGATTCGAGGGTTTCTTCGATAATTTGTTGTAGATCAGCGGTGCTCATCTGCAACAATTTTATTGCCTGCTGCAGTTGGGGCGTGAGGGCCAACTGTTGGCCCAGTTTAAGCTGAAGCGCCTGTTTCATCTGCCTGTTCTTTACCCTCGAGGGGTTTAGTCTAGCGCTGGTCAGCGCACATTGGAATGAATTGGCAAGAAACTTGCAGGGGCAGTGTGGCGTTGCGCTTCAGCGATGGTTAATGCTAGAGGCTAAACTGGTCTCCCAAATATGTTTGCCTGACTTTTTCGTCCCCCAGAACCTCTGCAGGCGAGCCTGAGGCAATGACGTAGCCTTCGCCGACAATGTAAGCACGCTCGCAGATATCGAGGGTATCCCGAACGTTGTGATCAGTGATCAGCACGCCGATCCCCCGCGCCTTCAGATGAGAAATGATCTCTTTGATCTCGGAGATCGAGATGGGATCGACCCCCGCAAAAGGTTCGTCAAGTAGCATCACGGTTGGCTCAGTGGAGAGGGCACGCGCGATTTCTACCCGGCGCCGCTCTCCTCCTGACAAAGACTGACCCAGTGATTCGGCGAGGTGACTGACATTGAACTCGGCCAGCAAACTGTCGGCCATCGACACGCGGTCTTTGCGACTGAGTTCTCGTCGTGTTTCGAGAATGGCGAGGAGATTGTCCCTCACGGAAAGTTGTCTGAAAATCGACGCCTCTTGTGGCAGATACCCGATGCCGGCTCTCGCTCGCCGGTGCATGGGCATTGACATCACTGACTCGCCGTCCAAGCGAATATCGCCAGCGTCTGCAGCGATCAATCCGACGATCATGTAAAAACAAGTCGTCTTGCCTGCGCCATTCGGGCCTAACAGTCCAACAATCTCGCCGGCGCTGATTTGCAATGACACGTCTTTGACAACGGGTCGACCCCCGTAGGCCTTAGCGAGATGATGAACGCTGAGTGTTTTAGCCATTTTCGGGAGGCCGACGCAGGTTTTCCGGCGGAATAACAACCTCCACACGGCCCTCGCCACGCGAGCTTGTCGAGCCGGCTGCCTTCACCTTTTTTTGTGTTACCAGATACTCGATGCGGTCACCGGACAATACTGAGCCATCCTGGATTATTCGAGCTTCATCGATCAAACGCACCAAATCCTCAGATCGGATGTATTCGATCAGTCTCGCGGAGGCATCAACCGGTGCTTGATCGCTCGCGGGCTGCTGCACCAAGGTAGCGGGTCGCCCGGTGGCGATAATTTTGTCGGCAGCAACGCTGTCGTGTTTTATTGATATGAGGTCTGCAGTGATGCGTAACGATCCCTGAGTCAGAATCACATTTCCCTCGTATCGGGTTTCCCCCGCGCCTTCATCGCGGACAGCAACATCAGCTTCGATTTGTATTGGTTGATCCCTATCGGAATCCAGTGCACCCGATCCAGCACTGAACAAGGCGATACAGACAGCTAACCAGCGGAACCAGATGCGTTTGCGGTTATTCATAGTCTGTCTTTACCCGGCCCTTCAGGGTTGCTATGTCGGTCACAAGATCCAGTTCAAAGCCCGTTCCGAGCGTGCGACTGCCTGGGCTCGTCAACACAACTTCACGATCACCCGTCGCTCGTTTGTCATTAATCAACAGCCACATCGACTCTGTACTCATTGTCCCATTCCGGGACACCTCCTGAATACTGACACCTCGATCGAGGAAGAGTTCATTGGTTTTCTCAAAGAACAGGCCGAAAGTGGAATCTATGTGCCACTTTGCCCCGTCTTTGCTCTGGGAGAAGAATTGGATGCCACTCAGGGCGGTCTCATCGCTACCTTCAATGCGCTCAGCTTTATCGATGGCCAACACGTCGGCAGGTTTCCCGTCACCGGCAAACTGAGTTCTGACCCCGGCGCGAAGATAGCTGGTTATCAATTTGCCATTGTCGACGAATGGACTGGATTTGAGCGAAATCTGGGGCGCCAGTTGATGCCACAATGCGATGGCGATGGTCAGCCCCGCCAGCGTCAGAGAAACGGTTCTCAACGATCCAACTCGCGATGCGGCAGGGCTTCTTTTTCCTGAGCGTGAAGAATGAAGTCGCTGAGCGCTCGCACGGCGCCACGGCCGCCGGGGAGGGGAGCGACCCAGTCGGCTATCTCATGAACGGCCAACACCGCGTCGCTGGGGCAGGTCGCAAGTCCAACCATGCGAAGCGGTTCCAGATCCGGCAAGTCATCGCCCATATAGGCGACCTGCGCTAGAGGTATGTCTCGCGTCGCCAGAATTTCAAGCAGCGCCTCGCGCTTGTCCTCCCGGCCCTGCAGCACAATGTCCACCCCCAGTTCGTTCATCCTTTGGGTTACCGCCTCGGATTTTCGTCCGGTGATAATGGCGACTTCAATGCGACTATCGCGGAGCAGTTTAATACCCAGTCCGTCCTTGATATTAAACGCTTTAATTTCCGTCTGGCCCGCTCCGCTGTATAGCACCGAGCCATCCGTCAGCACGCCGTCCACATCCAGCACGACCATTTGGATTGTTTCCGCAAGTTGTGCCGCTCGTCCCGTCACGATATCCCCGCCTTCAAGAGCGACAACAACGTGACGACCCCCTGCACTGATCGAGCGCCATTAATGATAACCAGAGAGCTGATTCGATGGCGTTCCATCATGCCCAGCGCTTCAGCCGCCAGCAAATCCTCGGAGATCGTCCTGGGCATTTCTGTCATCACAGTTTCAAGTGATGTCTGTTGCAGATCCCGATGATTCTCGATGGCTCTGCGGAGATCGCCGTCGGTAAATACCCCTTGGAGTTGATCGTCCTTGTCGACCACAGTGGTCATACCTAACCCTTTATGGGTGATTTCGTCCAATGCGTCGATTAGTGTTGCGGCAGGTCGCACTTTGGGGATTTCTTCGCCTGTCACCATTACATCGCTGACGCGCAACAAAAGTCGTTTACCAAGCGCACCCCCCGGGTGCGAAAACGCAAACTCCTCTGCTGTGAACCCACGCGCCTCAAGGACGGCGATCGCCAGTGCATCGCCCATGACCAATGCCGCCGTTGTGCTGGCGGTTGGGGCCAAGTTGAGCGGACAGGCCTCGGATTCCACGGCCGCCAGTAAATGAACCCTCGAAGCCAGAGCAAGTTCGCTCTCAGCATTCCCGGTAATGCTAACAAGCGGGATGTTAAGGCGCTTGATTAAGGGTAAGAGGGTGATGATTTCGTGGGTATTTCCGCTATTGGAAAGTGCCAAAACGCAGTCATTGCGGGTGATCATTCCCATGTCGCCGTGGGAAGCCTCTCCCGGGTGCACAAAAAAAGCTGGCGTACCGGTGCTGGCCAATGTAGCCGCAATTTTTCCCGCCACATGCCCACTCTTCCCCATGCCGGTAACCACGACACGTCCGGAGGTCTGCATTAGCACTTGGCAAGCTGTCGCGAAAGCAGGACCAATCACATCACGCAGTGCCAGTACGGCATTACCCTCGAGACCGATGGTGCGTTTTGCAGAGTCAATCAGTAATTGGTCGGGGTCCATAGGTCACGGTGATGCCAGAAGCCAAAAGTAGTAGCCGATGTAACATATCAATAACATCAGCCCTGTGCCGCGTTTCAACTCACCACGGCCTTCAACTCGATTCCAACCCCATAACGCGGCTAATGCAAGCAACAGCGTTGTGAGAAATACCATGGCGAGGTCTCTCGACAACACCTCTGGTGCCAAACTGAGGCTACTCCAAAAGCCGGGTATGGCCAGTACGAGCAATATATTGAACATGTTGGAGCCAACCACTGCGCCTATGGCCATGTCGGCGTGGCCCTTTACCGCGCTCATGATCGACGCCGCCAGTTCTGGCAGGCTCGTGCCTACGGCCACGATAGTGAGCCCAATAATTAATTCAGAGACACCCAGGGCCATCGCGATTTGCGTCGCCGACCACACCAACAAGCGTGACGAGGCGATAAGTAACACCAGGCCTCCTCCGAAAGAGAGCCATGCGCGCCCTGCAGAAAGATCCGGGATAGTGGGGGTCACGCTGCCGTCGGCAGGGTTTTTCACATGCTGAGAGATTCGGATAAAGAAAAGACTGAGGGCGCATAATAGGAACACGCTATCCATCCGCGACAGTTCAAGATCCCATATGAGCCACGCGGTGAAAAGCACCGAGCCGATGAGTAACGGCAAATCGATGAAAATAGTGCCCCTACGCATTGCGATGGGCGCGATGAGCAGCGTGACGCCCAATACAAGGCCGATATTTGCAATGTTTGAGCCCAGCGCATTACCCACAGCGAGTTCTCCGGACCCTGCCAGCACCGACATGATTGAAATGAGGATTTCAGGAGAGGACGTTCCCACCGAGACGACAGTCAGTCCAATCAGCATCGGGGTGAGCCCTGCGCGTTGGGCAATCGCCGACGCGCCATCAACAAAGCGATCGGCGCTCCACACCAGAAGCGCCAAGCCGGCTGCGATTGCCGCTACGTAACCCACAAGCATCGTCTTTTACTCCCCCTTTGCGCGGGTAGTCCCTCTCTCGATCGGGTATCATTTCTCGATCGGGTATCATTTCACCCCGGAAGAGACGTGGCCTTCGACTTATCCTCTCTTGGCAAGTTTCCGCACAAGAGAGTCTGAATCCGCGGACGCAGTCTACCCCAGTCAACCGATGGGCGCGTGGGATTAGCCCCGCAATTGGGGGGCGTTCCATCAATATGACGGTGATCGAGACCAGAGTTAACGAATGGAGGAATTCGTGAAGCGCAAATTATTTTTGCTGGTTGTGATGTTGGGTAGTCTGGCTATGGCGGCGTTGAGTGTCGCTCAGTTGCCCGAGACCTCGCAGTCCGCCGCGGGGCCTGAGCAGGTGATCACCGATGTCACTCAGCGGGTAATGGAGGTGGTTGCCGAGGCGAACACCTATTTTGATCAGGACCCGGATAGGTATTTTGAAGCGATTGATCAGGTGCTGTCTGACTTGGTTGACTGGCGCGGGTTTGCGACCGCCGTGATGGGAGAGTATTACAGCCGTGGTCGGTCGCTTGATCCCGAAGGGCGGGCGGCACTGAAGGCGCAACGCGACCGGTTCGCAGTCACTCTCAGAGAGGGATTGATCCGAAGCTATGCCAAGGGGCTCTTGGCCTTCGGTGGCGCCAATATGGAAGTGCAAGGTGTAGAGGCCTCCCCTCAGAGCGCGCGGATTGCGTCGGTGACGCAGCTGGTCTACGGCGAGGCGGATCGGGTTTATACCATTCGTTATCAAATGGGTCAGTACAAAGACGGCAACTGGCGTTTGCGTAACCTTATTATCGAAACCATCAATCTTGGCGAGATTTACCGCAACCAGTTTTCGGCCCTTGCCACAGCCGCTGATGACGACCTCGACCGGGTAATCGAGGAATGGAATGCAGCAATTGTCGAGCAATATGAGGAGATGGACCGTGACTGAGCAGGAATTAACGACCCTACTGTTGGAAGCATTCCCAGATGCAGAGGTGTCGGTCGCGCTGGATGGGGGTCACGTGGATATACGTGTTATCAGCAATCTGTTTGAGGGCCTGCGCCCGGTCAGCCGCCAGCAAAAAGTGTATGCACCTCTCTCAGGTTTGATCGCAGATGGCACCTTGCACGCTGTGAATATCAAGACGGGCACCCCCGCCGAATCCTAATGGGTGCCTCTTGCAAAGTTTAATTATCGAGGGCGGGAGGAGGCTGGAAGGGACTTTGGTTGCTTCCGGATCGAAAAACGCAGCGCTGCCAATTCTCGCTGCTACCTTGCTGACAGATGATGTGTGCCGGTTGGGTCGGATACCAAAGCTCAGGGATATTTCGACCATGTTGACGCTCTTATCCAGCCTCGGTGCACGAGTCTCGCCAGTAGAAGCGGGGCGTGTGACCGTCGACAATGAATCGACTGCGGAGGTTAAAGCGCCTTATGACTTGGTCAAAACTATGCGTGCATCGATTTTGGTGCTCGGGCCCCTGTTGGCTCGTTCTGGTTGTGCGGAAGTCTCGTTTCCGGGTGGTTGCGCGATCGGCAGTCGCACTGTCGATTTGCATATCAGTGCTTTGGAGGCGATGGGATCAGACATAGTGACCGACGGGGGATACTTGGTTGCGTCGGCAAAGAACGGTCTCTGCGGCGCTGATTTCCGCTTTGGGACGGTCACCGTTGGGGGTACTGAAAACGCAATGATGGCAGCTGTGCTGGCACGTGGCGAGACGACGCTAAAGAACGTCGCGCAGGAACCGGAAATCGTCGATTTGGCTAATTTCCTCAATGCCATGGGTGCCAAGATCTCGGGGCAGGGGACCGGTACGATGCGGATTACTGGCGTACCCGCTTTATCGGGCTGCCGGTATGACGTCATGCCGGATCGCATTGAGGCGGGCACCTATCTGGTTGCAGCGGCTGCGACTCGAGGCAAGGTTCGGGTTGAGGGCATTTCCAGTGCGCTGTTGGGTGTTGTGCTGGAAAAATTGCGCGAGTGTGGAGCGGCGGTTCGTGAGGGTGAAGATTGGATCGAACTGGATATGGCAGGTAGACGGCCGCGGGCGGTTGATATCGTCACAGCGCCTTTTCCCGGGTTTCCGACCGATATGCAGGCGCAATTTACGGCACTTAATACCGTGGCCGAGGGTCGTGCGCGGGTGACCGAGACTATTTTTGAAAACAGGCTAATGCAGGCGCATGAAATGAAGCGCATGGGTGCGAATATTGTGATCGAGACCGATACCGCCATTACGTCGGGTCGGTCGGCACTGCAGGGGGCCCCTGTCATGGCATCTGACCTCCGCGCATCAGCGAGTCTGATTATCGCTGGACTCGTTGCCGATGGAGAAACTCGCATTGATAGGATTTATCATATCGATCGCGGCTATGAGGATATTGAGGGCAAGCTCCAGTCCCTCGGCGCAAACATCCGTCGTGTCGACGGGTAATCTGATAGTGACGACCGAATGAATATCGACCACGATCTGACCATTGCCCTCACTAAGGGCCGTATTCTCAGCGAGACGCTACCGCTCCTCGCCGCGGTGGGTATTGAGCCCTCTGAGCGGCTGGAAGACAGTAGAAAGCTGGTCATCCCTACCAACATCTCGAAAATTCGTCTTGTTGTGCTGCGCGGATCAGATGTGCCCACTTATGTGCGCCACGGTGCAGCAGACATCGGCATTGCCGGAAAAGACATGTTATTGGAGTTCGGCGGCGCGGGCATCTACGAGCCGCTTGATCTGGGTATTGCACGTTGCCGGCTGATGACCGCCGCCCGAAGAGATCACTCAAAAAGGAGCGATTCCCGCCGGGTCAGAGTGGCGACAAAATTTTTGAATGTGGCTCGCGCACACTATGCTCAGAAGGGTGTCCATGCTGACCTCATCAAGCTCTACGGTTCCATGGAGCTGGCGCCTCTCATGGGGTTGGCTGATGAGATTGTGGATATTGTTGACACGGGAAAGACGCTGGCAGAGAACGGCATGGAAGCGCTGGAAGAAATTGCTGAGATCTCGTCTCGCCTGATTGTGAATAAAGCAGCAATGCGAACCCGGCACAGCTCGGTGATGGCGCTGATTGACGCGCTGGCTTTAGTGCTCAAAGAGCGGGGAGCGGCGGCGGGTGAGTGATCAATGTATCGCTAGACTGGATGCTTCGGTTGACGGATTCGGCGAGGAGTTTGCGGACCTGATGCTCAGCCCCGCACAGGCCGATCCGACATTGGTAAGCAGAGTTGCAGACATTCTCTCGGCAGTGGCGCGAGAGGGAGACAAAGCGCTATTGCGCTTCACTAATGATTTGGACTCCCGTCGAGCGCAGGACGTTACAGAGTTTGCTCTGGGTGTTGAGGAACTCGAGGCGGCAGCAGACCGCATTGATCAGCGCATACACGGTGCGCTGTGCAGTGCGATCGATCGCATTCGCGATTTTCACGAGCGACAATTGACCACGACGTGGCAGTTTGAAGATGCGAATGGCAGTGTTCTCGGGCAGCGCGTCTCTGCGTTGGACCGTGTCGGTATCTATGTGCCCGGAGGGCAAGCCAGCTACCCATCATCGGTACTGATGAACGCAGTGCCCGCGAGAGTAGCGGGGGTGAACGATATTGTCATGGTGGCCCCTGCCCCGCGCGACCAGATTAATCCAGTCGTGCTTGCTGCGGCAGGTCTTGCCGGTGTGACCGAGGTATTCACGATCGGCGGTGCTCAGGCTATTGCGGCCCTCGCTTATGGTACGGAAACCATCGGTAGCGTCGATAAAATTGTGGGGCCGGGTAACCGATATGTTGCTGAGGCCAAGCGGCAGGTTTTTGGCCGTGTGGGTATCGATATGGTCGCAGGACCTTCTGAGATATTCATCATTGCAGACGGATCGGTAGACCCCAAATGGGTGACTCTGGATATGTTTGCCCAGGCTGAGCATGATGAATTTGCTCAGGCAGTATTGGTTTCACCTGATCAGGCTTACCTGGATGAAATTGCAATGCGTATCGCCGAGCAACTGCCTCTGATGGCGCGCCGAGAGGTGATTTCCAAGTCGCTTAAAAATCGGGGCGCGTTGATCAAAGTGCCCGACCTTGATGCCGCAGTTGCGCTGAGCAATCGACTTGCACCCGAGCATCTCGAGCTGGCGGTATACCAACCACGGGCATTGTTGGAGCAAATCAGCGCTGCGGGTGCAATATTTCTGGGAGCGATGTCCTCGGAGGCGCTGGGAGATTATTGTGCTGGACCGAATCACGTTCTGCCCACCGCAGGTTCCGCTCGCTTTGCATCGCCGCTGGGCGTCTATGATTTCCAGCGGCGAAGTAGCGTGATAGAAATCTCTGCTCAAGGAGCGCAGGTTCTTGGAGACATTGCGGCGACATTGGCGGAGGCTGAATCGTTGCAGGCACATGGCTTGAGTGCCGAGGCACGAATCATGAGAAAAAACTAGCTCATCCGGCTTTCGCGCGGGTGCCGACGACAGCCTCCAACTCTACCAGTTGCCCGTCGCGGTCCAGACTCACACGCAGGAGGTGCCCGGGCCTGAGTCGCGCGATCTGTAACATGGCCGCGCGCCCGTCGACGACGGGTTCACCGTCTAACGATGAAATAATGTCGTTCAACCTGATCCCGGCACGTTCCGCGGGGCCCCCAGTGGCGAGTTCGGTAACGATAAGTTGCTGCACAAGGGATCCCGACGGCCCTTCCGTCAATAATACGTCCACGCTAACCCCCAACCAGCCGCGGATAACCGTCCCATATTGAACGATGTCATTCAGCACAGAGGCAGCGAGATCGCTGGGTGTGGCCAGATTGATGCCGATTCCCGGCGTTTCGCTTCTGGCATCATTTCCCGCGGTGTAAATCAGGGTGTTAATGCCGATGAGCTGGCCCCTGCTATTGATGAGTGCGCCACCAGAGCTTCCCAAATGAATGGTGGCGTCGGTCTGGATGTAGTCCTCGTAGGTAGAGAGCTGGAGTCCAAACCTGCCGATGCCGGATACGATGCCTTGGGATACCGAGTGACCAAATCCGTAGGGATTCCCTATCGCCAGTACTACATCGCCCACGGCAACATCTTTGACATCGGCTATGTGAATGGGGGTGAGATCTGAGAGCCCTATTTGCAGGACCGCGAGATCAGTGTCGGGGTCGGTGCCCACAACAGAAGCATTTGCAGACCTGCCATCTGCCAGCAGGATCTGAATGGCATCAGCACCGGCGATCACGTGGTTGTTTGTAACGATATGCCCGTCTCTAGAGAGAATGACGCCCGAGCCGAGCGACCGCTCGATGCGTTGCGTGCTGCCCTGACCGGAGCGGAATCTTCGCAGGATCGGTGAGTTCAGCCGGGGGTCTCTGCGGGTATCGACTAATTTTGCGGTGTAAATGTTGACGACTGAGGGCGTGGCAAGCGCAACGGCGTCACGGTAACCAGTCTGAGACACGGTATCGGCAGGATCATTAGGTGCAAGCACCCACTTGTCCAAAATGAGCGCTGCGGCCAGAACGCCAACCAAGGCTGGCCAGATAAGTGCAAGCAGATCGTTTTTCACCGAGCCCTCCTTGCCCCATTGTAAATCATAGCGGGCCGGTTATTCTCATACTTCACTGGTGAGGTAAAGCGCCCGATGTCCTGTAGTCGCCACGATCTGAGATTGTATCTGGATAAGTTGCTGTCGCCTGCGCGGTATCAAGATTATTGCCCGAACGGGCTGCAAGTTGAGGGGAAGTCACAGATTGAGCGCCTGATCACGGGTGTCACTGCCTGTCAGGCCCTGATTGATGCGGCGATAGCCGCCCGCGCGGATGCAATTCTGGTCCATCACGGATTTTTTTGGCGATCGGAAGATCCGGTGGTCGTCGGCATGAAAGCACGTCGACTCAGAGCGCTGATGACGAACGAGGTCAATCTGTTCGCGTACCACCTGCCCTTGGACTGTCATCCGGAGTTGGGTAATAACGCGCAGCTGGGGCGGCTCATGGGGGTTCCTAAAGCGACGCATCTTGACCCTGATGACCCATCGCTGCCCCTATTTTCCGGTGAATTAGAGGAGCCTGCTCCAATATCGTCCTTTGCTGAGCACCTGTCGCTTCAGTTGGGACGTGAGCCGCTGGTTATTGGGGACCGCGCCGTGCAAAAAATTGCTTGGTGCACGGGGGGAGGACAAAACTACATCGATAAGGCCGCTGATGCTGGCGCAGACCTTTACGTAACGGGCGAGGTATCCGAGCAGACCATTCACAGCGCTCGGGAGCGCGGCATCTGTTTTATCGCTGCGGGCCATCACGCTACAGAACGCTGCGGCGTGCAGGCTGTTGGAGCGCGTGTGGCTGAGGAACTGGGGTGCACCCACCAATTCATTGACGTTGATAATCCGGCGTGACTCACGCCGCGGTTGTATTTGATTTGTCCAAGCCAAAGGTTTCCGATAGCTGTCCTTGCTCATCGGGTTTCTTTGGCGCGTAGTCCAACGGTTGCGCCACATCGACCCCTTGTGGTTGTCCGCCTGTCGGGTCATTCGGGGGACTGAGGGCCGCGGCAGAGATGCTTACTTGGTCGCCACAGAGTTGATCGGCTCCCTTTGCGAGGTGCGTGTACACCGATCGATAGTCATCGGTCAATTTGTGCAGTAGTTCTGCAGTTTGCGCAAAGTGCTCTGATACCTCGGCCTCATAGTCCGCGCGACTTTGGCGCGCTTGATCAAGCTGGCTCTCCAGATCCATGATAACTCTGCGCTTGTTATCACTGCGGGAGTTAAGTGCCAGATACCAGCCTAAGGCGCCGCCTATCACGCCCCCCAAAATCAATGGGATGATTAGATTAGAAACAGTCTCCATGCCTTTCCCTGTATCGCCACCCTGCTGATCGTCGTCGCCGCGGCCGTCTCGACTGTCAGAGGTGTGCGAACGCTCACATGCCAATTGGATCCCTAGTGTACTGTATGGCCGAGCGGACGTCGCGTGTCTAGGGGTCTTCCAGCATCAGACGATCAGTGCCTCGAGGGCAGCTAAGGCTCATTTTTTATGTCTTCCCATTAGGCTTGCAGGTCGGGCGGGTTGACAAACCAGGGGTCACTGCGTGGTAGGCTTCGCGCGACGCAACATCGCCCGTTTTATCATGACGCATCCACTCTCCCCCAAGGAGCGCTATCAGCGCGACCTCCACTCCGGCGCGCTTCTGGAGGATCAAGCGCAGGCGCTACTTGTCGATCAGCTCGATGATCTCTTTCATCGCTTGCGGGCTCGAGATGCTGTCGAGGGGCGACTGTGGTCGCGGATCAGGCGTCGTTTTGGTTGGCATCAGGCCCCGGAGCAAGGCCTTTATATTTGGGGTGGCGTGGGGCGCGGTAAAACTCACTTTATGGATGTGTTTTTCGACAGTCTGGACTTCGACAGGAAACTGCGGGTGCACTTTCATCGTTTTATGCAGCGGGTCCATGCCGCACTGACAACCTACAGTGGCGCGACCGACCCGCTTGAGATGGTGGCTAATGATATCGCTGAAGAAGCGTTGATCCTCTGCTTTGACGAATTCTTCGTGAGTGATATCGGCGACGCCATGATTCTCGGTGGATTAATTGACGCGCTTATGCGCCGAGGCGTGACCCTTGTGGCAACCTCCAATATCCCGCCCGTTGACTTATACCGAGACGGACTGCAGCGCAGTCGGTTCCTGCCGGTTATTGCCCTGCTGGAGCGACATTTGGACGTCCTGCATCTCGAATCGCCGACGGATTATCGCTTCAGAACCCTTGAGAGAGCAGACCTTTGGCACGTCCCCCACGACGAAGCCGCGGCTGTGGCGCTCGCGACTTACTTTGCCTCACTCACGGGACAGCACGCGGGAAAGCCACGGCACTTGGAAGTCAACCATAGACAGATGCCCGCCCGGGCGGCGGTTCAGGGGGTCGCCTGGTTTGATTTTAAAACGTTGTGTGAAGAAGCGCGAAGTGCCGCAGATTTCGTAGAGATTGCGCGGGAGTATCACACGGTGCTGCTAGAGAGGATTCCTGCGCTGACGTCCGAAACAGAGGACGCGGCGCGCCGTTTTATTAATCTCGTGGATGAATTCTATGACCGGAGAGTCAAGCTGATTACGACCGCGGACTATGTCCCTGAATCAACTTACACCGGTGTGAGGCTCCGTTTCGAGTTTGAGCGGACAATCTCCCGGTTGCAGGAAATGCGGACACGGGAGTACCTGCAGGCGGAGCACCACCCCTGATTCGCACAAGATAAATTAACGGTTGAAAGGGCTATGGGTCTCCAGTAACATCCGCGCTCCTGAATTTAGCCTCCGGGATGCCGGCAATGAAGACATACAGCGCTAAAGCCGACGATATCCAGCACGACTGGTTCGTGGTCGATGCTGAAGACAAGACGCTTGGGCGACTCGCAACCGAGATTGCTCATCGCTTGCGAGGCAAGCACAAGCCAGAATACACACCCCACATGGACATGGGTGATTACATCGTGGTTGTTAATTGCGAGAAGATCCGTGTTACGGGCGCCAAGCGAACCGATAAGCAGTACTATCATCACACTGGATTCCCGGGTGGCATCAAATCCGCCAGTTTCGAACAGTTGATCGATCGGGCACCGGAGCGGGTAATACAGCGGGCAGTTAAGGGGATGATGCCACGGAATCCCCTCGGGCGAGCGATGTTGAAAAAATTGAAGGTTTACGCGGGTCCTGCGCACCCGCATGCGGCACAACAGCCGCAGCCACTGACGGTCTGAGGAGGTCCCGATGGCTACAGCTCACTATTACGGCACGGGAAGGCGCAAGACGTCTACTGCCCGCGTGTTTTTGCGGACAGGAAGCGGCAACATTGTGGTCAATGGCCGTCCCATTGACGAGTATTTTGGTAGGGAAGTCGCTCGCATGATTGTGCGTCAACCCCTCGAGTTGACAGAAAACACGGGCACCTTTGACGCTAACGTCACGGTATGCGGTGGCGGCAGTTTTGGTCAGGCAGGTGCGATTCGTCATGGCCTGACGCGGGCGTTGCTGGATTACGACGAAAGTCTCCGCGGTTCACTTCGTGCTGCAGGGTATGTGACCCGTGACGCGAGAGAAGTTGAGCGCAAGAAGGTGGGTTTGAGAAAGGCGCGCCGACGTCCTCAGTTCTCAAAGCGGTAACCGTCTCCGAGACTATCTGGAAAGCCCGCGCCATGCGGGCTTTTTTGTTTTTAGCTTCACCGTGCTCAGGCATTGTGCAGCACTCGAAAAGGGCCTGTGGCCTGCTACATAATATGGCGTGTCGTTGCCCGGCTGCCGGAGCAGGAGGTGGTAGTGCACTATGGTTATTTGTTGATCGCGGTTGCACTGGAGGTTTGCGGCACGCTGTTACTGCCGGTCAGCCAAAACTTCACGCGCGCCACACCTACTGCGGGCCTGATCGTCTGTTATGCCGCCGCCTTTTATTGCCTGACATTTGCTCTGAATGTATTACCGGTCGCTGTTGTTTACGC
>Ga0181560_10001575_pt1 | contig 21238 bp, 12 predicted proteins | sample 011ome_20_FD_133751 | JGI IMG/M metagenome (GOLD analysis project Ga0181560, IMG submission 133751) | Coastal salt marsh microbial communities from the Groves Creek Marsh, Skidaway Island, Georgia - 011509CT metaG (megahit assembly) | ecosystem: Environmental > Aquatic > Marine > Intertidal...
CGAAGACTTGGAGAGAAGAGGGTGAGAGGGTGGGGGTAATTCATTTTCGACGCGCGAACGGAAACGTCGGCGATAGATAACTAACGAGCGTTCTGCTCGGATTGCAACGGTGACACCTTTAGTAGAACAGGACGACGTCTCCCCGCCGGTCATTTATTTTGAAGCTCAGTGTCCAGCAGCGTCGAGAAACCAACAACCACCCGCAGCGACTCAGCGAATTCTGACGCGTCGCGACCACATCGGCGCGCGCCTTCACGACAGCGCGCCGCACGCGGAGACATGAGGGACGACGACGACGACGACGACGTCTTCGAGACGTACGAGGAGGATGACGTTACGGACGACGAGGACGAGTGGGCCGCGCGCGCGGCGGCGGGGAACGCGGGAGCCCCCGCCCGAGGCAATCGAGGCGTCGCGTTCGCGCTCGACCGCGGCGGCGACGAGGACGACGAGGACGAGGACGACGACGAGGACGACGACGGCGACGACGGCGACGACGACGACGCGCGCGCTGGCCCGTCCGCCGCCGCCCCCGTCGACCCCCTCGACCGATCCCGCGCGGCGGCGGTCGCCGCGCCCGACGAATTCGAGGAAGACGAAGAGGAGGAGGACGCGGAGGAGATGTTCGACACGCAGAGCATCGACGTCTTGCTCAAGCAGATGGACGGCCAAGCCGGCGGCGGCCCGGCGCCGTACGAGCTCCTCGCCGCGAGGAAGCGCGAGGCGCACCGCGCGCATCAGGCGGCGTTCGTGGACGCGTTGAAACGACGCGGGCACGACGTCAGCGCCGCGGATCTGAGCACGCAGTACGGCGCCGCGAAGCTCGTGCAGTCGCTGGACGTGGACAGGGACGAGCTGTTGGCCGCGAGCCCGCACTTCGCGGCGTTCTTGGGCGCGGCGGACGCGTCGCACGCGCGCCGGAAGCCCGGCGGCGTGGGCAGGGGACGGTCGAAGAAGCCGAGGAAGACGAGGAAACGCGTCGCGGAGGGCGAGGCGGGGCGGAAGATGGGCGACGCGAACCTCGCGTACTCGACGAGCGACTTCCCGAGGGCGATAGAGCTCCTGCAGGAGGTGATACGACTGCTGCCGAACAACCCGGACGCGTACCAGACGTTGGGGGCGATCTACGAGGAGACCGGGAACGAGCGCAAGGCGTTGGATTTCCTCATGATCGCCGCGCACCTCGAGCCCAAGGACGCCGCGCAGTGGTATCGACTCGCGGAGATGTCGAACGCGCAGAAGAACCCGAGGCAGGCGCTGTACTGCCTCGAGCAGGCGCTCAAGGCGGACCCGGACGACGACAACAACCGGTGGGACCAGGCGAACTTATACGTCGAGATCGGGGAGCCGAAGAAGGCGATCGAGCACCTCGACGCGTTGCGAAAGAAACTTCGCGACAACGCGGACGTCGTCGTCGAGCTCGCGCGGGTGTATCACAGCGTCGGGAACGCGGAGCGCGCGGAGACGACGCTGGACGATTTCATGCAGATGCACGGCGGCGCGCACGTGACGCCGACGCTCGTGAACATCCTCGCCGAGCTCAAGATGGAAGCCGGGAGGTTCGAAGAGACGGTGACGCTGATCGAAGCGTCCGCGGACCGAATAAAGGAGCTCGCGGAGGAACAGAGGGCGTCCGAGCGCGCGGAGGAAGCCACCGCGGTCGCGAGGGAGGTGCAACAGGCCGCGAGGGAGCGCGGCGCGAGCGAGAACGACGCCGCGCAGGAGGCGGCGGCGGCGGCCGAAGAGGCCATCGCCGCCGCCGTGCGCGCGGCGAGAACCCCCGCGGACATCCCGCTGGATCTCACTGTGCGACTCGGGATGGCGCTGCTGTACCTCGACAGAGCCGCGGAGGCGAAGACGCACCTGCAAAAACTTCGAAACGCGTCCGTGGAGGGCCACGAAGACCTGTGGATGGACGCCGCGGAGACGTGCTGGGCGACGGGACAGACCGCGGACGCGGAGGTGATGTACACCGCGCTGATGCGCTCGAGCGAGCTGTACGACCAGCCCGCGATTTGGGTGAAAGTCGCCGACTGCATCTCGCGCAGGATACTCGAGAGCAGCGCGGACGCGACGTTCACGCGCGCGGCGGCGATCGACGGCGCGATCGAATTCTACCGCGCCGTGCTCTCGCGGCATCCGGACAGCGTCCAGGCGAAGCTCCCGCTCGCGGAGGGGCTCGCGAAGGCGGGGCGGACCGAGGAGGCGATCGCCGTCCTCCCGCGCGCGAGCGAGCTCGGCGAGCTGCGCAAGAAGGACGCGCTGCGAGCGCTCGCGTTGCATCGCGAGTGCAACGCGAACGGCGACGACGTGTTTTTGAGCCTCGCGCTGCCGATCGCGCGAGGGAGCATGAAACTCGCGGCGAAGGCGACCGCGACCGCGGACGCGGACGCGGCGGCGACGCGCGACGAAGGAGGAGGCGCCGGAGAAAGGGCGGAGGACGCGGGCGGAGGACCCGGAAGAGGCGGAGGACGCGGCGGGCGCGGGCGCGGGCGCGGCGGAAGGAAACGCAAGGCTGATGTCGCCCCGGCGGCGAATTCGGTCTTCAAGGGCTACACCAGGAGAGACCGACGCCAGGAGGTAGCGAAGAGGAAGAAGCGAGCCGAAGCCGCCGCCGCGCTCGAGGACGAAGCCGCGGAGGACGAAGAAGACGCGGAGATGTTCGCCGCCGCCGCCGCGGAGGCGGACGCGCTCTCGCGCCCGCCGCCCGAGGAGGAGACGCCGCCGGAGGCGTCTCCGACGACCACGGAGACGACATCGGTGCCGTCGCTCGCGGAAGAGGGCGCGTTCGACCTCGTCCTCGAAGTCGCGCACGCGCTGTTCGTCGCGGGGAGGACGGACGAATCCCTCGTGATGATCGACGAGTGCCTCTCCTTCTCGCGCGAACGCGGGTTGACGAACGAGCAGATCAACGCGCTGAAATATCTGCGCGCGCACGCGTTCGCGCGAAGAGGGCAGCACAAAGAAGCCGCGGAGAGCGCGCGCGCCGTCGCCGCCGCGCACCCGGAGTCGTCCGAGGCGTGGCGTCTCTACTCCCACGCCGCCGTGCAGAGCGGCCAGGTGTCTCGATGCCTGCGCGTCCTCGCGAAGATCACTCAGGTGCGTTCTATACAAACGTATTTCACCCATCGACCGGTTTCAACATTTGATCGCTCCCCCTTTCAACTGACCGATGAACTGTTTTTGTATGGAATGGCCCTCAGTCGCACAGGCAACAAGACGAGAAGCGCAGAGCCGCCGGCGACGGCGATATCGACGACGACGAAATGCGACGACGCGTGCCGGTGCTGCTGACGGCGGGGTTGATGAACGCGCTGCAGGGGTCGTGGGGCGTCGCGCTCGCGGATTTGATGCACGCGGTGGCGATCGAGCCGGAGGACCCCGCGGCGTCGCTCGCCGCGGGCGTCGCGGCGCTGCACCACGCCTCCGGGGTCAAAAACGCGGCGGACGAAGTGCGGCACGCGTGGGTGCTGAGAGCCGTCGCGCTGTTGCAGAAAGCCGGGAGACTGCGCGCGGCGCAAGGGCACGCACGGGAAGGGGAGTACAACCTCGCGCGCGGGTTACACCAGCTCGGGCTCGTCCATCTCGCGGTGCCGCTGTACGAGCGGTGCCTCGCGAGGGACGACGACGACCCCGCGGACGCGGACGCGGACGCGAGCTCGCCAAACTTGAAGTGGGAGGCGGCGCATAACTTGTCGTCGATATTTAAGGCGAGCGGCGCCCCGGAGCTCGCGAGGGAGGTGCTGAAGAAACACGCGACGATCGTCGAGGACGGTGTTCCCACGTCGATCACGGCGTGAGCGATGAGGTCGCGCGCTCGGGCGCGCGAAGCGATGGATAGAATAGTGATGATGCAATGACAACGTTTTCGTTTACGAGCGACGCGCGCCCGTGGCTACGACGCGATACGTATTCGGCGGCTCGCGTTTCTTCTATCTTTCACAAAGGGCGCGACGCCGCGGCTCAGCGGCGGTGTAACGCCGGCGACGCCGGCGTCCACGCGATCCTCGGCGACGTCAAACACGACGCCGCACGATTCGGCCTCCCCCGCGCGCCGCCCCCTCCTCCTCCCCCGCCTTTTCGCTCCTCCTCCTCCTCCTCTTCGCCCAACCACGTCGACGCGTTCGACACCTCGTCGTCGTCTCGCGCCGCGCGCGCGCCTCCGCCCGGGGTGAACACGTCCGACGGAAGTCTCGACGCGCCAAACGCGCCCGCTCTCTCCGGGATGGCGTAGTCCCCGCCCGTTCCCGCGGACGGGGTCGGGCTGAACATCATCCCGCGCGACGACGACGACGGCGGCGGCGCTCTCTTCTTCGTCCTCGTCCTCGCCTTCGCCTTCGCCTTCGTCCTCGCCGTCGCCGTCGCCGTCGCCGTCGCCGTCGCGGCGCCTCCCTTCTTCGGCGCGACCGGAGGGCGCGTCGCCGTCGTCGTCGCGCGCGCGCGCGCGGGAAGCAAAGACCCGAACGTGTCGATCCGACCGCCGCGGACGCGAACCGTTTTTTTCGCGCCGCCGCTCTTCGCGAGCCCGGCGTTGTACTGGTGCATGATCATCTGCGTCGAGTTCGCCGGCGCGGGAGGCGGTCGAAGACGCGCCGGCTTCGGCTTCGGCTTCGGCTTCGTGCGCTGCTTCATCTTCGGTTGACGTCGCTGCTGCTGCTGCTGTTTCTTCTGCTTCGACGCGGGCGACTTCGCGACGCGACCGGCGCGCACGGCGAGCGCGGCTTTGGTTTTTTTGGTCTTGTCCGCCGCCTTCTTTTCGTCGGATTTCCTCGACGACGCGGACGCGTCGGACGGCGGCGCCTTCGACGCGGACGCGGGTCGCTTCTTCGGCCGCGGCTTGACTTTCTTCGCGCTCGATGGGCGTCTCTTCTTCTTCTTCGGAGATTTCGCGACGCCGCCGGCGCGCACGACGCGCGCGGCTTCCTTCGTCGGCTTCTTCGAGGACGGCGGTCGAGCCTTCTTCGGCGACTTCTTCGGCGCCTTCTTCGCTTCCGCGAGCTTCCGCGCTCTCGTCGTCTTCTTTTTCGCGTTCTGCGACGGCGGCGAGAGCGCGGCGCGCGCGGCGCGGGGTTTGCGCGGCGTGTGTTTACGACCTCGCCCCGCGGCGGGCGATGTTGGCAATTTCGCGGCGGGCGATTTCGCGCTCGCCGATTTTCCGACGCGCGCGCGCGCGCGTCCCGCCGCGGACGGGGACTTCGCGCGCGGCGTCTTCTTCCGTATCGTGGCCGTCGCCGCGACGACGCGAGATTTCCCTCGCCCGCCGCGAGGAGACTTCGCGTCGTCCTTCGTCGGCGTCGTCGCCGCGGTCTTCCGCTTCTTCGGATTCTTCGCGACCATATCGTTCGTTACGACGACGATAATTCGTCAGGTGCCGAGTGCGTGTCCTTCGAAGCGTCGGGCGACGACTCGTTCGCTGCTTCGCGCGTCGCGCGCGGATACGGCTCGACGTGAGGTGGTGCGGACGACGCGACAGAGACGCGCGAACGGTGCCGGACGCGAGCGTGCGGACCTCTGCGGGGCGCGTCGTTGTGGCTCGCGGATTGTTGTGTGTGTTGTCGTGGTCGTCCTCTCGGCGAAAATTGTGCACGTGGCGTTTTTTTTTGCGTTCACGACAACCTGACGTAACAACGTCCTACTCGCGCGCGTCCCTCGACGACGCGACGCGACGCGACGCGACGCGATCACTCCCTCCCGCGCGCCCGCGGCGGCAACCCTCCAAACTCCAACCCCGGGTCGAGCGTCATGATCTTATCCAGATCGTACCCCGCGTCCGCGAACATCTTCCCGTACTCTTCCTTCTTCTCATCCGGCAAGCCTCTGTCGTTGATGAGGTGCCGCATGCGCTCTTGCACGACGAGCACCGCCTCGCGCGCCTCCTCCGGCGTCGCGGACTCCCTGCGGAACATCCCCGCGGCGGGCTCGTCCGAGGTGGGATCGCCGAACATCTCGTTGAACTTCTTCTCGTTTCGTTTCTCAGCCTTCTCCCTCTTCTCGTCCTCTCGAATCTCCGTGAAGCTCCGTCCGTTTTTATATCTCGGCGCCCCGGTCTCCACGCAAATCTTGCACGTCACGACGTCCGGGTGATCGCCGCCGCCCAAGCCGCGGTCGCGCGGCCGGAAGTCCGCCATCCCGTTCGGCAGGCACTTCGCGTGCACCAGGTGGCGGCAGCTCAGCGCGTCGCACGTCAACAGATTCGGATCCGCCTCCAATCCCTCGACGTCTTCCCCGCACACCGCGCACTGCGCGATGATCTCGCCCTTGATCGCGGCCGACATCCTCGCGCCGTGCCGCGCGTGCCACGCCGACGCTATGCACTTCTCGATCATGTCGTCGTACGTCTCCTGCGTCGCGCGCGGGTCCCCGTCGGCGTCCGTCGTGCTCTCGCCGCAGATCCTTTGCCCTTGCCCGCACCACAGAGGCTCCTCGACGCCGTCGGGTTCTATCTTCACCGTCTTCGCGACCTCGCCGGCTAAGAGCGCGGCTTCGACGTACGGCTCCGCGGCGTCGTACTCGCCGAGGTTGACGTGGCAGGTGCACAGCGTGACGCACAGTTCGAGCTCCATGCCGAGCGCTCTCGGGCCCAACTTTTTGTATCGCTCGCGGGCGTCTTCGCACGCTTCGATCGCCTCGCGGAAGTGTTTGTTCGCCTTGTCGCGGTCGCGCGCGGCGATCTCTTTCTCCGCCTTCCTCATCGCTTTCATGTACGCGTCCTTCGCGACGTCCGCGGCGGCTTTCAAGTCCACGAGACGGCATTCGTCCTTGTGTTCCTTGCTGAAGTGCTTCTTCTGGCATTTCTTATCGCAGTAGCGTCGACCTCGCAACGCGGACTTGCACCCGAGGCACTTCAGGAGCTTGGCGCTGGTCTTCCCGCAATTCGCGCACGTCTCCGCGCTCGCGCGCCTCTTCGTGAGCGTCGACATCGCGAGCGAGCGCGGCGCCCGGGGATCTGGACGGAAGACGCCCCGATTCAACAACCGGAAACAAATCTTTATCCACTTCCGCTACACGTACTCGTAGACGACTGGAGTTTCAGGCGGGGTCAGGGGTCGCGTCGCGTCTCGTTTCTTAACTTATACTCATCTCTTCATCATCATCTTCTTCTTCTTCTATCTACGAACCCTCCCTCACCGCGCGGCGGACGTCTCAGAACATCGCCTTCAAGATCGCCTTCGGAAGCATCGCGAACCAGCTCGGGTTCTGATCCCCGAACGTCCGCGTGTCCCGGCACGGCGCCCTCGCCGCCTTGACTCTCGTCCGCTCCGCGCGTCGCTCCGCCTCCCTCCACTGCGTCTCCATGTCGTCCCTCTGCGCCGCCTCCACGGCGTCCGCGATAGCGTGCGGATCGATCTCGTGCTCGCCCGCGCCCAGCATCGCGCGCACGTCGTTCATCCCCGGCGGCGGCGGCTGCGAGACGGACTTGAAGAGCGTCTCGTACTTGCCCGCGGCGACGGCCCACGACCAATCTTTTTCCATCCCCCGCCGCCGCTTCTGCGCCCACCGGCTGTCGACGGCGCCCGCGACGCCGCCGTCCGCGATCTTCCGCGTCTTCTCGACGTCCTCGCGGTAGCACGCGAACGCGCGTCGCAGCGCGCGCTTCAACTCGCGCGCGTCGCACGGGCTGAACGGGTAACCCATCGCGCGTTTCACCGTGTCGCGCAATCCCCCAGTCGCGTGCGCCACGGGAATCGTGCCGTATCGCGACGCGTACATCTGGTTCAGCCCGCACGGCTCGAACCGCGACGGCATCACGAGGACGTCGGATGCGGCGGTGATCCTGTGCGACACCGGGACGGAGAACCCGACCCACGCGCACACCTTGCCCTTGTGCTGCGCTTCCTTCTCCGACATCCAACGCTCGAGGCTTTCGTCGCCGCTGCCGAGCATCACGACTTGCCCGCCGTTCGCGACGACGTCGTCCACGCACTCCAACAGCACGTCCACGCCCTTCTGCTGGTCCAGCCGCCCGATGAAACCAACCAGAGGCGCGTCCGGGTCCTCCTCTAATCCCATCTCGCGCTGAAGCATGAGCTTGCACGCCGCCTTGCCGCGTCGCGCGTCGACGACGGTTCGGTTCTCGTCGTGCGGCGCGTAAGAAAACGCCTCGAAAGCGTCGCCGTCGAGCGCGTAATTTTGCGGGAGGTGCGCGTCCGTCGCGGGGTTCCACTCCTCGTCGTCGATCCCGTTCACGATCCCTTTCAACTTGCCGCTCATGCCGTTGAACACGCCGAGGTCAATCTCGCTGCCAAAGTTGCCGACGCTTCGCAACACCTTATCCATCCCGCATCCGAGCTCGTTCGTCTGCACCTCGTTGGCGTACGACGGCGAGACCAGCACCGCGGCCTGCGACGTCGCGAGCCCAGCCTTGAGAAAGTTCATGCTCTCGCCGCCGTCGTTCCACCGCCACCGAAGCGCGGGGAACCACTCCGTGTTCTCCTCGGGCAGACCCAACATGCGGTACCGGTGGCTCGGGAAGATTCCGAGGTGGAAGAGGTTGTGAACGATGGTCACCGTCGTCGCGCGCGCGACGGCGGCTCGCGCGCCCTCCGGGGCCCAGTGCCTCGGTCGCACCGCCTCCCCGGCCGCGGCCTGGTACCTCGCGGCGAGAAACACCGGCACGAGCGCGGCGTGCCAGTCGTTCGCGACGAACACCGGCGCGGCGTCGAACCGTGCGTTCCGTCGCCTCGCCTCCGCGTCTTCGCCGCCGCCGAAGAACAGGTCGCCCCACGGGACGCACAGCAGCGACTCGATCGCCGCCAAACTCAAGAGCGCGAACCGAAAGTCGTTGTCGTCGTACGGGCGCCCGGGCGCCGACGCGTAAATCTTCGCGCCGCCGCCGCGTTCGAGCGCGGGATGCTTCACGAATAGGTACGTCACGCCGTCGCGTCGCGCCGCGTGATAGCGCACCGTCTCGTCGCGGTGATTCAGCGCGAACGTCGCGGAGTGCCCGGTGTCGTGGACGTCGTCGTACGGCTCGTAGAGCGGCGCGACGACGACGACGGAGTGCCCTCTGGCCGCGAGCGCCGCCGGGAGCGCGCCGCAGACGTCGCCGAGGCCGCCGGTTTTGCTCCACGGCGACACCTCCGCGGTGACGAAGACGAGGGGCGTTCCCGCGGACGACGGCGGCGCGACGTCGGGGCGGCGTTCGTCGACGGACGTCGCGTTCACGCACGCGGCGACGATGTTGTTGTCGCGACCGTCGCGACCGTCGCGACCGTCGTCGTCGTCGTCGTCGATCGTCTCGTCGTCGCGCCCGATCTCGACGTCCGCGCCTTCCGCGACCGCGCGACTGACCGTTGGCGCGACGGCGACGAGACGACGACGCGCGCGCGTCGACGCGTTCGCGGCGTTCGCGACGCGCGAGCGCGCGGGGTACGTCCTAGACGACGCGCTCGCGCGGCGCGCGCGCGGGGGATGGACGTCGCGCGCCATCGCGCGCGCGGGGAGCGCCGCCGTCGCGATCGCGCGCGACATGCCCCGATGCGATGCGACGCGTCGTGAAAAAAAGAAACAAGATGGGGAAGCGACTCGCTTCCCCCGCGTCTCGGAGACGCCTTCCTCGCGAGCGAACGGCGCGGGTTCGCGGTCGCGACGCCGCGCGGGCGTGTTCCGACGCGTCCGCGCGGAGGCGCGCGAGGTTTCGACGCTCGAGGCGCGCGCGGAAGTGGAGTTGCGCGAGGGGACGTCGACCACGACACAAAGTTGACAGCTGGAAAGCGAGCGGAGATCTTTCGTGCAGAGTTCCCCCCGGCGCGGGAAATCGTGCAGTGCCGGTTCCGCATAAATGCGCATAGGGCTACAACGGTACTGTACAACTACTGTAATCGCGTGCGAGAGTCTGAGTTCGAGGAAACGTGCCATGTGTCGCGTTCACGCACACGGCGACGCGCAAGCCTCGACCGCCCGCGAACGCGTGATTCGCGCGCTTCGGACGTCGTCGCGTCCACGCGGAGCGCGCCTCGACGGTCGGACGCGCGGTCGGCCGCGACGCGACGGCGACGGCGGCGCGCTCGTCGGTGCGGCGACGACGATGAAATCGACGATGAAATCATCTTCGCCTCTTCGCCCCCGCGCGCGCGCGACGGCGATCGCGCTCGCGCTCGCGGCGCTCTGCGCGTCGTTCGTCCCGACCGCGCGCGCGCAGAACAACTTCTACGCGCTCGAGGAGCTCCAGACGCCGCCGGCGGTGCGCGAACGACGCTCTCGACGCCCCGCGCGAGCCCTCCCGTCGCCCCGCGTCGCCTCCGTCGCCCCCGCGCAAACGGCCCCATTTCCCCCGCGCCGGGCGCGGACGGTGCTGACGCCCCGCCGCCGCCGCCCCCAACTCGTCGCCGCGCCGCGCAGATATCGTGGCTGTACCCCCCGAAAGGGCACATCATCGGCGGCACCGTCGTCACGATCTACGGCTCCGGGTTCAAGCGGTCCGCGACCGGGAAGGTGCGCGAGCCGCGTCGCGAGTCGACCTCCTCATCCCGCGGCCCCATCCATCCTCCGTCGCGCTCGTAACAACGAGTCTCACCGCGCGCGTCCCCACCTCCCCTCTCCCTCCTCCCACAGATCCGATTCGCGAGCGAGAACCAGATCGAGGAGGTGCTGTACACGTACGTCAGCGACAGCGAAGCGCACGTCGTGACCCCGACGCGCTCCTCCCCCGGCACCGCGCACGTCTCCGCGTCCAACGACGGGAGCGAGTTCAGCGCGTTCCCGCTCGTGTACACCAAAGGCTCGGGGACGTTTCTCAAGTTTATATTCGACAACTCCGAGGCCGGGTGCCTGGACTGTCTGAACAGCGCGGACGGCGTCGGGCTGAACCCGCTGCAGATCACGGAGATGTGGCACCTGGACAACGCGACGGGGCCGTACGTCGGCGGCACGGAGGTGACGATCACCGCGAGAGGGCTCGACTGGGCCGCCGCGGGGATCGCGCCGACCGATCTCACCATGCCGGGGACGGGACAGCTGTACAACGGCCCGGTCGGGGGACCGGGGACGCCGCACCCGCACAACGTCGACCCAATGAGCTCGGGGAACGGGCCGCCGGTGACGGGGACGTTTTACCCGCACAAGATGCTCGCGTGCAAGTGGATATGCTACCTCGATATGGATCAAGACCCGACGACGGGGACGGATTACGCGTACGCCGACGGCGTCGAACACGTCGTCTCGAGCGAATGGATCGACGCCAGGTGGAAGGACTACACGGAGATCACGTGCGAGTCGCCCGCGATGACGGTGCCGACCGCGTCCGCGGGAGGACCCGCCGACATCGCGCCGACGCGGTGTAACATCCACGTCAGCAACGACCGATCGGGGACGCACGCGACGGCATTCGCAGCGTGGAAATACGAAGACAAGAGGCCGACGGTGACGAACATCAAGACGAACCAATTCTCGGTGTGGCCCGCGCGCGGGCCGTTCATGGGGAACACCGAGGTCACCATCACCGGCACGGACTTCTTGCCCTCGAAGTACTTGAAGTGCAAGTTTGGCGGCGTGAACAGCGCGGCGGGCGCGGCGTCGTACGTCGAAGACGACGTCTCGCACGTCGTCGGCGAACCCGGCGGACGCGCGCGGTACGTCTCCTCCACGGAGATTGTCTGCGTCACCCCCGTGTTTGGTCCCGCGGCCGCGGCGGCGCAGTACCCGCCCGGGACGCTCGAGGGCTCCGTCGGCGCGGGCGCGATCTTGGAGATTGACGCGTACGGCCCCGGGGCGGCGTCGGCGACGGCGGGGGAGGAGATCACGTCGGTTGAAATCATCTCCGGAGGACGCGGGTACCAAACTCCGCCGTTGATCACGATCGAGGGCGGCGGCGGGTGCTGCGCGAGGCTCACCGCGACGGTGGACGCGCACGGCGCGATCGACACCGTGACCATCGCGGAGGGCGGCGCGGGGTACAACATGGGCGTCAACGCGACGGCGACGGCGGTGATCACGAACCGAGGGTACCTGGACAACGTCGCGAAGATCGTCGTCGACGCCGGCGGGACCGGGTACCGCGTGCCACCGGACGTCGTCTTCTCGTGCGCGTCCGGCGGCGACTCGTGCTTCCAGAAGGGCGACGCGAGCTCCGGCTCGAAGACGCCGGCGTGGAGCCCCGGGAGGCACGCCACAGCGCGCGCGATCATGGCGCCGGACGTCGACTGCCCGTCGCCGTTTTTCACGTGCGCCGGGAAAACCGCCGTCGCGTCCATCGAGGTGACGTTCGCGGGGGCGTACTACACCGAGGCGCCGGTGGTGACGATAGTGCCGGCGAAACCGTTCGTGAGGGTCACGCCGATGGAGATCAACCCGACGCTGCTGTTCCGCGACGACCCGTCGCAGGTTGGGTATTACAGCAAGCAGGGGAAGAGCGTGGACGAGCTGGATCCGGAGGTGGCGCACGGGTCGTGGCCGGACGGCGCGGAGGACACCACGATCCACTACCCCGTCACGTTCCCGGGATCGACGCCCACGGGAGTGGACAGCGCGTACGGGATCCCGGGTATTCGAAACGGTCGACTACCGGGCGTCAGCGATAAGAAGTGCGCGAAGACGCTCGCGGACTGCCCCCACGGCGTATACGGGTGGAAGTCGTGCATGCGGTGCCCAGAGTTGAGGAACCCGGAGGATCGCGGGCCGCTTCTTCCGCCGCTCGGGCGCGCGTACATGGACGGCAGCGTGAAACCCGGGCACCAAGAACTCGTCAGGGTGTCGAACAACTACCACAAGTTTGGCGCGTTCGTCGGCGAGGAGACGACGCGGACGCACTTTGGGTACCGGAACGAATCCCTCGCCGTCGCCGGCGACGCCGCCGCGCAAGGGTACTGGCTCTGGTCCGAATCCGGAATGACCGCGGACGAGATGAACCGCTGCCGCGTCTCGACGAACCCGCCCGTGCACCCGATGTACGGCTTCCTCGAAGGCCACGGCCTCGACGCCGCGCTCGGTCTGGGCACCGCGGACGACGAGTTCACGCTCGGCGGCGGCGGCGGCTCCAACAACCTCCTCTACCTCGACGGGTCCTCCGTCGGCGGCGCGCCAGGCTCGGGAGCGACCGCGATCGCGCAGCTGTCCGACACGGATGCCAACTGCGCGGCGAGCGGGAAGTGCTACGTCGCCGCGATCGTGGTGACGAACCCGGGCAAGGGCTACATGTACCCGCCCGCGGTGCGGATCGCCGTGGACACGAGCGGCGGCGCCGCGGAGGTTGGCTACGGCGCCGTCGGCGTCGCCGTCATCTCCGGCGGCACCGTCCTTCGCGTAGAGGTGGATCCGCTGTCTCGAGGGATCGGATACGTGAAACCGCCGATCGTGACGCTCGCCGCGGTCAGGGAGGCGACGACGTACGACGCCGGGACCGGTCAGGGCTCGTACGCGATCGATCAGTCCGCGAACAGCGTGTGGACGGGGCAGTACCGGCAGACGTCCAACCTGGACGTGGGTCACGGCGCGTTTCCGGGGCACCCGGGGAACACGAACCTCGGTCACCCCCGAAAGGACTGCATCTACTTCTTCTACTCGGACGTGTACGTGTCGCCGTCCGGAAGCGACAGCACCGGTCAGGGGACCGCGGGACGCCCGTATCGCACCGTGCAAAAGTGCATCGACGCGTCGCTCGCGGGGGCGAGGGATTATTACGTCTACAAGAGAGCCGACGGCGGCGACCGCGACCCGGCGATTCCGGACGGGACCGCGCGGTACGGGACCGAGTCCGCGGGCGAGAGAGTGGACGCGACCGCGCCGGGCGGGAACACGCCCACGGGTCGGGATAAGGGGTACACCGGGCGCCAGGTGCGAAACTACAACGCGAGGAAGACGGGGTTGGGGAAGAGCGGGAAGGACCGAGAGAGAGACTCGGCGAAGGGTTTCGGGTACACCGTGAACCGCGACCGGTGCATCCTCAAAGACGGCGTGTACTGGGGCGAGGGCAACCGAGACCTTCAACCGCACGGGCACGTCGTGGAGGTGTGGGCGGAGAACGCGAACAACGTCACGATCGACTGCGGGGGACGGTCCATAGGCAAACACGTCTTCACCGCGGATAAGCACGGCGGCGAGCGAGCCACCGTCGTCGGGAGCGTCAACGTCCAGGGCGTCGTCATGCGGCGGTGTAACATCCGCGCGGACCCGAAGCCGAACTACCGGCCGTACTACCCCGGGAGGCCGGGGTACGGGCCGGGGACGCGGAACCCGAACGGGCAGATGTGCTGGCCGGGCGCGACGGGGTGCCAGGCGAGGCAAGGCGTCGACGGGATGGCGGCGGGGCAGTGAGCGCGCTTCGCTCGAGACGACCGCGACGCGATGACTTTAATAATACAGTATGATATATGATATCACACCGCCGCGCTACGTCGCGTCGTCATCGTGACAGACGCGTTATTTATTTATTCTTCTTCGCTACTTCTTCTATGACTTCCTTGCCGTCCTCCATGAGCGTGCGCATGTACTCAGAGACGCGCTTCGCGGCTTCACCGGGATTCGATGTGGCCTCGCTCAGATCTTTCAGCTTACCCGACGTCTTCGCTTCTTTCAGCGCCGCGTCAGTGCGAACCGCGAACCGCTGGAACGTCTTCGAGTTCGCGAGCCCTTCCACGAGGAGCTCGTTGAAGACGTACGAGAAAACGCGGCTGAAGAACGACATCGCGGTTCCGAGACCTTCTTCTTCCTCTCTCGTCGAGCTAAATTCACGACCTCACGCCGCGCGACAGATCCCACGCGCTCTTCCCCCCTCCTCGGTGCGCGGGTTCGGCCTCCGCGAAGATGCGAACGCCCCTGCGGGGTGTGTGCGGCCTCTGCGTGCGGCGCGTGGTGAGATGTGGTCTCTCGCGACCCTCAGTCCGCGCGCGCGCACGAATGACGATGACGGCGCGCGAAACCCGACACGCGGCGCGGCGCGGCTTCTCGAAGGTGGCGGAAACTCAGCCCGTGTTTATCTATCGGGAAGCTGCGGCTCGCCGACCATTGCGACCGCCGCGACCATGACGGGCGTGCCGTTCATGAAAGGACCCTTCAGCCTCCCCTCGAAGGAGGCGAAGGAGGCCGAGAAGAAGAAGAGGGTGCGCGCGATGCCTTCCCCCGCGCCGCTCGCCCGTCGCTCGCGCGCCCGCCCGATCGCGAATGAACGTCCTTCCTCGCCGAAATTCTCCCGCCTCGCGGCAGCGCTGACCCTCGACCCCCCTCCTCGCCCAGGCCGCGATCGCGCGAGTGAAGAAGTGGGTGGAGCAGCACATGCCCCCGGAGTACCTCGAGGACCGCAAATGCGTCGTCGACGTCTCCGAGGTTCGTCGTGCCCACGAGATTTCAGCGCCCGTCCATCCGTCCCCTCGTCCTTCGCGCCGCGCGACGATCGATCGTTCGATCGTTCGTTGTGTTACCACACTGGTCCCCATACGACCGCGTCGGCGTCGTGAACGTCGTTCCTTGAGGACTTTCCTTTCTCTCTCGCTCGCCGTCCTCCCTCCCTCCCTCCCCGCGCGTCCCGCCGCCCCTCGCGCGGCGCGCGACCCGACCTCACCCGACCTCACCCGACCTCGCCCGACCGACCTCGCCCAGGTGCAATGCGGCGACCCGAACTGCGCGCCCATCGACACGATCGTCCGCCTCATCTTCCCCGACGAGTGCGGCACCGTGTTCGGCGTGCCGTGCGAAGCCCACGAGGTGGAGGAGGAGGACATCCTCAGCATGATGCCCCCCGACGAGTACTTCGCCAAGTGGGCCGCGGGCGAGAAGGCGGAGTGGCCGCTGCCGCCGGAGCCGCCCGACCCGGGAGAGATCCCGGACGTCGAGCTTCGGTTCAAGGTTGGCGACAGAGTGCAGTGCTGCATCGCGCGCGGGCCGGACGGGTGGGCCCCGGGCGTGGTCGTCTCGCTGTGGTACCGCGCGCCGATGTGGCCGACGGGGCAGTACGCGCCGTATCAGGTGCGTTCGTTCGTATTCACACTGGTCCCCATACGACCGACCGCGTTCGCTCCACGAGGACTTCGCCCGGCGGGCGCGTCTCTCCGCCCAGGGTCCCTCGCCGCTTTCGATCCCGACACGCCTCGACGCCTTTCGACTCCGACTGACGCGCCCCTGAACTCCACCCCGACGTCGCAGATCAAGTTGGACGGGCACGATAGCCTGATATTCGCGCCGCAGGACAAAGACAACTGCATCAAGGCGTGCCCGTGAGGACGGAGGACGGAGGCGGAGGTTGAAGACGAACGGGCCTTTGAAATATCAATAATACGGCGACGATATCATACGACTGCAGCGCTCACGCTCGAACGCGCGCGTCCGCGACCACGCGACGCTTTCGGCCAAATATCACGCATCCGGGCACGTGATGTTTTAGTCTGTCACGCGTGCCCCCCTTTCCGCTGACACGCGCCATTTGCGCCCTGTGACGGGAGACGGGCGCGAGGGCGGGGGACGATTTGTTTTTTTTTCGGTCGGTCGACGAGCTGCGGCTGCAAAAAGCGTTTCGTCTCCCGCCCGCGGTGTCGCGTCGCGCCCGCGCGGCGTCAGCGCGCACACTCGCGCGCGCTCGGTCGCTCATCGCGCCGCCTCACGCGCGTCCCTCCGACGATCGCACTTCGCGCGCGTCGTCGCCGTCGCGTCTGACGTCCGTCGTCTTCGCGCGCGAAACCTCCGTCCGTCGTTCGGCGCGACGAGCGTCCACATCCTCCTCGGACGGAACCGAATTCCTTTCGAGACAACGAAGCGACCGGCATGACGACGACGGCGATCTCGCCGGCGATGCCGTCCTCTCCCTCGCGCAGTGTCGACGACGATCCCGACGTCGAGGCGTACTTACTGAAAGCCAAAGACGCGGCGCTGAAGTCGCTTCGACGCCAGAAGCTCATCAAAGAGCGCAAGTCGCAGCGACGGATGCGCCTCGGAGGCGCGACGCTTCAGCCTCTCGACGAGGGATATTCCGTAGAAGTCGACGCGACGACGACGACGACGAACGGCGCGCACCGCGGCTCGACGACGACGACGCCAACGGTCGAGCTCGGTGGAACGACGACGACGACGACGCCGGCGGGTCTCAAGAAAAACACGATGCTGCAGCGCGTGCTGACGCGCGACGCGAGAGACCGCGCGCGCGGCGTCGACGAGACGGATCCTCACCTGCGCTTCGCGAGCGTTCTTCGCGCGGGCGCGACGCGCGACGACGACGCCGCCGCCGCCGTCGCCGCCGCCGGCGCTCTGGACATCACGAGCGGCGGCGGCCAGAGCACCGGCCTCGCCGGGATCACCTCGATGCTCGTGGACGACCGCGGGTGCATCGTCTGCGGCCGCGAGGACGGCGTCATCGTGACGTACCCCCCGCGCGAAGGCGAAGGCGTCGGCGTCGGCGGCGGCGCCGTCGCCGCGGTCGCCGCGGAGCGTCCGAACCGAAAAGTCTCGACGCCTCCCCCGTCGGCGTGGAACGGCGGCGGAGGCGGCGTGAAGCTTCTCAAGACGTTCGTCGCGCGATCGCCGCCAGAGCACGGCGGCGGCGAGCGGCGGATCCTCCTCGCCGCGCACGACAACGGGTCGTGGGCGCGATACGTCCACGGGCGAAGCGGGGGAGACGGCGGCGCGGCCCCCGCCGCGGGTTGGATCCTCGACGCGGCGGCGCCGGGGCCGCACCCCGATTTCTGCGACATCTTCAAGCTGAGACCGACGAGGGAGCGGTCGCGGTGGGCGCCGCGCCGCGCGTGCGTCCCCGCCGCGTGTTTCAGCGAGGACGGCGACGTGCTTTACATCTCCTCCCCGGTCATCGGCGAGAGCTGCGTGTATCGATGGGAGATTCCGGCGACGGGAGGCGAGGAGTCTTCGCGGGAGGCGAAAAAGGCGTCGACGACGGGCGCGGCGCCCGCGCCCGCGACGCCGGCGCGCGACGCCGCGCCGCCGCCGCCGCCGGAGGACCCGTCGCGGCCTCGCGAGTCGTGGGAACTCCTGAAGAAGTCCACCTGGGGCGTCGTCACGAGGGTGGACCACCACACCGACAAGGTCATGGCGATCGTGAACCATCCGGCGCGCGGCGGCGTCGTCACCGGAGGAAACGATAAGCGCATCGTCGTGTGGAGCGACGAAAAAAACGGCTCTCCGATGCGCGTCGTTCACGAGACCATCGCCGCGGGCGCGATACGCGCGGTCGCGATCACGAGCGACGGCAGACGGCTGTTCACCGCGGGGTCGGACAGGAACGTCCGGATGTGGGACCTCCCGGCGACGCCCGCCGCGGACGCGGACGCGGACGCGGACGCCGCCGGATCTGGATCCGGATCCGTCGCCGCCGGGGGGTCGCCCAAAACCAAAACGCCCGGGATCGTCCTCCTGAAATCCTTCGCCGGCGGCCACGACGGCTTCGTAACCTCCCTCGCGCTCGTCCCGAACGCGCGCGCGCCGACGCACGTCGTCTCCGGTAGCGAGGGCATCCCCGGCGGGTGTTACCTCGTCAAAGGCGACGGCGGCGTCAACGTGTGGCGCGTCGTCGACGGCGTCCGCGTGGACGCGGCGACGCGGCAGACGCTGGACATCACGTCCTGCCACGTCAGCGCGGACGCGGCCGATCCGGACCGCGCGGTCGGGATGCTGAGCGCGTCTAAGGACGGCACCGTGGTCGAGTGGGCGTTCGACTGGAAGCGACGCGGACGCGATGAGGAGAGAGGGCGCGAGATTATACGTTGGCGCGGCGGATTCCTCGGGGAGGGGAAGCGATGAACGGGCGACGCGTGCCAGTATTTCTTTTCGCGGTCGCGTCGCGTCGTGTCGCAGCGCACTTGTACATAACATACGGTACCGCGCGTCGTCGTCGTCGTCGTCGTCGTCGTCGCTTCTATTTCTATTTCTTCTTCCCGCCGCCCTTCGCCTTCTTCTTCGGGCTCTTCCCGCCGCCGTACTTCTCTTCCAAACGCGCGAATAAATCATCCGCCGCAGCCGCCCTCGCGTTTTGCCTCGCCTGAATGATCGCCATCAAATCGCCCTCGCCGCCGCCGGCGGCGCTCGCCGCCTTCTTCTTCTTCTTCGGACGCGGCTTCAGAGGGTCCTTCGGCGCCGGCTTCTTCCGTATTTTCGCCGCCCAGGACGTGAACGCGGGGTATCGCTTCGACTCCCCGGCGTCGACGGCGGCGTCGACGACGTCCGCGAACCGATGCGAATCCACCGCCTCCTCGCTGCACATCACCCACATGAACACCTTGGACATGTTCCCCGCGAACTTTTCGTACGCCTCGAGAAGGTCCTTCTTCTCCTCGTCGCCGCCGCGGTACTCCAATTCGAACGACTCGATGTCCTCCTCGGTGACTTGCTTGTAGATCCCGCGGTAGTACTCGTACAGCGAGTTGAACTTCTCGTCGCTGAGCCCGTCCGCGTCGTCGAACCGCCCGGTCTCGTCGTATACCCTGCGCTTGTCCGCGTCGGACAAGACGCCGTACACTTTCTGCAGCGTTTGGAACTGCACCGCGGCGTCCTCGCTCGGGTTCTTGTCCGGATGCAGCTTCAGCGCCATCTTGTGATACGCTTTTTTGATCTCCCCCGAGCTCGCGCTCTTGCTCACGCCGATGAGCTCGTACAGGTCCTTTCCGTGCAGCGGGTCGTCCGGGTCCTCGGCGTCGCTGAGGTTGTCGTCCGAGTGCTCGTCCTCGCTCTCTTCGATGACGCGTTTGCCCATGGTGGAGGTCACGAACGCGCGACGCGTTGTGACGACGAACGATGCGCCCGCGCGACGATCTCGGTCGACGCGACGTTCGGAGTGATGATTTGAAAACGAAAAAAAAAAAAAAACTCACGAGTTGGTAAAAGGTTTTCACTCCCCCCCGCACCAGGCACGATGCCCCCGCCGAATGAGACGAACCCGCCGACTGAGCCAAGAACCAAGCAGGGGTTCGCTGACCTCCTCACGGAACTAGCAGACCTCTATGGTGTAGAGGGGATGCGCACACGGCTTATTGACCCACGATACCTTTTGATGAAGGAACGACAAGCCAAAGCTTGGAGGGTCGCCTCACAAAAGATCGCGTCCCACGATGCCCCCGCTCAACTTACCGAGGACAGCCCAAGGTTGTTTGAGAGGGTGAAAGGGGTCGGCGAAACCACGATTGAGCTAATGAAGCAATACATCACGACTGGAACTTTTGAAGAGCTTGAAGACATCAAAGCTGATCCTTGTGTGTCCCACGGCGTTGGAGTTCCAGTTGGCACCCCCCCCCGAAATGTTGGCACCCCCGACCCCCCCGGTCGTCATCCCCGCCGCGCGGAGGAGCGCGGGGTTGCCCCCGCTGAACTCACCGAGGACACGCTCAGACCGTATGAATTTGTGCTTGTTCATGCCCGTAACTTTAAGCCAAGATTCATCAGAACTGAACATTTAGAGAGACCAGGGAACTTGAGCGATGCCAATTACAGCGACGAGTTCAAGCAGGAGATAAGGGTTTGGTTTGAGACGTTACGAGTGCGAGACTGTAGGAACCCACTCCGTATTCCATATGAATTGAAAGAAAGGGGTTTTCAACACGGAATCGGATTTTCTACCTCGGTATTCTTGTGTAGAGGCGAGCGTCTTAAGCTTGATGATGTGGATGTTTTATGGTCGGACTTGGAGGCTGGTCGCTGGGACGGCTTTGACGCTTACAAAAACGACCAAGAAGGTTTCTTAAAAAAACTCTCAAATCACAAGCCAGCCATAGATGAATACTATGACGCGATAGTGTTTGAGGGACGGATATTCATTCCCGACACGCGTAAGCCTCGTCCATACACTTCAGCATCCAGTATGGATTGGAATGCTCGCCATTTTATCAGGGACTACGGAGCAGAGGACGGTGTAGGAATAGGTTCTTCCCAATTGAAGTTTCGGGGAGATCCCGATACTGACAGATACTGGTGTAAGTTTAGAGGAAAGTGTGACTACATTAGGGAGAATATCATATACCCTATTATTCGTCACCTTGGTTTCAAAGCTACTGATGCCGATGATGAACGCGATGCGAAGAGGACAGATGTGGAGACGAATAAAAGAGCGAAACCAAGAGAGTTGGAGGAGTCAAGTAAGAAGCCCAGACGTAATAAATAATAACGCGCGTTCCGCCGACTGACGTCCTACGAGCTACCTAATAGACCACATCACCCACGTCACCAGGGCTACTCCCCCCGCGCCCTCGACTTCGCCCTGAGGTGCTTCGTCCGCCCGCTCCCCCCAAGCGCGGTCGCGATGTCCCCCCAGCGCGACGCGCGCTCGCCGTCCGGTCGGTCCTTCGCAGCGCACAACGCGCGGCGCTCGGCGGCGTCC
>Ga0181560_10001578_pt1 | contig 21222 bp, 9 predicted proteins | sample 011ome_20_FD_133751 | JGI IMG/M metagenome (GOLD analysis project Ga0181560, IMG submission 133751) | Coastal salt marsh microbial communities from the Groves Creek Marsh, Skidaway Island, Georgia - 011509CT metaG (megahit assembly) | ecosystem: Environmental > Aquatic > Marine > Intertidal zone...
GCGAAGAGAAGCGGGCGGTGGTGGGGTTGGGGAAGGGGCGAATCCGGCGGATCCGGCGGCGCCGTAGTTTGAACGGTTGAAATCCCGCGACGACGACAGCGCGCTCGATATGACGTCACGATCGATATGTATTACAACACCGTTCGTCACGGGAAAACTCGATTAAGCTAGAAGCCCGCCCATGAGCTCGCCATCAACCCTCTCTCCGTGTTCGAGAGCTCAGTTGTTCTGCGTACGCGCAAAGCGGGGAAAGGGAGGGACGAGGGCGTCAGCGACGACGAATCGAACGACGAGGCGCGGTTCGCCGAAGTCAGAGAGACGACGGCGCGGGCATCGCGACGACGACGGACGGCGTCTCGGACGGTCCGCGCCGCCGCGAGGCCACGCCGCGCGCGACGACGCGGCGCGGCGCGGCGCGGCGCTCGCGATCGCGAGCGGACGCGGCCCGGGCGCGCCGGCCCTAAAACAGACAGAAGCCTTGGACGTCGCGAGGGGCCATCTCGACGATCGAAGGATGGAGGGAGGCGAGGCGCACCTTGACGAAGCCGATGTCCTTGGCGTACTCGCGGAAGCACTGCCTGCAGATGTTCAGGTTGTACTTGCGAATTATACCCCACTGGTTCGCGCAAACGCGGCTGAGGAAGGAGAGCGAGAGGGGCGGGAACGTCAGCGTCGCGCGTCGCGATGGCGGGTGGAAAAAACAGGCAAACCCTAAAAATAATCATGCCGACGCGAGACCCGCGCGGGACGACCGCGGCGACGCGCACGACGCCGACGACGCGTCGAGGCGGTCGCGACGTCGCCCGCGAGCGAGGCGCGCGGATCGCGGCTACCCCAGCGACGTCGCGCGGGCGCGGACGGGACGCGGCGCGGAAGCCGCGAGCGCGAGGGTAAAAACCCGCGTCGTCGACGACCCCGGCGCGGACGCGGACGAAAGGCGGGCGGACGCGCACCAGCGGCGCTGCCCCTTGCCGGTGCACTCGGCCTTGGTGGCCCAGATGTTGGCGAAACCCATGTTTGCGAGGAAGCGAGCGTGAACGTGTGTTCGCGCGCGCGTAAGAGGGCGGGAGGTCGCCGCGATGCCGCGTGAAATACCGAAGGCGACTTCAGGGGAGGGCCCATATTGTGTCCTAAGCTCCTCCTAACCTGTGCAACTCTCCGTCGCGTCGCACGAAAAAAGCGTTTCTGGACTTCGTTCGGAAACCGTGCACGTCGATCACTGTCCGCGCGCACCGCGGTGTCGTCTCCGCGGTGTCGCTCGACGTCACCCCCCCCGCGCCGCCGCCGTCGTCGTCGTATCGGTACGCGCCCCGCCCTCCCCGCGTCCTCCGCGTCGCTCTCGAGTCGACGCGCGTCTTCTGGCGCTGCCGTCGCGACTGGACGACGACGGGGCGTCGACGTCCGTTTTGGAAATGCCCATAAACGCATCTCGCCGCGCGGCGACGTCCGCGTCCGTCCTCACGCCGCCGCCCTCCTCTCGTCGTCCCCACACAGACGCAGACGCAAACATCGTCGGTCGCCATGTCCCAGCTCGACGTGGACGAGATCGAGTCGCGCGTCCGCCGACGCCTCGCGGTGACGCAAGCGCGCGACGAGCGAGAAGCCCCGCGATCGCTCGCGCCCGAAAAGGCTCCACTATCGAGCGAGCGCCGCCTCCCGAGCGACGGCGGCGCGACGAACGTCCCGAAAGCCGCCGCGGACGTGAAGACGATCGCGCAGGCGTGCGACGGCATCGCTCTGTTTCAAACGCTCCACGCGGACGACCGCCGCGCGCTGTACGCGTGCATGTACGAGCTGACGTACGCGCCGGGGGAGAGAGTCGTGCGGCAGGGCGCGGAGGGACGAAACTTTTACGTCGTCGTCGCCGGGACGCTGGAGGTGACGGTTCGCGTCGAGGCGTCGTCGTCGTCATCGAAGACCGGCGAACTCGGCGCCGGTCCCGACGACGGCGACGCCAACACGACGAGGCCGACGACGAAGCCGCGAATGAAGCGCTTGTTCCCCGGGGATACGTTCGGCGAGGTCGCGCTCCTGCACGCGGTCCCGCGGTCCGCGACGGTCACCGCGGCGGGGAGCGAGACGTGCGTGCTCTGGGCGCTCGATCGAAAGACGTTCAAGAAGATCCTCAGCGAGGCCGCGTTCGAGCGCCGGCGCGCGAACGAGTCGCTGCTCGCGAAGGTGGCGCCGTTGAAGATGCTCGACGAGTACGACAGGAAAGTCCTCGCGGACGCGCTCGTGCCGAAGTTCTACGCCAAGGGGGAGAACATCTGCGTCCAGGGCGTCCGAGAGTCGCCCGGCGGGGGCGCGTTTCACGTCATCGCGCGCGGGCGCGTCGCCGTGCGCCTCGCCGACGGCGGCGAAGTCAACCGCCTGTCCATCGGCGCGTACTTCGGCGAGGTCTCCGCGCTGGAGGGGACGCCCCCCACGGCGACGGTCACCGCGATCACGGACGTGCGAGCCGCGACGCTGGACCGCGCGGCGTTTCGTCGCGCGCTCGGCGAGGACGTCGTCGCCGCGATGACAGAACGCGCGCGGCTGTACAAGTTCGACGCCGTCGTCGCGTCCGTGGGCGCTCCCGCTTCGGCTTCGGGCCGCGGCGGGGGGGGTCGCGGCGCGGCGAACGCGGCGGCGGCGGCGGCGGCGGCGCGCCCGCGCGGTCTGCGCGGGTACCTCGCGGGCGGCGGGTCGCGGAGGGACGCGAGCGGGTTCGAACGCGCCGCGGGGGCGCCGTCGCGACGCGGCGACCGCGACGACGCCGCGCTCGGCGGCGGCGGGATGCGGTGGCTGAGCCCGAGCGGCAAGGCGACGATCCGGCGGCGGGACCTGACGTTTCACAAGGAGCTCGGGGTCGGGATGAGCGGGTGCGTGTACTTCGCGCGGGTCATACGAACCGGCGCGGCGTGCTGCGTGAAGGTGATGCAGAAGAAGAAGCTCGTGCGGTTGGACCAGGTGGACAACATCAAGCGCGAAAAGCTCCTCATGACGTCGTTCGACACGCCGTTCGTGATGCAGTCGTTGTGCGCGTTTCAAGAGCAGGCGCACTTGTTCCTGGTCATGGAGTACATGCCCGGCGGGGACTTGTTCCAACTCCTCGTGAACGGCACGGAAAAAGGGTTGTTCGAACCGGGGCCGAGCCGTTTCTACGCCGCCGAGGTGCTTCTCGCGTTGGAATACTTGCACGACCGGCTCTACGTCTACCGCGACTTGAAGCCGGAGAACGTGCTCATCGCGGGCGACGGGCACGTCAAGCTCGCGGATCTGGGGTTCTGCAAGAAGCTCCAGCCCGGGGAGCGGACGTACACGACGTGCGGCACGAGCGATTACATGGCCCCGGAGGTGATGTTATCCCAAGGGTACGGCAAGTCCGCGGATTACTGGGCGTTCGGCGTGTTCGTGTACGAGGTGCTCTCGGGCGCCGCGCCGTTCACGGGGAAGACGGACAGCGCGCGGCATAAGCGCATCTTGACCGCGGATCTGAAGTTCAAGGCGAACTTCCACCTCCACGCGAAAGATCTCGTGTGCAAGCTGTGCGTCGTGGACCTCTCGCGGCGGTTCGGGATGATGGCGAGGGGCGCGTCGGAGATCAAAGAGCACCCGTTTTTTTCGTGCGAACCCGGGTTTGACTGGGGCGCGCTCGAACGAAGAGAGGCGCGGCCGCCGTTGAAGCCGAAGATGCGACGCGCGGAGGACATGATGGCGCGCGAGCCGATGAGCGGCGTCGCGCGGCCGGGGGAGGACGATAAGCTCAGCCGGGAGGAGGACGAGCTCTTCGGCGGGTACTGAGCGCGAGCTGCCGGCGTCGCGCGTGTGTCTGCTTGTAGCTTGGAACAGAAGTCCGGCCGGTTGAAAAACCTCGTGCCAGTGCGCTTTATTCGATCTCGCCTCGCGTCCCGCGCGCATAGTCTCCGCGCCGTCCCCAGCCTCGGTCATGGGTGTCGGCGACGCGACCGACGGCCCGCCGTCGCCGACGGACGGCGACGACATCGGCGGCGTGATGAACATCATCGACGGCGGCGGCAAGGGCGGGGGCGGGGGAAAGCGCGTCGGGGGCAGATCCCCGGGGATCGACGACGACGTCGCGCGACGCGCGACAGACGCGGTGCGCGCGCACGTGTGCCGCGTCCTCGGCGTAGACGTCGACGCCGAGGGCGACGCGCTCGTCCCGGACGACGGCGTCGGCTCGGACGTCACGCGCGTGGACTGGTCGCGCGTCGGCGCGGTCGCGGACCGGCTCACGATCGTGGAGGCCATAGAGGCCGAAGCCTCGGGATCCGCGTCGTCGTCCGACGCGACCGCCGCGTCCCCGTCCCCGGCGGCGACGACGACGGCGCAGGATTCAAAGGAGAACGCGTCCTCCTCCTCCTCCTCCGCCGCCGCCGCCGCCGCCGCCGCCCGCGCGTCGTCGTCGTCGTCGTCGTCGTCGTCGTCGTCCGGGCGCATAGGCCCGCCGAGGGTGGAAGTCGACCGCGCGCACCTCGCAGGGGACGCGCGACTGGACGACTCCGGATGTGTCGTGCTGTCGCACAGCAACTTCTCGTCCGTGCGCGCGACCTGCTGCGTCTTCGACGGCGCGTGGGAGTACGAGGTCACGATAGGAACCTCCGGGATCATGCAGCTCGGGTGGGCGACGTTCCGGTGCCCGTTCACGCACGAGCACGGCGTCGGGGACGCGCAAGACTCGTACGCGTACGACGGACACCGCGTGAAAAAGTGGAACGTCACGTCGCAACCCTACGGCCACGCGTGGGTCTCCGGGGACGTCATAAGCGTGCGAATCGACCTTCGAAGAGGTCAACAGAAAGGCGGCGGCTCGGTGTCGTACAGCAGGAACGGCATCGACCTCGGGACGGCGTTCGACGACGTCCGACGCTTCGCCCCCGGTCTCGCGTACTTCCCCGCCGTGAGCCTGAGCGTCGGCGAGCGGTGCGCGTTGAACTTTGGGGACGCGCCGCTGCGGTACCCGACGCCCGGGTTCAGACCGCTGCAGGACGCGCCGTCCGTCGCGGTCGTCGCCGCCGTGACGCGAGGGTTGGGGGCGTTCGAGAGGGCGGTCGCGTCGTCGTGGCCGCGCGAGGCGGCGGCGGCGGCGGCGGCGGCGGCGGCGGGCGGCGCGGGGAAATCGAAATCGAAATCGTCGTCGACGGCGTCGGACGCGACGGACCGCTCCGCGGTCGTCGCGGAAGAGGTGCTCCTCGCCGCCGCGTCCCTGCGCCGCGCGGGCCCGCACCTCGCGTCGCCGAGAACGCGGAAGTACTTCGTGCAGGGGTACCTCCTCCCCGCGCTGCTTCGCGCGGCGTCCGCGGTGGACGGCCGAGCCGGGGAGACGCCGAGAGTCGAGTCGCACGCGCGAGGGATCCGCCTCCTTCGCGCCGCGCTCGACCCGGACGAGCTCGAGGTCGTGATCCCGGAGCTCATGCGATGCGCCGCGGAGGCGACGCGGACCGCGCCGATGACCGCGCAGGGGAAGCTCGCGATGGAGCTCCCGCGGTTGGCGTCGCACGCGCCGCTCGCCTTTGCCGTCGCGTTGACGCGCGACGCGGAGGCGATGACGACGTGGTTGAGACGCCCGGGGTGGGGCGCGCACGTGGAAGGTCTGCTCACGCGGCGCGTCCCGAACCCGCACGACCTCGCGGTGATGCTCCCCGCGGAGAAGGTGTGGTGGCCCGGCTGCGCGCGGACGGAGCCGAGGCACGCGGCGCGGTGGCATCAGGACCCGCGCGCGCGGTACCCGGGGTGCGTGTCCGCAGAGTCGGAGAGCGAGGCGATCGGCGACGCGCTGAGCGAGGCGACGCGGCGCACGAACGCGCTCGTGTCGCTGCTTCTTTACGCGCTCGCGACGACGCCCGCGCGCGCGATTGACCCGGACGCGCGGAGGGAAGGCGAAGGCGGCCGCCCGGCGCCGACGGCGGCGGCGCCGGGGTTATCCGCGGAGGACGTGCCCGCGGACGCGAACGCGGCGACGTTCGTGCTCGCGCGACGCGCCGCGGAGGTGGACGCGGGAGCGATCGCGGGGGACCCGGAGACGGAGCGACGTCTGCGGACGCACGGGAACGGCGCGGCGAGCTTCGTGGCGACGACGTGGTGCCACGGCGGGAGCGGCGCGGGAGACGCCGCCGCCGCCGCGGACGACGACGACGACGACGACGACGACGCGAACGAGGGCGACTGCGTCTTCGCCGTCTTCGTTCGGTTTCTCGCGCATAAAAACCGACCGACCGCGCGGTCGTACAACACGACGACGACGCCGCCCGGGCACTCGGACCCGACGGTGCTGTCTTCCGCGTACTTCGCGCTGCTCACGCTCCTGCACCCGCACTTGGAGTCCCCGGAGGGCACGGCGCTCGGGTCGATTCCGCCGCGATTGTTTTGGCGGTCGTTCGCGCACGAGATGGACCTCCCGCTGTTCGGCGGCGGCAGCGCGCACGTCCGGAAGACGTACCCCGCGGAGAGCGATACGCGCGCGCCGGCGTCGAGACCGTTGACGATCGACCCGAGGGCGCTGCGGACGGTCGACGCGCCGCGCGCGGCGTTGTTGAACGACCCGGCGGCCGCGTTGCGAAGCGTCGGCGGCGTCGGCGGCGAGCGCGGGTACCCCGCGGACCCGGAAGACGCGGCGAAGACGCTCCCGCTGGCGACGATGTGGGACGCGCTGCAGCTCATATATCACCTCGGCGTGAGCTATCACTTCAAGGCGGCGTCGTATCAGCTCCAGGCGCAGATCCACTCGGCGCAGCAGCTCGAAGACGCGAGCCGGGATTTGGAAAACACGGAGAAAAACGTGGACAGACGCGCGGCGCTGAAAGCGCGCGCAGAGGTGCTCGAAGAGCGCCTAAAAGCCGCGCGCGTGCTCCAGGCGGAAGGACGAGAAGACGTCGTGTGGGAGCACACCGAGGAGGAGCTCAGCGTCGCGAGGGACGACGAAACGGCGTACACGAAGGCGGAGAGCGAGATTATGAAAAAGCTTCGAGACGCGAGGACGAAACTCAGGGACGAGACAATGCAAGCCGCGCGTCTGTGCTGGTGGCACCGGTCCGGGTTACACCGCCCGGAGCTGCAGGCGGGGGTGTTCGCCGCCGCGGCGTACGGCGCCGCGTCGCTCCTCGCGGCGATGGACCGCGGCGGCGGCGGCGGCGACGACGCCGCCGCCGGCAGGAAGAGCCGCGTCAAGCGCGAAAACGTCGACGGCGAAGAGGTCGAGCTCGACGTCTCCGAGCTCGACGTCTCCGAGACCGAGAGCGACGACGACGACGACGACGACGACGACGACGAGATGGACGCCGCCTCGAAGGAGGCGAAGCGCGCGAGGGTCTTGCGTCGCCGCCGCGGCTGTCTCCTTCCGCACGTTCCCGCCTACCACCTCGAGACGCTCATCGACTCGTTCCACGCCCTGCGGCGAGGCGACCCGCCGTTCTCGCCGACGTCGCCCGCGCTCGACGGCCTCGCGCCCGGGATGCACGGCATCATCAGACTGCTCGTGAAACACTTCGCGGACACGAGGGTGGTGAACCCGGACATACGAGACGCGATGCTGCAATCCGTGAGCGTCTTGCTTCAGTACAAAGAGTTCGTCGCCGTGTTTGAACAAAACGACGCCGCGCGGGATATGATGGTGCCGTCGTTGCTCGCGTGCTTCGACGCGCGGTTCTGGATCCCGGTCTCGAACATTCTGCTGAGGCTGTGCAAGGGTGTCGGGTTCGGGCAAGAAGGGGGCGGGCGAGACGCGATCGGCGACGACGACGACATCGGGACGTTCGTCGCGGTCAACGCGGCGGTGGACGCGCCGGCGGAGGGCGACGCCGCGCTCGCGCGCGTCATGACGTCCCCTCACCCCGACAGCGCGAGCCCGCTGTTCCAGCGGCTCCTCATCCTCCACTGTCGCGCGGACAGAGAGCTCCTCGCGGAGTTCCTCGACCGGCTGTTCAACACCCTGAACTGGACGATCACGGAGTTTAGCGTCGCGTGCAAAGAGTTGCTCGAGGATCAGCGCTCGAACCTTCTCACCCCGGAGGGAAGGCAGCACCAGCGAAAGTGCACGGTCATGTTCGAGCTGTCCGTGACCCTGGAGCGCGTCTTGGAGTTCATATCGCTGGACCTCCCGAGCGCGTTCTTAGACTCGTCCTCGCTCGACTTGCGGCGGCTTCGCGAGAGCTTGCTGTTCGTCTTGGGGCACGCGACGACGGGCCCGGACGCGGCGAACTTTGAGGAAATCTTGACGAAGAACCTCGCGCCGCCGGACAAGGTCTCGCGAGCGGCGATCTTAGCCCCGATCGCGGGGATCCTCCTCAACCTCGACGCCGCGGCGGAGAAGCGCGCGGCGAGCGCGTCGCAGGGCGCGTCGTGCGAGCCGAGGTCGGGGTACAAGTCCTCCATCGTGACCGAGCTCGCGCGGAACATTCACTCGCGGGACGTCTCGCAGCTGGAGTACCTGCGCGACTTCGAGTGGCCGTCCTCGTTCGAGACGCCGACGAGCAAACTCGCCGCGCTGCGCGCGTTCGTGGAGAAGGTGCGCGAGGGCAAGGACGAGGTCGCTCGAGTGCACGAGATCGAAGACGCCGCGCAGGTCCCGGAAGAGTTCGTGGATCCGATCATGCAGACGACGATGACGGATCCGGTGACGCTGCCGGGCAGCGGCGTCGTCGTGGACAGAGAGACGATCAAGAGACACCTCCTGTGCGACGGTTCGGATCCGTTCAGTCGGTCGCCGTTGGACGAGAGCATGCTCGTGGACGCGGTTGAGTTGCGAGAGAGGATCGAGAAGTGGAGGGAAGAGACGCACACGCCGATGAAGGAGAAGGCGGAGGCGGAGGAGGAGGCTGATGGCACGTTTGATTAAAGGCCATGCAAGCTGGTTGTTGAGGAGACGACGACGATGCGGCTGCTTGAAAGGGGGTTTGATCGATGGGAACGTCTAAGTTGCAGTTTTTAGGTTCATTTTGATCGATTTGCGGTTTTAACTCGATTTAAACTGAACACGAGAAAAAGTGAGCCTCGCCTCGCCCGCGAGTTTAAACTCTCGCGCTCGCGTCTCCGCGCACATCTACACGCCCCGACGCACGCTCTTTAACTCGAGCACCATGTACGGAGGTTACGACGGCAGCGCGTCCCAGTTCGCTGGACAGGGCGGCTTCACCGCGGGCCAGACCGCGGCCGCGGGCGGCGCGGACGGCGGCGCGGTGCGTGCTCTCGCGCGCGATCGCACGTCTCTCTCTTCGGGGTGCCAAGAGCCGTCCGCGGCTCTCGGCGGCTCTCGCTCGCGTCTCGCGCGCGATCGTTCGCGGCATCGGACTCCGTCGCGTCCTCGCGCGGACGCGCGCGCGGTCGCGTCGTCGTCCCCGACGCGACGCGACATTCCTCGCGCGCGTCGTCGTCCGATCGATCTTCTTGGCACCTCTCGCCGACGCCCTCTCCCTCCCTCGCGCCGTCTCCATCCTCCTCTCTCCGCAGCGCTCCCAAGGTCGCGCGGAGTCCCTCGTGCCCCTCACCGTCAAGCAGCTGAAGGAGTCCATCGACGCGTCCAACGTGGTGCGTCGAGTCGCGATTCCTCGATCGCGCACGCGCGTATCGTCGCCCCCGCCGCGAGATCCGACCGTCGTCGTTCGAGCGGGCGCGCGTCTGCGATTTTCAAAAAATCATCGTCTTCGATCCTCCCCCGTCCGTCCGCGCGAGGGACTCACCCGCCGCCCTTCCCTCCGTCCCCCGCGCCCCGCGATCGCATCTCTTTCAAACAGGACGACGCGTTCAAGGTGAACGGCGAGGAGGTCCACAACCTCACCCTCCTCGGGAAGATCGTCAAGGCCAACGACTCCTCCACCTCCCTGATGTACACGATCGACGACGGCACCGGGACGTGCGAGGTGAAGATCTGGGTCGACGCCGACGACGCGGACGGCCAAAATCAAAACAAAGCCGAGTGGAAAGTGGGCGCGTACGTCCGCGTGTACGGACACCTCCGCGCGTTCCAAGGCCAGCGCGGCGTGATCGCGTTCAACATGCGCCCGGTGACGGACTTCAACGAGATCACGTACCACTTCCTCGAGGTGGTCTACTGCAACTCGCACAACGCGTCGAGGGCGGCGACGGCGGGGGCCGCGCCCGCGACCGCCGCGATGGGCGGCGACAGCGCGTACGCGGCGCCGTCCGCGGGCGCGCCTGCCGCGGCGATGCCCGCGGCCGGCGGCAGCGCGAACGATCAGGTGTTTGCGATCTTCAACGGGCCGCAAGGGCACGGCGAGAGCGGCGTCCGCGTGGACGACGTCGTGACGCAGCTCAACGGGCGGTTCACCGAAGCGCAAGTGCGCGAGAGCGTCGAGCACCTCGTGAACGAGGGGCACTTGTACTCCACGATCGACGACGATCACTTCAAGTCTACGCTTCTCTGAGCGCGGGGCTGGGCCGGCCGCGATCGAGCACGGTGGGTGGTGGGGTTTTAAACGTAGGGGGTGAATTTGCATGATGCATCGACGAACACGTCTTCGCGATACGTTGCGTCGCCGCGTCAACCGCTCGACTTCCCCGGACGCGGCGGCGTCACCTTCAACGGCGGCATCTGCAGCAACCCGCCGACGCGGAACGCGTCCCCCGACCCTCCTCCCGACGCGAATTCCCCCATCTCGCCGCCGTCGCCGTCGCCGTCGCCCGCCGACTCTTCGTACAGCCGCGTCATGTTCTCCACCTCGATCCTCCAGTCCTCGACTTTCGGCGGCGGCGGGAGGTCCGAGTACGACCCTCTTCTCGAGTGCCGCGATCCGCCGCCGCCGTCGTCGCGGCTGTCGCGGCTCGTCCCGCTCTCCTGTCGTCGATGCCCGCGCGCCGATCGATGCGACGGAGACGACAGCGCGCTGTGCGGGTCGCCGAAGTCTCGATACGACCCCGAACCGCCGCTCCCTCGGTGGTCGCGCAGCGTCATCGACGCCATCATCCCGTGCACGCCGTGGACGCCGCCTTCCGGGTCGTAAATCTCGTTCCCGCCGCCGTGAACGCCGTGGACGCTGGATCCACCGCCGCCGTGAACGCCGGGTCCTCCACTCCCACCCCCCCCGCTGCCGCTGCGTCGGCTCCCGAAGCTCCCGCCGCGCGAGTCGTTCGTGTCGAACAAAAAATCCTCCTCGTCGACGTCCTCCTGCGACCAGTACCCCTCGTACTGCAGCGCGGGGACCTCCACCTCGGACGTCGACGACGACGCGAACGCGTGCGTCAGCAGCCGGTCCGCCGCGGGCCGCGACTCCGGGTCCCTCTGCAGACACAGCAGCACGAACTCGCTCGCGTCCGGGGAGAGGAACGACGGGATCTCCGGCAGCTCCATCGTGCTCGCGATCTTGTACAACACCTGCACCTGCCCGCTGCAGTGGATCCACGGCGGCTTCCCGGTCGCCATCTCGAGCACGGTGCACCCGACCGCCCACACGTCCGCCTCGGAGCCGTGACCCTTTTGGCGGATGACCTCCGGGGCCATCCAGTACGCGCTGCCTTTCACGCCGCCGCGCGCGCGCGCGGCGGGGTCGTCGATGCATTCCACGAGCGTCTTCGCCATGCCGAAATCCGCGAGTTTTATCCTTCCGCTCTTCTCGACTAATATGTTCGCGCCCTTGATGTCTCTGTGCACCGTCCGCTGCGCGTGGAGGTAGTCCAGCCCGATCAAGATCTGCCGCGTGTACACGCTCATGACGCTCTCTTCGAAGCGACCGAAGCGCTCTAAGAGCGACGCGATCGAACCTCCCGGGACGTACTCGAGAAAAATGTACAGAAACTCCGCGGAGCGTTCGGTGCCGATGTAACGCACGATGTTCGGGTGTTGCAGCCGCGACAGGAGCGTCACCTCCTGCTCGAGCTGCTCGATGCACTCCGCGCGCTTCGCCGCCTCCGCGCTGTTATCGTTCCCACGGCGATCCGCGCCGCCGCCGCCGCCGCCGCCGCCGCCGCCGCCGCCGCCGCCGTCGTCGTCGTCGTCGCTCGTCGCCGTCGCGTCCGTCACCGCGACTTCCTTCACCGCGAAGAGCTCCCCCGTCTCGCTGTTCAACCCGAGGAACACCCTCCCGAACGACCCGGCCCCGAGGGCGTCGCCTTTCGTCCACCGCCGCGGTTTCGTCGGCGCGGGAGCGAGGTAAAACCCGCTTCTGATCGTCCGCGCGTCGTCGCTGCACATGGACGACACGGTCTCCGCGACGGAGCCGCGGCTGCCCGTGCGTTGATGCCGCGCGTTAACGCCCGCGCTCGGTCGGTTCGCCGCGAGGAGCTCGCTCAAGTCCGCGAACGAGCCGTTCCGCGGGGTCCCGCCGAGGCTGGACGTCGAGGCCGTGCGGCCGTGCCGCGGGCTCGCGGCGGTCGGCGATCCCGGCGGGACGTCGCGCCACCGATCCCCGGGGGCGATCGCGGACGACCGCGGCGACCGCGGCGGAACCGCGGGGATGCCGTCGTCGCGTCCGCCGATGGAGCGCACGCGCCGGTGCGTCGGGCGCGCCGCGGACGCGGGAGACGAGGCGGCGGCGGGGTAGCCCGCGGACGGCGGGCCGCTGCTTCCGTCTTGGTCTGACATCCGAACAAGTGGTCTGAATTCAACAACAATTCTCAATGGAAAAGAGTCGTCCACCTCGCGGGCTCGCGCGAGTGCGTGCTCGCGACGCGCGCGACGAGGATCGCGCCCACTCTACTCGAGACGCGCGCTTCTTTCACGTCGTCATCGTCCGCGCGCGCGCTGCGCGTGTGACGAGCGCGCTGTCTCGTCGTCGACGAGAAGGAAACGCCGGGCGAGCGCGAGGCCGGGCACGCAGCGTGATGACTCATCTGATCGCTCGCGAGGATTCGTCCGCACACGTCTCCGTTTTCCCTGAGTGCCCTTCGACGGGGCGCGGGGCGCAGAGCACACGGCGCGCGCGGTCCGCGGACGGCTCGTCTCCGCTCGCGCCGCGTCGATCTGCGGGCGGACGCGCGCGGCGCGGCGCGAGGGGCGCGGCGACTGGAACGCGCCGGATGGTCGGAAGGAGGCGCGAACGCGCGCGCGTCGAAACCATGAGAACGTCGACGACGAATTCGTCGACGCGCCTTCTCCTTCTCCTCCTCCTCGCCGTCCTCGCGGCGCGCGTCGTCGCCGCGGCGCCCGCGCGCGACGACCCGCGCGCGGCGACGGCGGCGCATCGAAGGTCGTTCCGGTCCTTCTTCCGCGCGCTAGACAAGGACGACGACGGGCAGATCGAGCGCGCGGAGCTCACGGACGCGATCCGCGGCGTCGGCGGCGACGACTTCGACACCGAGCGCGAGATCCGCGACGCGGTGAGGGCGACGACGAAGAAGATCGACGGCGCCGACCGCGGCGACGGCATAAGCGAAGACGAGCTCGTGGATCACCTCACGAACCCGTCGAACGCGCTTCTCGTGCCGCACAACGTGGAGCGGTGGGTGAGGCACGGGCTGTCGTTCCCGCGGTACGCGGACGCCTTCAGGGACAACGCGGTGACGGCGCTCGACTTCCCCGCGCTCATCGCGGACGACGCGAAAGCGCTCAGGGAGGACTTGGGGATATCGAGCGCGCTGCACCGCGGGCAATTCGTCCGCGCGCTGAAGCGGCAGATCCTCGGCCTCGGCGCGGTCCCGAGCGAGCCGCGAGATTTGAAGACGTCCGCCGTGAACGCGTCCGCCGTCGCGATCCGCTGGCGACCCCCCGCGCGCCTCGGGACCCCGCCGACGCATCTCTACGTCGTCAAAGTCCAAGCCGGGAACGACCCGAATTGGCACACGGACGGTATCGTCGCCGCGGACGAGACGCACTACGTGTTTTCGAGCGCGAAGATCGCCGCGGCGCATCGCTTCGAGGTGATCGCGTGGGGCGCGCACGGCGCGAGCGAAAAACGCGTCGTCTCGAAGCCGGCGTTCGTGCGACCGGCCGCGCATCACGAGTCCTCCGCGAAGAGGCGCGAGGACGCCTCCGAAGGCGGCGGCGCTGGGGCGAAAGCGGGCCGGTTGGGGGACGACGACGTCCTCGAGGCCGCGGGCGGGGCGTACGCGTCGATCGCGTCGACGTTTCTCGTGATCGGGTTGGCGTCGCGGTTCCTCCTGAGCGGCGCGGCGTTCGTCGGCGGGCCGGGGACGATGCGCGCGGCGGCGTGGAGAGGGATGTGCTTCGTTTTGAACATCAAGGGAAGACGCGGCGGGGGTGGGAACGGCGAGAGGGTGGAGGGGGAGGGTGGGGAGAGGACGAACGCGGCGGCGCCGTCGTCGCCGCCGCCGGCGGCGAACGGCGGCCGGCCTCCGCCTTCGTCGCGCCGGCCGGAGTTCCTGGACGAAGCGCTGAAGGCCGCGGTCGCCGCGGGCGTCGCGCCGCAGATGTCGCGAGGTAACTCGCTCGCGTCCCTGAACTCGCGCGACTCCGACGGCGGCGGCGGCGGCGGGGGCGGATCGACGCGGCGCGAAGACGTCGTCGAGTCCCCCGGCTCCCGCGCGGCGACGGCGACGCCGTCGTCGCCGCCCGTCCCCGAGAGCGAGCCTAAAAAGAAAGGGCGGTGCTGCGCCGTCGGGTGCGACGCGCGATGGGACCGCTGGAGCTTCATGGGGGACATAAAGATGAAGATGAAGAAGCATTTCTGCGGGCTGTGTCAGAGGGCGTACTGTCAGACGCACACGGCGGTGTCGCCGCACGGAGGGAGAGGCCGGTGCGACCCGGAGAGCAAGTGTTACTGCGTGACGTGCCACGCGGGATTGGACGACGCGACGAAGGCGGCGTTGGAGATGACGAATAAGCTCTCTCGCGGCGCGGGGAAGGGAGGGAAGCAGTCGAAGTGGAGGAAGCTGAAGGACGTCTCCGTCGCGCCGTTGACGCCGTCGTCGAGCGCGGGGAACCTGGACGCGCGGCTCGAGTGCTAACCGACGCGTCACGCGTCGCTCACGCAGGTTAGTTTTATATACGACACGCGAGCGCCTTCGTCGCGCGATGTGAAGTCATGTCATGTAACGTGCGCGCGAATGTTTCATCACACCTCAAATGCGCGGTGCCGCGTCTACGCGTCGACGGAAACCTTTCCTCTCCGCGTCTAAATCCAATCCTCCGCGCGCGCCCCGGCGCGCGTCCTTTTCCCGTCCTCTCTTCTCCTCCGCCGCCTCACAGCGCGAACCCTCGCGCCCTGATCCTCCATCCACCCGCGACGCGCGCGGGGTTCCGGCCAGCTCGAAACCCCTCGACGTTCGTCGCATCCTTCTCCTTCTTCTCCTCCGCGATCGCTATCCTCCGCGCGCTCACGCGTCGTCGCTTTTCGATCACGCGTCGTTGAGCTCGTCGTCCTCGTCCGGGAGCGGCTGCGCCGCCGCCGACGCGAGCTCGGCTTCGTACTTGGCGAGCTCCGCGGGGTCGATCATGACCTCGGGGGGCGCGAGCGCGACGGACTCCACGAACTGCAGGTTCGGATCGCCCGCGAGCTTGCGCGCGAGGTACAGGAACGGCTTCTCGAAGTTGTAGTTGGACTTGGCGGAGAGTTCGTAGTACTGCAGGTTCTTCTTGCGGTGAAACGTGATCGTCTTCGCCCTGACCTGACGGTTGCGGACGTCCACCTTGTTGCCGCACAACACGATCGGGATGTCCTCGCACACGCGCGTGATGTCGCGGTGCCACGTCGGAACGTTCTTGTACGTCGTCCGCGACGTCACGTCGAACATGATGATCGCGCACTGGCCGTGGATGTAGTACCCATCGCGCAAGCCGCCAAACTTTTCCTGGCCCGCGGTGTCCCAGCAGTCGAAGCGGATCGGGCCGCAGTTGGTCGTGAACTCGAGCGGGTGCACGGCGACGCCGACGGTGGCTGCGGTCGGTTGGTCGACGGACGCGGCGCGCGCGCGCGCGCGTGGGGGGGGGGACGACGTGTCAGCGTGCGCGAACGGAGGCGAACGGTTTCGGACGGATCGACCGACCGGACGATCGATCGCGCGGTGACGCGGCTCGGCGGGGAAAAGGTTCGCGCGCGGCGCCGCGCGGGGCGCGGGCGATCTCGGGCGGGGACGCACGCAAGTACTTCTTCTCGAACTCGCCGGTCAAGTGGCGCTTGACGAACGTGGTCTTGCCTGTGAATTCGAAGCGGGGGGGAGGGTGGTCAGCGAACCGATCGCGCGTTCGAGGGCGGCGGCGAGCGCGTCAGATCTTGAAAAAAGTAGGGGGAAGGAGAAAGAATCTGGCACCCGCCGCGGTTCGTCGCGCGCGGCGCGTCGACGGGACGAGCGCGAGACGCACCGGTACCACCGTCACCGACGAGGATGAGCTTGAAAGTCGGGGTCTGAGCGGCCATCTTTGCTAGTCTCGCGTGCGTACTCCGTGGAGCCGTGCCTTGACGAATGGAGAAGAGATCGGAAGCGCAAGCAAGGCGGGCGGGCACCTTTCTTTTCGCGAAGCTGGTCTTTTCGCTTCAAAAACCAAACGAAAAAGCGCCCTCCGACGAAATTCCAATCTTTCATCGGTGCGCTTCCCTATGAAACGCGTTTGATCGGACGCACTTGGCACTTACGACCGATGGCCGCCAAGCCGCCACTTGAACCGAATCATGCATGGCTGCCACTCGAGGCACGTGGGTGGCTGAGGTTGTGGCTCGGCGGTGGCTCGTCCGTCTCGCCTGGCATTTTCTACTCGAGCGCGTCGCGGGCTCCGCGTCTCACACCTCGCGCGCTCCCGCACGCGCGTGACGCACTCGACGCAGCTCCGTCGTTCGATCGCTCGACCGTCGCGACTCGCGGGCACGAGAGCGATGTACGCCGCCGCGACGTCGTGCCGCGCGGCCGCGCTCCCGGCGAGATGCCTCTCCTCGAAGAAGGCGTCGTCGAGCGGCTCTATTCACAAGATGCACGGCAGCGGCGGCGTCCGGCGCGTGGTGAAACCGCGCCGCGGCGTCGTCGCGGAGTCCACGGACATGGACATGGACGCGCAAGGTGCGCGCGCGCGAGAAATTTCGATCTTTCCCTCTTCTCACGCGTCGAACGCGCGATGGCAATTCCGCGCACTACGACGGATAACAAGTATCCATCGACGGCGCGGCGCGCGACGCGCATTCCGATGCCAACTTCCTTCCCAGTTCTCGCATCTGACGCCTCGCCCCCCATCCCCCCCCGCGCGCGTCCTCCCCTCACAGCCGACCTGATCGCGCAGCAGATCGAGGAGCTCAAGAAGCAAAACGCGCGGCTCAAGTCCGACCTCGGCGGCGTCATCGCCGAGCGCGAGGTCAAGAAAAAGGTGAACAACCTCGAGTTCCTCGAAGGCAAAGGCGCGCTCGAGGGAAGCACGCTCGGCCTCGGCAACGCGTACGTCGGCACGGGCGACCTGAGAGAGCAGTTCATGGAGTACGAGAAGGTCGCCGCCGCGAAAGCGAAAGAGTTGGCGGAGTCTGCGATGCGCGGCCCCGAGGCTCCGGTCGGCACGGGCGTGACGCCGCGCCCGCCGCCGGTGTTTGAAAAGACCGAGAACCCGATGTCGATCGTGTTCGTGTCCTCCGAGGTCGCGCCGTGGTCCAAAACCGGCGGCCTCGCGGACGTGTGCGGCTCGCTCCCTCGCGAGCTCGTCAAGCGCGGGCACCGCGTCATGGTCGTGTCCCCGATGTACAAGCTCGGGAAGAAAGAGGACGAACTCTACCACGGCGCGTTTGACACGTGCTCCAACACCACGGTCGGGTGCTTCGACGCCGCGCACGAGGTTGGCTTCTTCCACCAGATCTACGACGGCGTCGACTTTGTCTTCGTGAAGCACGCGTGCTACGAGCGCATCGGTGGTCTGTACGGGGACTCGTACGGCGTGTACGGCGATAACCAGTTCAGGTTCACGTTGCTGTCGCACGCGGCGTGCGAAGCCCCGCTCGTGATTGACTTTGGCGAGGGCAAAGGGACGTACGGCGACGAGGTCGTCTTCGTCGCGAACGACTGGCACGCGGGCCTCGTCCCGCTTCTCGTCGCGTCCAAGTACCGCCCGTACGGGACGTACAACAACTGCCGGACGATCACGACGATCCACAACATCATGCATCAGGGCACGGAGCCGAACACGACGTTTAACAACCTCGGCGTGCCGTCGGACTGGTACTCGTGCCTCGAGTACCAGTACCCGGAGGAACAGCGCGCGCACGAGCTCGACTTGGGGCTCGTGGTGAACATCCTGAAGGGCGCGATCGCGACGAGCGACCGCGTGTTGACCGTCAGCGAAGGGTACGCGCAGGAGATTCAAACCCCGCTCGGAGGGAAGGGCCTGGAGGTGATGCTTCAAGAGCGGTCGCACCGGTTGGACGGCGTCGTGAACGGGATCGACATGGACGAGTGGAACCCGATGACAGACCCGTACACGGACGCGCCGTTCGACGTGAGCGACTTCTCCGGGAAGCTCGAGTGCAAGCGAGGGTTGCAGCGAGAGATGGGATTCGAAGTGAGAGACGACGTGCCTCTGATGGGATTCATCGGACGTCTGGACTGGCAGAAGGGCCCGGATCTGATCCGCGACGCGATCCACGAGCTCATGAACGAAGACGTGCAGCTCGTGATGCTCGGAAGCGGTTTACCCGAGCTCGAGGAGTTCATGCAGTGGGCGGAAGGGACGTACTCCGAGAAGTTCCGCGGGTGGGTTGGGTTCTCCGTCGCGATGTCGCACCGGATCACCGCGGGGTGCGACATCCTCCTCATGCCGTCGCGGTTCGAGCCGTGCGGTTTGAACCAGCTGTACGCGATGCGTTACGGGACTCTGCCGATCGGTCACGCCACCGGTGGACTGAACGACACGATCACGAGGGCGAACCCGTACGCGGACCCGGATCCGCAGCTCGCGGTCGCGGCGGCCGTGGACGAGAGCGACCTCGGACCGGGCACGGGGTGGCTGTTCACGGGCATGGACACGCGGACGTTTTACAACTGCGTCTCGAACGCGTGCAAGCTGTACCACGAGAACCCGGAGATGTGGCGCGCGATGCAGATCCAGGCGATGTCGCAGGATTTGTCCTGGTACAACGCCGCGCTGAAGTGGGAGAAGGTGTTCGAGTGGGCGAAAATCGACCCGCCGCACTGCGAGCCGGCACAGTGGTGATGAGCGCAGAGCGCGCGCGCGTCTGTATGCTGATTCTTTTGGTTGAGAAAGTCGTTTCTTTAGGGGGTGTTGAAATTTACGATTGTTTTACGGTGCGCGCGCGCGTCGAGAACCTAACAACATGAGAAACCTCGATCGTCTAGCTAGCTAGTCTATCGCGCGAGTCTCGTAGGGCTACGGTAACCTATAAACACGTCTCGCGTCGTCGTCGTCGTCCGTCGCGCCGCTTCACAGCCGGCTCGGCGTCCGCGTCCGCGTCCCGTCTCCGTCGTCGCCGTCGCCGCGCTCGCCCTCGCCCGCTCTCTCGCCGAACGCGCTGATCCCTCCGTCCGACGTGGCAAGCAGCGCGATGTCCGTCCCCCCCGGCCCGTCCGGCCGCAGCGGAAACGCCGCCCTCCTCCCGAACGCGATCTCCGCGGTTCGGATCAGCACGACCGCGGTGAGCCCCCAGACGTGGTGCGTCGCGCCGCTCTCCTCGTCTTTGATGCTGTCGAAGTGATGCACGCGAATCGTCCTCCCCGGCGTGAACTCCCAGTCGTCGTACGCGTACCCGTCCCCACCGCTCAAGAACCGCTCGAGGCGCACGGTGAATACCTCCGCGACTTCGTCGTCGTTCGGGATCGGCTCGAACCCGTCGCGCACGCGCGCGACGACCGGTCGCACGGAGACGCGTCCCTTGGACAACATCGGCGGCAGCGACGCGAGCACGACGGCGTCGTCGCGCGTCAGACCCACCTCCTCGCGCGCCTCCCGCAGCGCCGCCTCGACGTCGGTCTCAAACGCGTCGTTCTTCCCGCCGGGGAGGCACACCTCGCCCGCGTGCGACGACAGCGCGCTCGAGCGCGTGCACAGGAGCGCGGTGACGGCGCCGTCGCTCGGCGCGCGCGACAGAGGGACGAGCACCGCCGCGCGATCGCGCGCGCTCGGCGGCGCGTCCGCGGTCCCGCGCGCGAGCTCGCGCGACCAGTACGCGCGCAGGCGCGAGGTCGCGTCGTCTACGCTGGTGCTCGCGTCGGAGCGGGAGGAGGAGGAGGACGCGGCGGCGGCGGCGGGGGAGGACCGCGCCCCCGCCGCGGGGGCGGGGGAGGGCGCGCGGGGCGGCATCGGCGACGCCCTCCGCCTTCCGAGATCGGCGCCTCCTACGCCGTCGGGGGGGTCGTTCGGGACGTGCCAGACTCGGTCGCGGCGCGAGGAGGAGGACGACGACAGAAGACGCGGGCGCGCGACGCGCGGTGGTGCGAGCAGCGCGGCACGACGCAGCGCCGCGCACGCGCGTCGCATCAGTCGCTTCGGCCCCGGCAGAAACGGCCATACGTCGGGAGTCGGTCTCGGCGACCACAGCACGTACTCGTTTGTGTATGAGGAATAGTCTGAAAATCGCGCTCGTACCATTTCACTTTTTTACTTTCAGCGTTGATCGATGTGCAAACAATAATTTATCGCGATTTTCAAAGGATAATTGACCGAGGATGACCCCGCGAGCCACGTAGGTCCAAGTATGGAGAATTCGACTCAAAAAGCACGGTTTAAAAGTTTAGCTACGACCGTCGATCGTAACCTTTCGCCGAAATGCCAGTTGTCGTCCACGTGAGCCTCTTCCTTATCGAGAAAAAAACGAGAAAAAATCTCCGTCGCTTGTGCAACTTTTGAGAGTCGCCGAACCGTTGTTTGTGAGCGAACCCCGGTGCGCGCCTTCCGTCATTCCGGCGCGTTCGTGCGTAGCGACGAACACGCGCGATCGCGACATCGCGCGTTGCTTGACACGCGCTCTCCTCAAAAAGTTCGCGCGCGTTCGCGAGTCGAACGAGCGAAGGACGCCGTCGCAGCCTCCACGCGCGCGCGGGTCCTCGAGACCACATTTTTATCTCGCTCGCGAGCTTCGCATCGCTCGAAGCTTCGCGCGCGCGTCGACCGAGCTTCGAACGCGCGTCCGATCGCGCGAGACGTGATGGCGTTCGCGATGCACAACGCGGCGATCCCCGCGGCGCGCCCCGCGCCCGCGCTCGCGGCGTCCTCCCGACGCGGCGGCGTCACGCGCGGCGTCGCTCCTCTTCGCGCGAAGGTCGCCCTTGGCGCGAACACGCGGTGCGTCCTCCCGCCCGTCCCACCCACCACGACGACGCCGCGCGCGCGGGCGTCGCGGGCGCGATGCGAGACGCGCTCGCGCGATCTCTCGCGCGCGAGTCGCTCGAGGATCA
>Ga0181560_10001582_pt1 | contig 21194 bp, 14 predicted proteins | sample 011ome_20_FD_133751 | JGI IMG/M metagenome (GOLD analysis project Ga0181560, IMG submission 133751) | Coastal salt marsh microbial communities from the Groves Creek Marsh, Skidaway Island, Georgia - 011509CT metaG (megahit assembly) | ecosystem: Environmental > Aquatic > Marine > Intertidal...
GAGGAGGAAGAGGAGGAGGAGGAGGACGAGAACGCGTCGAGAAGGCTCCACACGCGAACGGAGTGGCGCGACGTGAAGGACGGCTCGTTCGAGGACTGCCTCGTCGGGATGCGGAGCAACACGAGCGCGCTCGCGTTGCGGATGTGTCGCGGCGACGCCGCCGCCGCCGCGAAGGAGGGAGCGGGCGTCGGGGCGGGAGCGGGGGCGGGGGCGGGGGTACAGCTGGCGGCGGTACAGCTGGCGACGGCGGAGAGCGCGGACGAGGAAGGCCGACGGTGGGCGCTGCGGCAGCACGAGCAGCTCTGCGGCGTGTTATCGCGTTGAAAAACTAATTAATTTCGTACTGCATGATCACGCTCCGACCGCGGCCGCGCTCTTTTCGCCGATCCCGACGTGAATCTTCCGCGCCGTCGGCGTCGGCGTCGTCGTCGCGTTCGCGTTCGCGTCGGTCGCTCTTCGCGGCCGCGGCGGCGGTCTCTGCCGCGCATCCTTCGTCGTCGTCGTCGTCGTCGTCGTCGTCGTCGTCGTCGTCGTCGTCGCGTTCGCGTTCGCGCCGGTCGCTCTCGGCGGCCCCAGCGGCGGTCTCGGCCGCGCCGGCGGCGGCGACGTCGCCGGCGGCGACGGCGGCGGCTTCGGGGGTAAAATCTCCCTCTCCACCTCCTCCCGCCGTTCCTCCATCCTCTCCTCGAACAGCCTCGTCGCGTACTCCCACAACCGCACGTCGAGGAAGTTATGCGCCCTCACCCTCGCCAGCGTCTCCGCGGGGATCCGCGCGCGGTCGGACTTGCGGAACGGATCGAAGACGCCGTCGACGTGGGGCGCCAACTTTTCAAACGCCCGCCTCTTTTGACGCGCGTACTTGGCCCTGTTTTCGCTCTCGCACTTCCGGAACCGCGACCCGAGCGTGAGCGCGGACTTCACGGGGCGTCGCTGCGTCACCGTCACGGTCACGTCCCCTGTTAAGCTGTTTCTTCCGGACCCGTTCGTCTCTCTCATATCCGTCGTCGCCCACGCGTGCGCGGTCAGCGCGCCGTATTGACCGAACCCGTCCGACGCGTTCACGATCGTCGAGGAGACGTCCGCGGGATTCTCGTCAAACATCGCGAAGAGCTCCCTCAGCTTATCGCCCGCCGTCGCGCCGCCACCGCTCGCGTTCGCGCTAGTCGCGGTCGACGACGACGACGAAGGGTACTTGACGAGCGCCACCTGGAGCGCCGACCTCGGCGGCGGCGGCTTATTAGCGACGGTGCCGTTCGCCCCGGTACGCTTTCCCGGCGGCGGCCGCCGTGGACGCGGGCGTTCCTCGGTCCCGTCCGCGGCGAGCGGCGGTAACAGGCGCACGTCCGTCGCGGCGACGCCGACGTATCGCGCGAGCTGCGCCGCGAGCGCTTTCTCGTACTTCTCCCGCCACGCGTCGTTCGCGAGCTGCTTGTCCGTGACTTTCAGAAACTTGAACGTGAAGCCGGCGACGTTTTCACCCGCGCGCGCGCCGCGTTTGGCGGACGCGACGGCTGTTTTCAACTCCCCCACGCGCCCGTCGCCAGCCTCTTTGTTCCCGTCGTACGCGGGCCCGGCCATGGGCAACTCGAGCGCCGCGGAGGAGAACCGCAGCGCGTCGTCTAACCGCTCGTGCACGACCGTCGCGTCCATCTCGTCCCGTAACCGTTTCTCCGCGAACGCGAGCATCTTCGCCGTGTTGGCGTCCTCGCCGCCGGGTTTTAGACACCCTCGCACCGCGCGGTAGTCCGGCTGCAGCGTCGCGTCCGCTTGGCTCGTCAGCCCTAACAGCTGCATGAACTGTCCGTTGTGTAAGTCGTCGTGCGCGATGTCCAAGTCCACGAAATCGCGCAGCGGCGTGTATATCGAGTTGTCGTAGCAGTCCGCGCCGCCGCTCGGTTTCGTAAAGTTCGCCGCCTTCGTCCGACGCTTAAACGCGCGCAGGTCCTCGTCTATCCTCCTCACGCAGTGCTCCCACGGCCACACGTCTCGCGTCGCGACGCGATTCTTCGCGACGGTGGTCTCGTCCCCGAACGACCGCGCGCTAACCTCGACCGCGAACTCGTACGCGCTGAGGAAACGCTCCACGGGGTCGCGTAACATCGTCACCATACGCGGCTGTCGACGCAGCCGTTCCACGAGCGTGTGATCGTCGTGCGTGCCCAGCATGCGGCACCCCGGGTTCTCCACGTTCACCCTGAGCTCGTCATAGGACTTGTCGCACCTCTCGTTGGGAGGAAACGCGTACTTGAGGTAGCAGAAGTGGAACGTCCGCCCGGCGGAGCGCGGGACGTGCAGGAAGAAGAGGAGGTCGTCGGACGGATCGTTCGCGTTCGTCTGCGTCTTCGTCCTATTCGCGTCCGCGTCTCTCGCGGCGACGCGCGCCGCGTGCCGCCGCTCCTGCGTCTCGATCCAGCCGTCTATCAGCGCGTCGCAGCTCGCGGCGTCGGATGTCGTCGCCGCGGGCGCGTCGGGCGTCGCGACGCTCGCGACGGGCGCCGCCGCGGGGGCCTCGCGCGGGGTCGGCGCCGAAGGCGTCCCCGCGTCGGCCGATCGCGCCGCGCGATCGCGACGGACGTCGGCGTCGGCGTCGAACGTCGCTCTCGCCGTCGCCGTCGCCGTCGCCGTCGTCGCGGCGTCGTCGCCGCCGGACTCGTCCTCTTCCGCGCCGCCCAGCGACGCGTCCTCCTCGACGAGCCCGCTCCACGCGCGATCCGCCGTCGCCGCGACCGCCGCGAGCTGCGCCGTCGCTTCGAGCGACGAGGCGGGCCTCGTCGCGGTCGACGAGATCCACGGCCCGCGCGCGGCGCCGAGCTCGAGCGCGGCGCCGCCGCCGCGCTCGTACCACGTCAGGACGACGACGAGGACGGTGACGAGGAAGCACGCGCACAGCTTCGAGGTGTACGGCCTCGAGCGCGCCATGGCGACTGTCCGCGCGACGAGAGGGCGCCTCGGTTTCGTCGTCCAGTCGTCGTCGAAGAGTCGTAGTAGTTCACGTCGTCTCGTGCCGTCTGCCGATCGATGACGAGCGAACCACACGCGAGACGCGCGCGGCGCGCCGCGCGGACATGCCCGCGCCATCGTCGAAGCGACGCCGGACGTCGTCGTCGTCGGCCGACGCCGACGCCGCCGACGCCGACGCCGACGCCGCCTTACCCCCCGCCGCGCGATGGACGGGCGCGCTCTCCTCGGCGGACGCGTCGCGATACGCGCGGCACGTCTCGCTCCCGTCCTTCGGCGCGCTCAAGCAAGCGGCGCTGCATCGCGCAAGGGTTCTGATCGTCGGCCTCGGCGGCCTCGGCTCGCCCGCGTCGATGTACCTCGTCTCGAGCGGGCTCGGGAGCGTCACGCTCGCGGACGCGGACGTCGTCGAGCTGTCGAACATCCATCGTCAGATCGCGCATCGCGAGTCCGCGGTCGGGCTCGCGAAGGTCGCCTCCGCGGCCGCAACCCTGCGCGCGATGAACTCGCGATGCGACGTGCGGACGGTCGAGGCGCGGCTCGCGCCCGCGAACGCGCTCGACCTGGTCCGCGGCCACGACGTCGTGCTCGACTGCACGGACGACGTGAAGACGAGGTACGTGATCTCGGACGCGTGCGCCTCCGCGGGGGTGCCGCTGGTCGCCGCCGCCGCCGTCGGGACCGAAGGGCAGCTCACGGTGTACTGCCGCGCGAGCGCGAAGAGCGTCGGCGGCGTCGCCGCGAACACGAGTGAAAAGGAAACGGTCGCGGCGCTTCCGTTAGATGAGGAGGAGGAGGAGGTTCCGCCGTGTTACCGGTGCGTGTTTCCCACGCCGCCGGCGACGAGGGACTGCGCGTCGTGCGCGGGCAGCGGCGTGCTCGGCCCCGTCCCGGGGGTGATGGGCGTCCTCCAGGCGACGGAGTGCATCAAGGTGTTGACGAAACATCTCGGGCGTGGAGGTGGAGAACGCACGCTCGCGGGGCGTTTATTGATGTACGACGCGTTCGGCGGCGGGTCGATGTTTACTCACGTGAAACTTCGAAAGCGACGCGCGGACTGCGTCGCGTGCGGCGCGGACGGGACGTCATCGGGGGGCGCTTGGATGAAGACGTACGATTACGACGCGTTCATCAACGGAAACAACGCGTGCGCTGCGGTGAAGAAAGAAGCAGGAGAAGAAGAAGACGGAAGAGAGCTTTACGCTCGCAATCTCGAGAGAATAACGCCGACGGAACTGCGCGAGATGTTGACGACACCGACGGGTCGCGGGCTGGACGTCGTGGACGTTCGCCCGCGCGGGTTATACGACGCCGCCGCGCTTCCGGGGGCGAGACACGTCAGCGAGTACGTCTTCCCGAATTTATGGTGCGAACGTCCGGATGTGATGAACGCCGCGTGGGATCGCAAAAAACCCACGATCGTGTTCGTGTGCAGCCGAGGGATCGCGTCGAAGCGAGCGGCGGAGAAGTACGCGCGCGAAATTTACGACGAGTACACGACGCTTCGCGACGAGCGGAGGAAAGGGCGAACGGTATATGGAGAGCCGGAGCTCACCGAAAACATGGTGCGGATCTTGGACGTCGTCGGCGGCATGGAGCGATGGCGCGCGGACGTCGACCCGACGTTTCCGAAGCTCGTGTAGTCTACCGTATGCGTGCTATCGCCCTAGCTAGTCTGGTCTAAGAATCTAAGAATCTACGATTTCCACCTCGCGGAAGGCGGCGGCGGCTTCCGCGGCCCGCCTCGCCGCGGCCACCGCGCCTGGTCTCGCGCGTTCCTTCAGAAGCTGCGCGGCGCCCATCCTCGAATCGCACGCCTCCGGCCACGCGCACGCGCACGGCCCCTCCACCGCGACGTCGCGCGTCTCCCGGAACGTGAACGACACGCGCTTCCCCTCGCGCCGCGCGATCTCCGTCGCCGCGCCGCCGCCGTCGCCGCCGAATCTTTTCACCGCGTCGCGCTTGCGATGCGGGACGTAATGCGCCCATCGATACCGCGCCTCGCCGGCCATGACGAGCAGCGACCTCGGGGGCAGGTAGATCGCGGCGCGGCGCGACGGCACGCGACGGCTCGCGTCGTCGTCGCCGTCGCCGTCGCGCTCGTGAAGACGAAATTCGATCACGGCGCCGCCGCCGCAGCTCGCCGCGAGGATGGTCCCTCCGAACGCGCTGTGCGTGTCCACGTGCGGCGCGAGCCCGATCCCGGGCTCGTACTCGTTCACGGTGAGTTGATCGCACCTCAACGCGCGCTCGACCCCCGGCACGTCGGTCAACGCCGCCGCGCGGTCGAGCAGCGCGGCGGCGTACGACGGCATCGCCGCGCCCGCGGGCGCCTTCGCGTCTCGCGTGCCGTAATCGAACGCGTAGCCGTAGTGCAGCACGCGCCGCTTCGCGAGGCGCTGCCACCGCGGATCTTCCTCCGCGCTCTTCAGCATCGCGACCTCTTCGTCTTCGGTCACGAAGTCGAGGATCAAGGTAGCGCCGGGGACGCCGAGGTCGTCGGACGTCCGCGCGGCGACGCACCACGCTTCCTCTTGCGTCATCGCGTTCGTCTTCTTCTTCGTCGTCGTCGTCGTCGCGTCCGTCGCGTCCGTCGTCGCGTCCGTCGTCGCGTCCGTCGTCGCGTCCATCGTCGCGACCGCGCTCTCGCCGGCGAACCGCACGACGATCTTCCTGCCGCCGAGCGCGGCGCACGGCGCGTCGTTCAGCGCGCGAATCGCGTCGCGAGCGGCGTCATCGGTCGCCATGCTCACGACGCATCGCGCGGACGTCGGATCTCGAATCTGCACGGCGGCCACCTCCCCGAACGCGGCGAACGCCGCGGCGACGTCCTCCGCGGCGTCGCCCACCTTCGGGCCGACGTTCGCGACGTAGAGGTGCCGCGACGGCGGCGGCGGGGAGCGGCCGCGGGGGGGCGGGGGAGACATGTCTCCCGCGCGCGGCGGCGCCGGCGGGAATGATGACAGCCTCGCTCGAGGGTTAGGTCACGGGTTCGTCCGAGAATTTAATGTCGGCACTTAGAGGGACGCGACGCCGCGCGCGCGGCGTCGATGGACGCGCGGACGTTCGCGTCCGCGGCGGAACTCCTCGACGCCGCCGCGTCCACGTCCGGCCGCGTCCACGTCGCGCGTCTTCGCGTCCGGCATCGGAAGCGCCGAGGCGCGAAGCTGTTCATCCTCACCGCTTCGTCCGCGGGCGCAGGAGACGACGCGTTCGAGATCTCGCTCTACTGCAAGCGACGCGACGACGACGGCGACGGCGACGGCGACGGCGACGGCGACGGCATCGACGCCGTCGCGCACGCCGCCGCGTACGACGCGGCGATCCCCGGCGCGCTCGTGCTCTCCGCGCGCGGCGCGCTCGAACCCCCGCGAGGCGGCGGCGACGGCGAAGGGCGCGCGACGCGCCGGTGCCGCAGCTGCGGGCAGGCGGCGTGCGTCGGGATCCAGCCGTCGTCCGCGTGCCCGACGTCGCGCCCGACGCTGAAGTGCGACGCCATCGAGCTCGCGCCGCCGCCGACGACGACGACGAGAGAGGGCGCGCCGTGCTGGCTCGTGTTCGACATGGCGTACGACGCGAGCGCGACGCGCGCGGAGATCGGCGCGTTGACCCGTCAAGTCTCCATGTGCGTCGCCGCGAATAAGCGCGCGAAGACGCCGTTCCTGCTCGCCGTCGCCGCGCCTCCGGGAAACAACGACGACGAGCTCCCCCCCGCGTCGAACTCGTGGCGCGCGCTGCCGTGGGAGAGCTGGGGCGCGCGCGTCGTCGACCTGGACGACGAAAACGAAAACGAAAACTCTGCGGCAGCGTCGTTGACCGCCGACGCGAGGCGCGTCGTCTACCTCACCGCGGACTCGCCGAACGTCCTGACGGACGTCGCCCCCGGGACCGCGCTCGTGCTCGGCGGCGTCGTCGACCACGCGGAAAAACCCGGGATGTCGCTGAGAAGGGCAGACGCGTTGGCGGCGCGCGCGAGCGGCGGCTGCGGAAGGTTCGTCACCGCGCGTCTGCCGCTCGGCGGGCACGTGCGACTCGCGAAGAATGCGCACCTGCCGTGCCTGGCCGTCGCGCAGACGTTGCTCGTGTATCGCGAGGTGGCTGAAGAACGCGGCAGCGGCGGCGGGGGGGGGGAAGGGGGCGTGATGATGGACGCGCCGCCGTGGACGAGCGTTGTCGACGGCGACGGCGGCGGCGGCGCGGCGGAGGGGGGAGCGCGCGCGGCTCTGTGGGGCGAGACGTTCGCGCGCGTGCCCGCGTTTCGATGCGCGCCGCTTCGGAAGTACGTGAGGTGGTTGCCGCCGAGGGAGCACCTGAACGACGCGCGCGGGAGCCGGCCGTCGGGCGTCACCGACGTCCGCGCCTTGGCGGAGTAAGTACCTTCGGTAGTCTTTGAGTACTGTAGAGGAGCGAGAAAATATCTGTCCGTTACAACGTACAAAGTACGAAAGTACTTTCTTACCTTCGAAGGTAAAAGTACTCTTACGGGCAATTAGTCTAAAGATTTTTTTCGCGGGATATTTTCGATCGATTTATTTCACCGACACCTCGCTTTCAACATTTGATCGCGGCCCCATTCAGTTGACCGTGCGCGGTGAGTTGTTGAGCGTCGTCCAATCATAATCACGATTCCCGCAGTCAGAAGCAGTCACGTGGCTCTACTCGCGCGAAAACAGTCTCTTCGCGGCAACCGTCTTCCACCGCGGAGGACAACGGCGCGCGCGGTGGAAGCGCGCATCGCGCACGCTCGCGAGATGCTCGCGTCTCACACGCACGCGCGCGCGATGAGGCCTCGCGCGTCCGGCGCGGTCGGACGCGCGCGGTGCGCGCGCGCGCGCGCGACGCTTCGCGCGGCGACGACGACGAAATCTTCGCATCGTCGTCGCGCGTCGACGTCGACGACGTCGTCGTCGACGTCGCTCGCGCGCGCGCTCGCGGCGCCGAGCGCGTCCGCGAAATCGGACGCGCGACGCGGGATGCGCGTCGCCGCAAGGGCGTCCCCGGACGCGTCGTACGACGCGGGCGACATGACGGTGCGCGCGCGCGACGACGCCCGTCCCGTCGACCCGGTTCGCGTCTTATCATCGCGCGCGGTCGTCCCTTTTTTTTGGCGCAAAGATCATCAAAATCCGTCGTCGTCTCTGACGAGCCCGTCCCGACGAACGCCCCGCCTCCCACCGGACCCCCTCGCAGAGCGCGAAGGACAAGCTCAGCGCGTTCTTGAAGAAAAACTCGTACAAGATCGACGCGCTCTTGAACATCGCCATCGTCGGCAGCGTCGCGGGAGGCGCCGTCTTCGGCATCGTCGAGGTGGACTCAGGTGCGTTCTATACAAAAGTTTTTCACCCATCGCCTGGTTTCAACACTTGATCGCTTCTCCTTTCAACTGACCGGTGAACTTTTTTTGTATGGAACGACCCTCAGACATCAGCACCGGCTGGACGTGGTACGAGGTTCTGCGCAACATCCCGCAAGATAACCTCGCGGCGTACCAGTCCGCGGTGTTCGCGCACCCGCTCCCGGTGAAGGCGATGACGTCCGGCGTGGCGTACACCCTGGGCGACTTCACGTGCCAGCTGTCGCAGGGGAAGACGATCGAGACGGTGGATTTGAAGCGCAGCGCGAGGAGCGGCGTCGCGGGGTTTTTGATTCACGGGCCACTGTGTCACTACTGGCTCATGTGGACGGAGGCGAATTTGTCGTTCGACGGCGCGTGGTACGGCACCCCGGTGAAGATCATCGCGGACCAGACCGCGTGGAGTCTGTTCCTGAACAGCGCGTACACGACGTGCATCATGTCCCTGCAGGGGTTCGGGCCGCGACGCATCAAGAACGAGATCCAGGCGACGTGGTACAACGCAATCTCCGCGGGGTGGAAATTTTGGCCCTTCGTGCACGCGTTCACGTTCAGCTCCATCATCCCCCAGGACTTCAAGCTCCTGTTCGTGGACTGCGTCGAGGTCATCTGGGTCACCATCTTGAGCGCGGCGGTGAACCGCGACGCGGAGAAGGCGCTGCAGGTACCCCTCAACGCCGAGGCGGAGCGACCCGCGGCGCAGCTCCAGGAGCAGCTCGACGCCGAGTTCACGACGACCGTGACCGACGGCGCCGGCGGGCTGACCGTCGAGTGCGACTACGACGTGGAGACGCTCCCGAGACAAGGCAGCGGGTCGTACTACGAGGACTTGGAGAAGGCGACGGGCGTGTGCGAGGTGAGCGTGGATCTTGACGACCCGGTGGACGCGGGGACAGAGGCGGGCGCGAAGACGGAGACTTCGGAGAAGGAGAAGGAGAGAACGCGCGTGGACGAGGAGGCGATGTCGTCGCGGTAGAGAGAGAGGGCGCGTGTTGTGGGGGGTGTGGGGCGGGTGCTATTCGCTCGCTCCGCGTCGACCGACGGAAGGAAGTCTGTCGGTCGACGCGTGTACCAACAGTGATTTTTCCTCTCGTGTCTGTGCAATTCACAAGAAAGTAAGGTCGAATAAGTTATGATCAGATATCAGATACCCGGTCCCGCTACGAGTAAGTTATGATACCCGGTCCCGCTACCACTCGCTCTCGCGGTAGTCCTTGAAGAACTTCCCGAACGGCGGCGTCCCCGACCCCGGGACGCACCCCTCGATCACGGGCGCCAGGCACCGCGCCGCGGCGTCCTCCTCGTCGATCGGCGTCTGGAACGCGTGGTCTCTCGCGATCCTCGCCGCCGTCTCCAACGGGTTCTCGTCGTTGATCCACCCGGTGTCCACGCTGTTCATGTATATGCGATCGGCCGCGTAATCCGCCGCCGCGGTCGCGGTCATCATGTTCAGAGCCGCCTTCGCCATGTTCGTGTGCGGGTGGTTCGCGGTCTTGTGACGGTAAAACTTGCCCTCCATCGCGGACACGTTGACGATGAACGCTCTCGCGTCCGCCGGCTCGCCGCCGCATTCGCCGCCGTCGCCGTCCGCCGCCGCCCGCTCCTGGTCCGAATCCACGTCCCTCCTTCCCATCGCTGCCGTTCGCGCCATGAGCGCGCGAAGTTTCCCGTTCAACACGAACGGCGCCGCGGCGTTCACCGCGAGCACCTCCAACAGCTCCGGGGTCTCCACCTCGCCGAGCTTCATCGTCCACGAGTGCTTCATTCGCAGGTCCACCTGCTGCCCGTTGACGTCCAACGCGCCGGCGGGGAAATGTTTCGCCGCGGTGCTCGCGTCCAGCGCGTCGCCGGGGAGCACGGAGAGCTGCGACGCCGCCGCGGACGGGGCCATCCACCCTGCGCCGCGCATGACGTCCGCGTCGCCGTCGCGCCAGCCGCCCACATCGCGAGGGAAGACGGAAACCGCGTCGTCGCCGTCGCCGTTTCCGTCGCCGTCGGCGACGCGAGCGAGTAACCCATACGCCGCGCCGCCGCCGCGTTCGTTCCCGAGGAACCGTGTCGTTCGGCTCAGGGTCGTTCCATACGAGTGAATGTCGGGGTGGAGTTGAAAGGCGTCAGTTGAAGTTGAAAGGCATCGAGGGCGGGTATTGAAAGCGAGGTGTGGGCGTAGAGAGACGGCGGCAAAAGTCCTTAAGGATCGGCGTTCACCACGCCAACGCGGTCGTATGGGGACCAGTGTATAGAACGCACCTCATCCCGCCCGCCTCCGCCTCCGCCTCCTTCGCGAGCAAGTGCGCATAATACGCCGGCGGCCGCCGCACCGTCTGGCACGCGTTGTTAACGATCACGTCCAGCCGCGGCAGCGTCTCGACGAACCGCTCGCACAGCCGCTCCAACCCCGGGAGGTCCCTCAGATCCATCGCGCACACCGCGAGTCTGTCCCTCCACGTCTCGTGATCCGCCTCGCGCTCGAACCGCGACGTCGCGTCCGCGGGGAACCGCGTCGTCGCGACGACCGTCGCGCCGCACCGCAATAGCTTCAGCGCGATTCGGTACCCGATCTTCACGCGCGCGCCGGTGACGACGCAGACGCGGCCGCGCAGGTCCGCCGTCTGTCGCCGCTTCGTCCAGTTGAGATCCGCGCACTCGGGGCACAGCGACGCGTAGAACGCGTGGAGCTCGCGGTACCGGCGCTTGCACGCGTAGCACTGTCGCGGGCGGTTTAAGAGTCCCAGCGGCGGCGGCGGATGAGGTTCAGGTTCGCCGCCGTGACCGCCGCCGCTCGCGGAGGGCGTCGCGGCGTCGCCGGCCGCCGCGCGGTCGTCCGACTCCGCCGCGGCGCATCCGTCGGGCACGAGAGGCAGCCGCGCGGCGCATCCGTCGCGACGCGCCGCCTCCTCCTCGTCCTCCTCCGCGTCGCCGTCGCCGTCGCAGATCGACAGCGGCGGCGCGGACGACGCCGCGCGGTGCCCCGCCTCGAGCGCGGCGAGCCGCGACAGCCGCTCCGCGCGCATGCGGCTGTTGTCCACGAACTCCCGGTCCAGCGCGCGCTCTCGCATCGCTCTGCGGTTCCGGTCCTTCTTCCCCTGCCGCGTCGCCTTGTACACGTCCGGGTCCACGCCGTGGAACAGCTTCCCGCGGAGTTCGCCGAGGAAAGGCTGCAGCGCGATTCTGAGCTGCTTGTGCGCCTTGTGATGGAACGCGGCGTGGACGCCGCCGCCGCCGCCGCCGCCGCTGCCCTCTGCGTCGGCACTTTTCTCCTCGATCGCGGCGGCGTCCGCGCCGTCGCGATCGCGCGGCGCGGTCCCGAGCGCGCGCAGCACCTTAATACACGTCGCGAGCTCGGCGTCGTCGAACCCGCGCGACGCGAGGGCCGCGTCGTCGCCCTGCGGCGCGTCGCCGCCGCCGCCGCCGGGCGCCATGTCGTCCGCGGCGCGTCGCGCGATGCGCCGACGGTCGCGGTAGTCGTCGTGGTCTTCGTTTTTTTCTGTCGCGTCATGTCTGGGGGACGATAAGGCCACTCTCGCGCGCGCGGCCGTCCTGTCGTCGCATGCCCGCGTCGTTCGTGTATCAAAAGAAAACCACCGTGCGCGACGGCGCGGACGTCTGCGAGCGAAAGTGCAAGCGCCTCGCGTGCGCGATCCAGGTCTGCCTCTCGAGGCTGCCGGTGAACAAGTCGCGCGTGGCGGCGTCGACGGTCGATCACGCCAAGTGCGCGGGTGACGTCGACCGGTACAACAAGTGCTGCGACGCGGCCAAGGCGGCGGAGCGCGACGCCGAGGGGAGCGGGGACGACGCGACGCCGTCGACGTGACGTGAGGCGAGGCGAGACGGGCGCGATGGCGGCGGCGGCGGCGGCGGCGGCGGCGGCGGCGGCGGCGGCGGCGGCGCGATCGACGACGACGACGACGACGACGACGACGGCTCGCCCGTCCGTCGCGATCGCGGCCGTCTCGAGGCGACGGCGAGTAGAGAGACGACGCGCGGCGACGCGCGCGCGCGCGGCCGAGAAGAAGAACGAGGACGACGCCGCGGCGGCGCCGTTCACGAACGAGGGCGCGTTCCAGGCCCTGACGGGCCTGAGCGGCGCGACGCCGAGCGGCGGTCCGTTCGGAGGCGCGGGCGCGGCGGGCGGCGCGAGCGATCCGTTCGCGGCGCCGGCGCCGGCGCCGCCGACGGCGTCCGCACCCGCGGGCTTCGTGTCCGACGGCGTCGACCGCGCGTCGCTGCCCGCGAAAGCCGACGCGGATCGGCTGCTCGCGCGATTCGACGCCGACCAGCGGAAGGGTCTCCTCCCGGGGGAGGACACGCGGGAGGGCGCGAAGCGGTGCGCGCATCCGCCGCTGCGCGCGTCGTGCCGCGCGCTCGCGTCGAAGTCCTCGCGCGTGATGCTGGGCATCTGCGCGGGCGACTGCCGGGGCGCGATAGACGCGTTGAAAGCGTGGACGAGCGACATGGGGCTCCCGCGCGGGATGCTGCACGGGCTGGACGTCGACGGCGTCCCGAAGCCGCCGCCGGAGGGCCCGTGCTTCGTGAAGTACAACTCGGACAGCGGCGACGCGTTCGTGTCCGCGTACGGCGGGGAATATCGCGGCGTGTTGTTCACGCCGGAGCTCGGCGACGGCGCGTTCAGGCAGTACGGGTATCTGCCGTTGGACCTGCCAGAGGGTGGGGGGTGCGACGACGACGACGGCGAAGACGCGACGTAGGCAGGCGACGCGCGTGGTGTAGTAAAACGTAAAACGTAAAACGTTCGTCGTTCACGCGTTTCGCGTCCGCGCGTAACCTTAGGTCTTTCGCTCGCGCGCTCGGAGAGCCGCCGCGTCGTCGAATTCGTCCGTCGTCTCGTCCCGTCTCGTCCCGTCCCGTCTCGTCTCGTCCTCGCTCTCACCCGGGGCTCGTCGCGCTCTTCGGTATCGTCGAGCAGTCGATGACGTACCGCCGTATCTTATCGTTCTTCGCGTCCAGCTTCTTCACCGCGTCTGAGATCCCTGAGGGCATTTCATACAAAACAAGTTCATCGGTCAGTTGAAATGAGACGCGATCAAGTGTTGAAACCGAGCGATGGGTGAAAAACTTTTGTATAGAACGCACCGGACGCGTCGATCACCTCGACGTCCGGGAAGATCTCGCGCGTCACGCAATGCTCGAGCATCTCTTTCGTCGCGCGAGTGCCGCCGATCAGAGACCCGCGCAGGACCTTCCTCGAAAACACGAGCGAGCTCGGCACGATCGTCGATGCGGCGTCGCCGGTCAGGCCGATGACCACGAGCGCGCCGTCGGGCGAGAGCAGATCGACGTACGGTTGGAGGTCGTGCGGCGCCGGGAGCGTGTCGAGGATGACGTCGAGGCCGCGGAACGTCGCCTCGGGGACGCCGGGCGCGGCGGGTGCCCCCGGGCGCTCGATCTCGCCGGCGTCCTCGCCGGCGTCCTCGTCGTCGGTCGACATATCCCACTGACGCTCGGCCGCGCACTTATCCCCCAGTTCACGCTCGAGCGCTTCGTACAGACGTCTACGCGCCGCCGCGCGCACGGGATCATCGCGTTTCCCGCCCGGCGGCTTTTGCGTTCTAAGACCCGTACCTTCCTTCTCCTCTTCGTCCACCGCGATCGGGCGCTCTTCCGGCGGCGGCGGTGCGTCCGCGACCTCTTTCGCGAGCGCCTTCATGCGCTCCGCGTCCGTGTTGAGGACGAAGTCGCTCGCGCCGATCGCGAACGCGTCGTCGCGCTTGGCCGCCGTCGACGAAAACGCGACGACGTCGCAGCCGAAGGATTTCGCGATCTTCACGCCGACGCCGCCGAGGCCGCCTAAACCGACGATTCCGACGCGTTTCTTCGGTTCCGGTCGACCGGACGCTGGGAGGCCGCACCCGAGCTTCACGAGCGGGTCGTACGTCGTGATTCCCGCGCACAGAAGCGGCGCCGCCTTGGCGAGATCGACGCCTCGCGGGAGTTTAAACGCGAAGCGCTCGTTGACGACGAACGCGTCGGAGTACCCGCCGTGCGTCTGCGCGCCGTTCGGTCCGTGGCGGCCGTACTTGGTGATCGAGCCGTACGTCCCGACCATGCCGTTCGAGCAGTACTGCTCCTCGAGGTCCGCGCACGCGCGGCAGCCGAAGCACGAGTCGACGACGCATCCCACGGAGACGTTATCGCCCGGTCTGAGCTTCGTGACGTCGTCGCCGACGGCGACGACGACGCCCGCGAGCTCGTGCCCGGGCGTGAGCGGGTACGACAGGCCGAGGTTCATGTCGTCCTTGACGAAGTGCACGTCCGTGTGGCTGCGGGCGGCGAAGTCGCGGGCGGGATCGAGCGCGCGGCGTCAGCGGAGGCGAGGGCGGGGGCGCGGAGACGCCGGGGATCTGGGGATCTGCTTCGTCGCACCAGACGCCGCAGTATTTGACGTCGAAGCGAACGTCGCGAGGGCCCACGGCGTGCCGCTCGACGACGTTCGAAGCGAACGCGTCGAGCTTCCCGCGCGCCATCGCGCTCATCGCGTTCGCGGAGGAGGTCATCGCGGCGGGGATCGGACGCGGAGAAGACGCGGGGGGGCCGGCGCGAGATAGTGTGTCGGCCTTTCCGAGAAACGCCTCGTCGAATCTATCGAAACGCTCGCTGGCCTGAAATTTGTTGCCGTTGAGAGGGTTTAGGGCTGGGTTGCATCGTCAGCACTCGCCGCCGCACGCCCGCACCTCCGCACGATGGCGGCGGCGCTCATCGCCCCCCACCTCCCCGGCTGCGCGTACGCGAGCGCGCTGTGCATCGTCATCAACGGCATCGCGAGGACGCCCAAACGCTCCCGGCGGCTCATCAGCGGCACGCCGCTGTATTTGTATCAGGTGGCGCTCGCGTTCCAAATCCTCGTGTACCCCGCGCTGACGCTCTCCGCGTGGAGCGCGTCGCGCGGCGGGCTGTACTCCGTGTCGTGGCTGAAGGACGGGTGGGGCTCGAACGCGATGGCGGACGCGAAGCTCTACGAGCGCGCGTTCATGTGCGCGGTCATGGGGTTCATGGTGAAAGACCTGTACTTGTTCAAAGACGACGCGCTCTTCTTCCTGCATCACGTCGTCGCCATCGTCGGCCTCCTCCTCTTCTTCGTCGTCCCCGCGGGGTTGGGGTCGTTCATCTTGGGCACGACCATCTTCGAGCTCGGGAACTTCACGTTCAACATCGCGCTCGTGTACGGCAAAGACAGCGGGCGCGCGACGTCGGGGCGGACGAAGCACCTCGCGGAGGTGTGCTACGCCGTCGGGATGCCGCTCTCCAACGTCGTCGGCGGCGCGATGTTTCTCTGGTTCGCCACGTTCCCGGGGCTGAAGGGCACGTCTTGGGTGTACGGCCTCGGTGCGATGTGGTTCGGGTTGATCGCGGGGAGGTTGCTCGTCGTGTACGGTAGGTGGGGGGCGTACGTGGAGAGCAGGAAGCTCGGGAGCGCGCGAGGGCCGGGCGGGGAGAGGAGAAGCGCGAGGATCGCCGCGGCGCCGGCGGGTCCGAAACGCGAGTGAGCGGGGGCGCGCGCCGTGTTATTACTTGTGTTATTACTTGTGTTATTACTTAAAAGCAGCGTTGCGTCATCGTTGCGACACTATACAAACCCGCGGCGGTCGCTCTGTCCCTCTCGTTCCAATCTCTCTTCTCTCGCGCGTTGAGATAGAGAATTAAATTCCCTTCATCACAACTGCTGCGCGCGGGACTGAAGGATGTAGATGTTCTCTCCCACGACGCACCCCTCGATGTCCTGCGGCGCCCCCATCTCGGTCTCGATCGCGCACGCGATCTCGGACAGCTTCGCGATCATCCGCGTCCGCTTGCCGTCCGTGTCCCAAATCAGCGGCTCCTCCGCGTAGTCGACGACCTTCGTCGTCGTCGGCGTCACGGTGACCGAGTCGTACAGACCCGCGCCCGCGAAACCTTCCAGATCCTCGCCGTTGGAGTCCGAGCGGACGATGATGGTGCCGATACCCTCCGGCGCCAAGTGCGCGATCGGCTTGGACGGAAGCGAGCGTATCGTCGCGGGCCACCCCTTGGTCTTCTTCGCGGTGAAAGACAGCGCGCCCCCGGGCTCGTTCCCGACGAGCGCCTCGCCCAAGCCGACGCACACCTCGCCGAAAATCTCCCCCTGGTCGCCGCTCACCGGGTTCGCGGTGTGAATCACGAACGCGTAGTCCGCGGGGACAACCTCCATGATGAGCGCGGCCATCTTGAGCTCCTCCTCCTCGACGCCGCACGACTTGCGGGATAAGTACGCGCGCTCGGTCCACTTCGATGCCCACACTTTTTTTATAGCCGCGTACAGCTCGCGAACGTCGACGCCGCCGCCGCAGTACGCCTTGGACGTGAGCGTCAGCTCCGTCGCGAGCTCCGCGGGCATCGCGAGCTGTAACTGGATAATCTCGCGCAAGATCTCGAGCGCGTCCCTGCGGAGCTTCGCGTCGCCGTGGTCGTCCGCGGCGGCGACCGCGGCGGCCGCCAGGGCGAGCTTCCCGAGCGTCGCCTCGTCGGCGTTTATCGCCTTGTCGAAGGACCCAAACGGAAGCGCGCACGAGGAGGGCACCTTGACGTCGCTGCCGACCATCGTGGGCGAGGTCATCGCGTAGGAGGACAACGTCGGAGAGAAGGACATCTTCGCGAGCATCTGCGACTTCCCGCCGACGACGCCCTCGGCGTACTCTTGCTCGGAGACGACCCACTTCTCCGACTCCACGGTGGGCGTCACGTCGACGACGATGGCGGCGCCCTTGTCCGGTCCCGCGACGGTCGCCGCCGCGGCGTCCCCGAGCTCGGACTTCTTCACAAGGATCTCCTCGCCGATGACGTCGAACTTGACGTCCGCGCCGCTGTACGACATGAGCTCCGCCCAGCCGCCGCTGTCGGGCATGCACGCGAGGAGGACGCCCATCTGCCTCGCGCGGATCGCGATGTGCGACAGGAGGTCCACGGGCGCCGCCGTGAGCACCGCCGTCACCCCGGGGGGAATGTCCTCGAGACCGCCGAGCTTCGCGGACATGATCACCGAGGGAGTTCGGGACATGTCCTGGCCCTGGATGTCCGCGAGCGCGGTGACCGTGACCTTGCCGGCGTGGAGCGACAGCTCGGGCTTGCCGACGCTGACGATGATCCACGGCGATCGGCCGGCGGCTTCTCGGATGGACCCGCGAACTTCGCCGAGGAGCTTCGAGACGGCGAACATGGAGTGCCCGCGGACGATCTCCTCGCCAAAGTTCTGAATGTACGCCGGGTCGCACTCCGCGCACTGGCCGATCATCGTCGCGGGGCCTTGGATGATCTTGCACATCTCGTCCATAGACCACTCCATCGCGAGCGAGACGGATTCCAACGCGGCGTCCATCACGACGGCCCACTCCTTCGACCACCGCGTCAAGCCGCTCGCGTCGCCGTTCGCCTTTTGGAAGAAGGCTAGCGCGGTCTGCATGCGGTCAAAGTCCTGGCCGACGCACGCGTTTCGGCACGCCATCTCGAGCATCCCGAGCTTCTCGTCCGGGGACATGTTCGCCGTCACCATCGCTTCGATCTTTTGGCGGTAAAACTTTTCCATCGCGATGTCGAGGAGAACGACGTCGCGGTTGTGGTGTTCGCCGTACCTCCACACGCCGCTGAGGCGCTCGCGGATCTCGACGAGCTTCGTCGGGACCCACGGCTCGTCGCGGTGCGCGAGCATGTCCCTGACTTCGTACACGAGGTCTTCGGGCATGTTTCCGTGCGCGAAATCCATCGCGGAGTCCAAGTTGCCGCCGCCGTGGGTGATTTTCAAGATCCACAAAAAGTGCTTGAACGTGTCGATCATGTGCGGCAGGTGCTCCGCGGGGCCGTGGATCCCCTCGGTCCTCCACCCGGCTTTCATCCCAGCGAGGTCTTCCTTCGTCAGGCCGTGGTTCTCGTACAGGTGCGTCCAGAAGTCGTTCCAGTCGCCGGTGTGAAGGAAGTGCAGGTACGCCTCGCAGATGTAGACGTCGTCCACGGTTGTGTTGCTGTGCAGCTTCTGGTGCCACTGCCCGATGAACTTGTCCTCGATTCCCGGGCGGTGCCCTTCTTTGATCCCGTTCTCGCGCATGATCTGAAGGATCCCGAGCCTGATCTCGTCGCCGTTGCCGCCGCCTCTCGGAAGCGTCCCGAGCGCGAGCCGGTAAAACTGCCGCGCGAATCCATCCTCCGCCGTCGCCGACGCGTCCGCGATGCGACGACACACCACCTCTTGCATGTGCGCCATGTCCTTCCCCTGGTAGTTCCCCCCCGCGTACCACGGAAGCTGGCGGATCGCGGACAGGCGGAGCACCGCGGCGATCGCCGCGGCGCCGCCGGGGCCCGACTGCATCGACTCGTTGAGCGCGTCGTTCACGCGGCAGAAGCGCTCGTACAGCGACCCGTGCCCCGGCCGCTCCGCGGTCGCGAGCTTGTTGATCACCCCCGCCTGAGACGGCGTCTTGAGCGGGACGCTCAGATCCCCGCTCTCCGCGTGCATCCAGTCCTCGCCGCGGACGACGATGCCGACGATGCGTTCGACGTTTTCGCCGACGTCGGGCGGGAAGGAGATGACGCAGGTGCCGTTCACGAACGGCGATCGCGACGCGATGTCGTCCCCGAACCCGCGGGTGTCGTCAGGCAGCACCGCATCCTCGGGCGGCGGCGCCCAATCCTCCGCGCCGTCGTACACGCACCCCCAGTGGAGCTCCAAGCCTTCGGCGCCGACGCCGTCGACCTTGATGGTTATGGTCTTCCAGCCGTCCGTGAAGTCGACGCGGTGGAGGTGGACGGTGCCGGACGTTCCCTCGAAGTTGATCGCGGCGACTTGGTCGTAGCGGACCTGCGGGGGGGCGTCGCGTCGGGGGGCGTCGGGGGGGAGGTGGTCAGATCTCGGCGATCGCGAGAGTGGATAGCGTGAATTGCGCTTTTTGCGCATTCATCGGAAGGACAGGATTCTTCCGGGCATCGCGGGAGGGGGGGGGGATGCGGGCGAGATGGACGACGGCGCACCTTGCCCGCGGGAGGAGCCGCGATGGCGGCGACGGTCGCGCGCGGAAGCGCTCTGGTCTTCGTCGACGACGCGCGCGATTTATGCGCCGGCGATTTACGCGTCGACGGCTGCCGCGCCGGAAGGACGCGAGCGGCGGACGACATTGCGGCCATTGTTCGCTCGCGAGGACGGCGACGGAACTCCGCGCGCGAGACCGCGCGTTCGGTATTCGCGCGCGAAGAAGAGCGAAGACGCGACGACGAACGCGCGAACTTCGTGCGAGACGATGGAGGTGTGACGACGGGCGGCGCGCTCGGCGTTGTGTCGCGGCGGCGCGTAATCCGCCGCGAGGTTTTTTTCTCGAAACGACAGAAAGATGAAGAAAAGGTCCGCGTCGGCGCGGCACTCGGGCAATTGTGACCGATGTCAAACCGTTTGCCCATACGCGTACTGTATCGTACTAGGGCTACGCGGGCCACGCCCCCCGTCACCCGTGACACGTCGACAATCCGGATCTGATATCGTCTGCGTCTTCTCGCGGATTCGTCGTCGCGCGCGTCACTCGGACGCGCGCGCTCTCGGGAGCGCGGGCACATCACGCGAACGCGACGCGCGGGCGAGATGTCGCACGCCGTCATCGCGGGGACGGCGCGCGTCGCGGTCGCGCGCGCGAACGTCGACGCGCGGCGAGGACGCGCGCGATGCGCGAGGGCGACGACGCGTGAAGAAGAAACGCGTCGTCGTCGTCGTCGCCTTCGCGCGTCGTCGTCGTCGTCAGAGGCCTCCGTCGCGCCCGACGACGCCGCCGCCGCCGCGACGACGACGACGACGACGACGACGACGGCCTCGTCGCGCCGGCGTCTGCTCCTCGCCGCGCTCGGTGGCGCCGCGATCGCGGAGACGACCGGGCAGGTCGCGGAGAGGACGCTCGTGAGCGAGCAAGCGCGCCTGCGACTGGAGCAGAAGCGACGCGAGCTCTCGAACGCGCTCGCGTCCTTCTCGGAGCAAGCGGACGACGGCGTCGTGACGCGCGCGAAGAAAGCGCGCGGGATCGCGAACGGGCTCGAGCTGGAGCTGCGACGCGCGGGCGCGATCGCGGCGCTGAGCGCGCTCGGCGCGTTCGGCAGCCGCGTCATCACGCGCGCGAAGCAACGTCCGAAGGATGACACGACGACGGTGTCGATCGACGCGGCGTCGAGCGTGGACGACGACACCGCGTGCCTCGTCGGCGGCGCGTGCGCGCCGGACTGGAGCGTCGACGACAGCGCGGACGCGGACGCGGACGCGGACGCGCGGGGTCCGGGGACGGCGGCGCCGGCGCGAGGAGCCGTGTTCGCGGAGGAGCCGTGGCGTTGGAAGCTCGTCAGAGACGGCGATTTCGACGCCGTCGCGCGCACGGTGGTCTTCTCCGCGTGCTACGGCGGCTTCTTCCAGCCGCACTGGTTCAACGTCCTCAACTCCTACGACTGGTCCGACCTCGTGCTCCCCACGCCATTGGAGCTCTCCCTGCGCGCGTTGGCCGAGCGCTTCGCGGAGATGCGCGCGGCGACGACGGCGCTGACGACGGCGGGCGTCGACCCCGTCGACGCGCGGATCGCGACGAGCCTCAACAGCGGCGCGTCGCAGCCAGGCGCGTGGGACTGGGACTGGGACTGGGACTGGATCGGGTTCGGGGGCGAGGACGGCGTCGTGGACGCGTTCGGCGCGTTCTTCACGCAGGCGGGCGGGTACAGCGATCCGAGCCTCATCGGCGGCGTGTCGCTCGTCGAGCCGTTGGAGACGGCGAGCGCGTTTCTCGCGCCGCTCGCGGTGAATCAGGCGCGTTCTATACACTGGTCCCCATACGACCGCGTTCGCGTGGTGAACGCCGATCCTTAAGGACTTTTGCCGTCGTCTCTCTCCGCCCACACC
>Ga0181560_10001585_pt1 | contig 21180 bp, 18 predicted proteins | sample 011ome_20_FD_133751 | JGI IMG/M metagenome (GOLD analysis project Ga0181560, IMG submission 133751) | Coastal salt marsh microbial communities from the Groves Creek Marsh, Skidaway Island, Georgia - 011509CT metaG (megahit assembly) | ecosystem: Environmental > Aquatic > Marine > Intertidal...
CACAAAGCGACGTCGGGGTGGAGTTGAAAGGCGTCAGTTGGAGTTGAAAGGCGCCGAGGTGTGTCGGGATCGAAAGCGAGGGGTGATAGGCGGAGAGATGCGCTCGCAAAAGTCCTAAGTAAGGATGGGCGTTCACCACGCGAACGCGGTCGTATGGGAACCAGTGTAAATATAAACGCGCCTTATTCGCGGGGTCCGCCGCGAACGCCGCCGCGGCGCGCGTCACGAAGTGTCTCTCCTTCGCGTCGAGGCTTCGCCATTTCGTCATCCCCGCCCAGCAGTACGCCGCGCCGCCCGCGGTCACGAACGCGATCGAATCCGACGTCAACATCTCGCGCGTCAGCGGCCGCGTCGTGACCTCGCGCGTCGTCACGCGACGCGCGTCATCGTCGCCGTCGTCGCCACCGTCCACGTCCACGGTGAGGAGTCGCACGACGCCGTCAGAGAGCGCGTCGACCGCGTCGTCCGCCGCGCGTCCCGCGGCGGCGGCGGGCGCGACGCGAATCTTCTTCGGCGACGCCGCCGCCGCCGCGTCGACGCCCAGGGCCTCGTAGAATCCCTCCGCGCCGAGCACGGTGACGCCCTCGTCCAGGGCGAAGACTTCGGACTTGCCCCCGTGCTCGTCGTCGTCTCTGATGGCGAGGAGGACGTCTAGGGCCTTGGCGCGCTCGCGGCGGCTCGACTCTTTCCCGTTCCACTGAGGGTCGAGGGTCCGTACGAGCGAACGGCGGGGTGGAGTTCAAAGGAGTCAGGGTGGAGTTGAAAGGCGTCGAGGTGTGTCGGGGATCGAAAGCGAGGGGTGATGGGCGGAGCGATGCGCCGGGAAGTAAAGTTCTCAAGGAACGGCGTTCACCACGCCGACGCGGTCGTATGGGGACCAGTGTGGTATTAGAACGCGCCTGATACAATCTTCGTCCCGCGTCGAGGATGAACACGTCGCCGCTGTTGAGCGACGACGCCCGCGCCGGCACCTGCCACGCGCGCGCGCATCGTCCGCCGCCCTCGACGCGCAGCAGCCGCGTCTCGCACGACCGCGCGTCGAGCTCCGCCAAAGGCGCGCCGTCGACGCCGCCGTCCAGGTACGCGACGCCAGAGTGACGCCAGAGCTGAAGAAACTCTCCGCTCTCCGCGCCCTGGGTCTCGAGAAATAACTGCGTCGGGCGGACGCTCTCGACGCCTTTCAACTCCAACTGACGCCTTTCAAGGAGCCGATCGAGCTCGACGGTCATCAGCGTCGCCGCGGCGCCGGCGTCGTCCTGGGAGGACGCCGCGCCGATCCAGTGGTGGACGTTCATCGCGAGTCGCGCGGCGCGGGGGGCGCGCGAAGACGACGACGACGACGGGGACGACGGGGAGGCGGAGGACCCGCCGATCGCGCCATCGTCGTCCGGGGAGCGATCTCTCGACGCCTCGAACGCGTGCAGCACGACGTAGCTGTCGCCGACGTGGAACTTCCCGGAGAAGTCTCTCGGCTGCTTCACCGGCTCGAGGCGCTCGATGCGCCACACCTCCACGCCGGGGGACGCGCCCGCGCCGGGGAACAGTTCCGCGGCGGACATCGCGGGGGGGGCGCGCGCGCGGAGATCTGACCGTGACGAAAGCTAAACCCATCGTTGCATCGTTTTTTCCGAAACCCATCCAGTCCCGCCGAGCGAAACGACGCCCCTGCCCTCAAGCAAGTTAGTTACTGTCTACTGACTATCCGCGCCCCGCCGCCGCTCCGGCGGCATCCGCCGCGTCGGCGCCGGCGACGCCGCCGCGCCGACCCCGTCGTACTCGTACCTCGGCAGCGACGACAGCGGGTGACTCCCGATCGGCGCCCCCCCGCGCGCTTCCACGAGCATCGCCTCCAGCTCCCTCGCCCATTTCGTCGCGCGCCGCGCGTCGCGACGCGCCGCCTCCGCGTCGCCCTCCGCGCGCCGCGCCCTCGCGTCCGCGTCGCGCGAGTCCTCTCGCGCGCGCTCGAGCTCGACGGCGACATCGCTCTCGCGCTCGAGCCCCGCTCGCGTCTCGAGCTCGAGCTGGTGCTGCAGTCGCCGCGACGCGCGAAGCGCGGCGTCGCCCTCGGCGGCGCGGTCGAGCGTTTTTTTATTCGCCGCGTCGAGTCGCGCGTCGAACGCGGCTTTAATCTCGTCGAGCGCCTTCTCCGCCTCGCGCTTTGGCGACGGATACGAAGCGACGAATGTCGGGGTGGAGTTAAAAGGCGTCAGAAGCGGAGTTGAAAGGCGTCGAGGGCGGGGATTGAAAGCGAGGGATGGGCGGAGAGACACGCCGGGAAAAGTCCTTAAGGATCGGCGTTCACCACGCGAACGCGGTTGTATGGGAACCAGTGTAAATATGAACGCACCTTCGCGGCGTCGACGTCGTGCGCGTACCGCCGCTTCATCGCGCGCAGCTCGTCCCGCAAGTCCCCGATGCCGGTCAGGTACACCCCGACGACGTCGTCCGTCGCGTCCGCCGCCGCCGCCGCCTCCGCCGCGGCGACCGTCGCGGCGGTTTCGAGCTCCGACGCGAGCTTCGATACCTCGCGCTCGCGCGCGTCCGCGAGGAGCTTCCAACGCTTCGCGTCCGCCTCCGCGGCGTCCGCGCGCGTCGTCTCCTCTTCCAGGCGCGCGGCGACCGCCGCGCGCTGCCGCTCGCGCTCCGCCGCGGCCGCCGCGTCGGCGTCCGCCGCCGTCTTCGCGCTCATCGACGCTTCTTCGACGGCGTGATCGAGTTCCCTTCGGACGTCGTGCAGCTCGTTCTCCAGCCGCGCGACCTCGTCGCGCAGCCTCATCTCGCCCTCGATCGCGCGCGTCGCCGTGGACGCCATGTCCTCGACCGCTTTCGCGGACGTCATCCAGTTCGACGCGCGCTCCGCGGTCTCCGCGTCGTTCCATACGAGCGAATGTCGGGGTGGAGTTGATAGGCGTCAGAAGCGGAGTTGAAAGGCGTCGAGGTGTGTAGGGATTGAAAGCGAGGGGTGATGGGCGGAGAGAAGCGCCGGGAAAAGTCCTCAAGGATCGGCGTTCACCACGCCAACGCGGTCGTATGGGGACCAGTGTATAGAACGCACCTCAGCGTCGACCATCTTCGCGGCGGCGGCGACCTTTTCCTTCTCGCTCGCGGCGGCTTCGATCTTCGCCAGGCGTGACCGCATCTCGAGCTCGGACGCTCGCACCTTCGCGTCGAGGTGTTTCATCACCTCCGCGTTCGTCAGCCTCGCTTCCGCTTCCGCGACCTTCTCCGCGGCGGTCTTCTCCGCGGCGTCGACTCTCGTCTTCGCGTCGAGTTCCGCGCGTTGGACGCGCGTCTTCGCCTCCGCCTCCGCATCGAGACGCGCCGCGTCCGATCGCTTCATCACCTCTTCGAGCTCCTCCCGGTGTCGTTTCGCGTCCTCCTCGCGGAGCTTCTTCTCTCGCTTCCACGCGTCGTTGATCTTCGCCTCCGCGTCGAGCATCTCCGCGGCGGTCTTCGCCTCGAGCTGCTTGATCTTCTGTTTCACCGAGCTCTCCGTCTCGTCTCTCCTCCGCTTCTCCGCCGCCGCCGCCTCAGGGCCATTCCATACAAGCGAACGTCGGGGTGGAGTTCAAAGGCGTCAGGTGGAGTTGAAAGGCGTCGAGGACGGGGATTGAAAGCGAGGGGTGGGAGGAGAGAGACGACGGCAAAAGTCCTTAAGGAACGGCGTTCACCACGCGAACGCGGTCGTATGGGGACCAGTGTATAGAACGCACCTCAGTTTTGAACGCCTCGGCGGCGGCGAGCTTCAGCGACGTCTCGCGCACCTCCTTCGCGAGCCTAGAGTTTTGCGCCGCGGTCTTGAACGCCGCGCGCGCGGCCCTCTCGCGCGCGACTCTCGCCTCCTCTCTCGCCGCGCTCAGCGCCGAGACCTCCGCGGCGTACTGAGGGTCGAGGGTCCGTGCGAAGCGACGAACGTCGGGGTGGAGTTCAAAGGCGTCAGAAGCGGAGTCGAAAGGCGTCGCGGCGTGTCGGGATTGAAAGCAGCGAGGGGTGATGGGCGGAGAGATGCGCCGGAAGATAAAGTCCTTAATAAGGATCGGCGTTCACCACGCCAACGCGGTCGTATGGGGACCAGTGTGAAAAAGTGTGAACGCGCCTGCTCGACGCGCTTCGCGAGGAACGCGCCGTGGTCCTCCGCCGCGCGAGTTCGCGCGTTTTCGCGCTTCGTCGCCGCCGCCGCCGCGACGCGCTCGCGCCACGTCGCCATCGCTCGCGCGACGCTTCGGTGGCGAAGCATCGCGATCGTTCGCGACATCTGCCACGCGCGGCGCTTCTGAAGCGCGGCGACCGCGCGCCAGCGGTTGAACGCGCGGACGCCCTCCCTCGCGGTGAACTGCGTCAACAGAATGCCGAGCGTTCTCTCGTTGCCGAGCTCGCGCTTTCGCTCTTCCGCCTCTCTCGCGGCGTCGACGCGCGCGCGACGCACCGCGGCGTCGGACGCCGCCATCGACGCCGCGACGACCGCGTTGACGTCCGCCGCGCACGCGTCTCGGAGCGTTTGTAACGCTCGCGTCGTTTCCGTTTTCACGGCGCTGAGGGTCGTTCCATACAAAGCGATGTCGGGGTGGAGTTGAAAGGCGTCAGATGGAGTTGAAAGGCGTCGATGGCGGGGATTGAAAGCGAGGGATGGGCGGAGAGACGCGCTGGGCAAAGTCCTTAAGGATCGGCGTTCACCACGCGAACGGGGTCGTATGGGGACCAGTGTATGGGACGCACCTGACTTTTTCCCGCGCCGCGCGCACCTCCGCCGTCGCCGCGCGCCGCGCGCGCTCGATCGCCGCGCTCGACGCCTCGCGAATCGCGCGCTCCCTCTTCTTCACCTCGAGCTTGAACGCGAGCGCGTCCTCGAGCGCGGTCTCCAGCGACGCGATGCGCTGGCGCATCCAGTCCTTCTGATTGGCCAGCTCGGCTTGGACGCGCGACGCGATCTCGCGCTCGTTCGCCGCCGCGGCTTCTTCGTCCGCCTTGGCGGATTTCTTCTTGCCGCCGCCGAAGAGCGACTTCTTCGACGGCGTCGCGGCGAGCGGCGGCGGCGGCGGCGGCGTCTGCGGCATCGGCGACGACGGCGGAGAGGTAGACGTCCGCGGCGCCGGGACGTAGAGCGTCTTCATCGGCGCGGCCACGTTCCCGGTGAGATCCTCCAAAATTTTCGCAATCTCGCGCTCTCTCTCCGCGAGCGCCGCCTTCGTCTCCTCGTGCGACGCGCGCTCCATCGCGACGCGCGCGTCCGCGTCAGCCTTCGCCGCGTCCGCGCGCTCCCTCGCGTTATCGCGCTCGCGCGTCGTCGCGTCGTCCACCGCCGCGCGCGACGCCGCCGCCGCGTCCTCGTCTCGCCGCCGCGCCGCCGCCGCCGCTGCGTTCGCCGCGCGCGCGGCTTCGCTTTCCGCGTCGCGGAGCGCGAGCTTCGCGCCGTCCGCCTCCGTCGCGAGCCTCGCGCGCGTCTCCTCCGACTCGGTCAGCGATCGCTTCAGGCGATCGATCTCTCGGCGCAGCGCGTCCACCTCGACCGCGCGGTTCGCGGCCGTTTCCGCGTCTCGCGTCGTCGCCGCCGCCGCCGCCGTCGCCGCCGCGGACTTGAGCCGCGCCGTCGTCTCCGCGAGCTCCTCCGCCTTCGCCTCCGCGCGCGCGAGACGCCGCAGCGCGTCGTCGCGCGCGGTGAGCGTCCGCGCGGCGTCCTCCTCGTGACGCCGCGCGGTCGCGGTCGCGACGGCGAGCGCGTCTTCCTTCGCGCGCAACTCCCGCGTCGTCGCCGCGTGCGCCTCGACGCGACGGGCAATCTCCTTATCCTTTTCGAACGCGACCGCGGGCGCGCGCGTCGCGAGCGCCTCCTCTATCGCCTTCTCCCTCGACGCCGTCAGCTCCGCTTCGAGACGTTTCATCTCCTCGGCGGCTAGCCTCTTCGCGACGACCGCGCGCGCGACCTCCCCGGCGGCGGCGTCCTTCGCCTCCGTCTCCGCCTTCTTCGCGCTCGCGAGCTCCGCGCGCGCGGCGTTCGTCTCCTCTCTCGCGGCGTCCACCTCTCTCGCGCACCGCTCGCGCGCCTCGCGCAGCTCCGCCGCGCACCGCTCGCGGACGTCGCGCGTCTCCGCGACGGATTCGGCAGCCTGGGCGGCGGACGCGGCCGCGTGCCGTCGGCTCGCCTCCGCCTCCGCCTCGGCCACCTTCGCCTTGGACTCCGCGTCGGCGACGGCGGCGGCGGCGGACAGCTTGGCTTCCGTCAGCCGTTCGCTCAGCGCGACGCGCTTCCTCTCCTCGTCGTCGCGCTCGCGGCGTCGCGCGGCGTCGTCGTCATCGCGCCGCGCCAAGTCCGCGGCCCTGTGCGCGTCGCGCAGGTCCGACAGCTGGCGCGCGAAGTCCTCGCGTTGGGTCGACGCCTCGGCGGCTGCGGCCTTTTCGGCGGCGGCGCGCGACGCTTCCGTCTCCCGCCGTTCCTTCTCCCTCGCGTCCGCGGCGTCGCTCGCTTCTTTTCGAAGCGCCTCCTCTCTCTTCGCCGCGGCGTCGCGCGTCTCCGCGAGCGCCTTCTCCAGGCGCTGGCGCTCGTCCTCGTGCGCGCGCTTCGCGTCCGTTTCCGCGCGCGCCGCCGCCGCCGACGACGCCTCCGCCGCCGCCGCCGCCGCCGACGCGAGCGAGAGCTTCTCCTCCGCTTCTCTCATCCGGCGTTCGACGTCGTCCGTCGCGTCTCGCAGCGCGTCGTTCACCTTGGCGTCGACCGCGGCGTCGAACGCGGCGTCGTCGCGCGCGCGCGATGACGCCAAGGACTCGCGCTCGCGTTCGAGCGTCTCGACGTCGGACGCGCGCTTCGCGCGTTCGGACGCGAGGAGCGATTCAAACTTGGCGCGTTCAGACGCGAGGAGCGATTCAAACTTGGACGCGACGTCTCGCTCGCGCGCGGCCGCGGTCACCTTCGCCGCGTCCGCGGTCTCGCGCCGCGCGCGCTCGATCGCGTCTCGATGCCGCCGTCGCTCTTCCTCGAGCTCGCGTCGGTTCGAATCCGCGACGTCTTTGTGACGTTTCGCGTCCTCCTCCGCGGCGGACGCGCGCGCCGCCGCGGCTTTCGTCGCGATCTCCGCTTCGTGCGTCGCGACGACGGACGCTCTCTCCGCGATCGATGCGGCGTTGACCGCCGCGACGCGCTCCGCGGCCGCGGCGTCGACGTCGCCTTTCAAACGTCGCAAGTCGAACGTCGCCTTGTCGCGCTCCGCCTCGAGGTCGGTCTTCTCTCTGAGGGTCGAAGGTCCACGCGAGCGAACGTCGGGGTGGAGTTCAAAGGCGTCAGGGGTGGATTTGAAAGGCGTCGAGGGAGGACATTGAAAGCACCGAGGGGTGGGCGGAGAGAAACGACCGCCGGGAGAGAAAGTCCTTAAGGACCGGCGTGCACCACGCCGACGCGGTCGTATGGGGACCGGTGTGAAGGAGAACGCGCCTGAGGCGCTTCGCCGCGGCGTCCGCGAGTTCGCTCTTCAGGCGTTTCACCCTCCGCCGCAGCGACGCGCACGATTCCCTCGTCTCCTCGAGCTCCCTCGCGCTCGTCTCCGCCGCCTCCGCCGCCTCCGCGGCGGCTTTTCGCGCGTCCGCGTCCTCCGCGAGCGTCTTCTCGAGCCGCTCGCCGAGCGCGACGTATTTAGCGCGCGTCGCCTGTATCGAGTTGAAAGGCGTCAGAAGCGGAGTTGAAAGGCGTCGAGGGCGGGGATTGAAAGCGGGGGGTGGGCGGAGAGAGACGACGGGAAAAGTCCTTAAGGATCGGCGTTCACCACGCGAACGCGGTCGTATGGGGACCAGTGTACGGGACGCGCCTTGCGTTCGCGTTCGGATTTTTCCAACGCCGCGGAGAGGCGCTTCGCGTCTCGCGCGGCGACGCGTCCGGCGTCGCCCGCGCGACTCAGCTTCGCCTCCGCGGCGTCCGCACGCGTCGTCTCCGCGCCCGCGCGCGTTCGAAGGCGCTCGAGCTCGCGCCTCGTCGCGCGCAGCTCGTCGCGCAGCGAGCGCTCGTTGGCGCGTTTGGCGCTGTCTAAACCTACGCGGAGTGGCGACGCCGTCGCGATCGAGACGAGCGCGTCGGAAGTCGCCGGCGGCGCGTCCCGCGACGCGTTTTCGTTCAGCGCGGAGAGCGGCCCGAGGGCGGCGTTTTCGGCGGCGCGCGCGTCGCGCGCTTCTGCGTCTTCTTCGTCGGGGATCTTGAACCCTCTGGAGTCGAAGAGACGCGACCGCGGGAGCGTCGTCGCCGTCGCAGGCGTCGACGTCGCAGGCGTCGACGTCGCCGGCGTCGACGCCGCGCTTCCGAACCCTCCTCCTCCTCCTCCTCCTCGCGACGTCGTCGTCGCCGCCTCCGCCGCCGCCGCCGCCGCGCGTCGCCCGTCGTCGTCTCCGCGCATCACCGCCGCGGCGGCGTCGACGTCTCCCCCCGCGTCCGGCCACGGCCTCCCTTCCATCTCCGCTCGGACGAGCTCCTCCATCAGCTCGCGCGCCCTGCACGCCGCGTGCGACGGGTCCAGCGCCGGGGACGACGCGAGCGCGTGGTATATCGGGTCCGTCGCGACCGCGGCGCTGAGGTCGCTCTGCACGCGCTCCGCGAACGCCGCCGCGCGGTCGAGGTACGCCGTGGAAGGCGTCGTCGTGGAAGGCGAAAACGTCGTCGAGTCGTGATGCCGCGCGCGTCGCGGCGTCGCGGTCGTCGCCGTCCGCGCGCGCGGTCCTGATGCCCCTTCTCCGGGGTTCATCGGCGTGGCGTACCCGGAGCCGCCGGCGTCGTCGTCGGACGGGGACGGGCCGGGCGCGAGCGGGCGCGACGACATCGCGCGCCTATCCGACGCTTCGTCGCGAAGTCGCTACGACCTCTGAGATTTCACAACGCGGCGGTGCCTCCTCGTCTTCGGACCTCCCGCGGCGGCCGTCGACGCGCGCCCGATGGCTCACTGTGACTCGGGCGGAACGTCGGCGCCGCGTTCCCGCAACCCGCCGCCGCGCGACGCGTTATGGCCGACGGCGCGAGACCGCGAAGGTTTGAACAGATGGCATTCTCGCATTTCGCGAAGAACTCGAACGCGTCGCGTCGTCCAAGACAGACCTACAGTACAGGATGAAGAGTAGCCAGCAGCGCCCCGACGACGCGCACTCCTCACCGCGCGACGACGATGGCCACGATGACCTCCGTCGCCGCCCCCGCGCTCGGCTCCGCCCTCCGTCGCCCCGCGAGGTCCGTCGCGCGAACCCACCCGGCGACGCTCCCTCGACGCCGCGGCGCGCGCGAGCGTTCGTCCCTCCTCGTCCTCCTCGCTCCTCGCGACGATCGAGGGATCGACCGCCGACTCTCATCAGCATCACGTCCTCCGCACCGCGCCCCCTTCGTCGTCGTCGCCGTCGCAGGACCGCGCGCCGCGTCGTCGCGCGCGCGTCTTCCCGCCCCGCGCGCGTCGTCGCCGCCGCCGCGGACGACGCGGAGCCGATCGAGATCGTCCTCAAGGTGGAAGGCATGATGTGCGAAGGATGCGCGTCGTCCGTCGCGGAAGCGTTGGAGGCCACCGGCGCGGTGAGCGGCGTGGAGGTGGATCTGGAGTCGAAGCTCGTGACGGTGTCCGTGCCGTGCGAATCGCAGATGGACGGCCTCGCCGCGATGCCGAAGCTCGTGGACGCGGTCAAGGGCGCCGGTTTCGACGCGGAGCCGGAGTTTTAAGTCGCGCGGCGCGGCGGACCGCCGTCGCGCTCGTCGGCGCGAGCGAGCGAAAAGAATGAATCATTACGACGCCGCCGTCGCGTCGGGGCTCTCCTCCTCCTCCTCCTCCTCCTCCTCGCTCACTCGCCGACGAGCGCGTCATCGATCGCGCCCGCGAGCGCGACGGACGCGGCCCACTTGCGGTCGGCGCGTATGCGCGGCAACGGCGCGCGCGCGCGTTCGGGAGGCGGCGCGTCGGGAACCGCCGCCGCCGCCAGCTGTACCGCCGCGACGGCGGCGTCGCTCTCTTCCTCCTCCGTCGCCTTCTTCGCCTCCTTCCTCTTCCGCCTCTCCTCGAGCATCTCGTCCCGGGCTCGGATGAGCTCGAGCGCTTCCTCGACGCTCCCGGGCGCGTGCTTCGGCCGCGGCGGCGGCGGCGGCGGCGGCGGCTTCGTCTTCGGCGACGGCGGTTTCTTCGCCGTCGCCTCCGCCGCCGTCGCCTCCGCCGCCGCCGCCGCCGCCGCCGTCGCCTCCGCCGCCGCCGCCACCGCCTCCCACGCCGGGCTCTTCGCCCGCCGATCGTCCCCGCGCGGCGGCGGCGGCGGCGAACTCGGGCCGCCGTCCGCGCGGCGCGGCGTCGCGCGCGTCGTCAACGTCAACGGCGGCGGGCGCGACGCGTCGAGCTTACGCGGCGACGCTTCGAGCTTACGCCGCGACGGCGCGCGCGCGACGTTCGCGACCACCGCGATTCGACGCGATTCGACGCGACGCCGCCCCGGCGCTTCGTACTCGGCGGCGATGATGAGGGGACTGTCGAACGGGTCCTCTCGCGCGCGCTGCGTCGCGAGCGACGCCGCGTGCGCGCGCATCTCCGCGAGGAGACGACGCGCGTTATCGTTATCGTCGTCGTCGTCGTCGTCGTCGTGTGACGGCGGCGGTAACGGTCCGCGACGGGAGGACGTTCTTCCTCCAAATCCTCCCTCGAGCGCGTCGACGCGTCGCGAGAGCTCGCGGTTCCGCCGCGAGAGCTCGTCCACGCTCCGCAACGCCGCCTCGATCACCGCCTCCATCTCGCGCTCGCGCCTCGCGGCGTCGTCCGCGGCGCGCCGCGATCGCTCGCGCTGACGCGCGTCGCGGTCCTCGGTGATGCGCGCCAGGGATCGGATCCCGTCGCCCGCGGCGGCGGCGACTCTTGAGTGGGTGAAGCGATCGGTCAGTCGAACGTCTTACAGGTCAAACGTACGTTGAAAGGGAAGCGCGGGTGAAGAGTGACGACGGGAAAAGTCCTTAAGGGACGACGTGCACCACGCGAACGGGGTCGTATGGGAAGCAGTCTCACCGCGCCAACTTGCGTTCCATCGCGTCCATCGCGCCGTCGACGGCTTCGACGACGTCCTCGAGGTCTTCGCGCGTGAGCGCGAGGTGTTCTTCGAACGCGTCGGACGCGGCCTCGCGCGCGAGGCGCAACGCCGTGGCCGCGGCGTCGTCGACGTGGCTTTTAATGGACACGTGGCCGTCGCTGATTGGGTCCGCGTTGGCCGCCGCCGCGAGCGCGGCGGTGAGCGCCTCGAGCGCGTCGGCGCGGTTCGGCGGCGACGACGCGTCGGGGCGGCGGCGCGACGGCGGTGACGTATCCGTCACGATCTTATAGTCGTTTTCATCGACGACGCGTCGGGGCTGCGACGGGGGAGGAGGCCCAGGCGGCGGCGGCGGCGGCGGGAATTCGGCGTCGAACGCGTCCGCCCACGGCGGCGGCGGCGGCGGCGGCGGCGGCGGGAATTCATCCGTTTCGTACTCGGCCGCGACCCGCGAGGCCCAGGACGCGTCGTCGCGGTCGCGGTCGCCGCCGCGCCGCTCGGCACCCACGTCGGCACCCACGTCGGCACCCGTGAGGTTAGGGAGAAGCACGCGCAGGAGCGCGGGCTCGTCGTCCGCGTCAGAGCCGACCGCGGCGGCGGCGCTGAGGGGCGGGAACGGGTCGGCGGCGCGCTTTATTTTGCGCGGCGGGTTTTTTTCGTCGCCGCTGCGCTTCTCTCCGAGACCGCCGCATCGCGCGCAATCGCGCCGCGACGCGTCGTTCACGCGCGCGCACTCGACGCAGCGCCACTCCCTGAGAGTGGCGCCCGCGGAGCTCGTCCCTCCTCGAGAGGGCAGCGGCACGGGGCGCTCGTCCTCTGGCCGGAGCGGTCGGCCGCACGCGGCGACGAGCACCGCGGGATCGTGCGCGCTCGGGTCGAACGTCTCCGCGATGGAATACGGGGAGGAATGCGTTCTGCTGATGACCGCCGGTCGCGCGCGGGCGCGGTCGCCGCGGTCGCCGCCGCGGTCGCCGCCGCGAAGGGCGTCGTCGTCCGAGCTCGTCCCCGACGCGCCCGCGTGCGACAGCGGCCCGACCGGCGAGGCGTCCGATTCCGGCGCGGACGACGCGTCCGAGGAGGACGCGTCGCCGCCGCCGGCGCGCGGACCGTCGCGACGTCGAGATTGCGACGATCTGACGTCGTCGTCGCCGTCGCCGTCGCGCGACGCCGCGATGCCGCGAGTCGCGCCGCGACGCGCCGCGCCCGATTTCGATTTTTCGACGACGCCCTTCCGCGGTCTCTTCTTCGCGCTCGCGTCGACGCTCGAGAGCGCCTTCGCGCGTCGCGCGCCGCCCGACTTCTCGCGCGCGACGCCCGCGGCGGGTCCACTCATCGTCGTCGTCGTCGTCGTCGTCGCGTCGCGCGCGACGCGCGCGACGACCGAAACGCTCGCGGCCGCGGGCGTCTGATTCGCTCGGCGGCGACGGATGGCGACTCGCGGAGGGTCGCGCGCGCCGGTCGACGTCCGTCCGTTCGTCCGTCCGTCCGTCCGTCGCGCGCGGCGCGAGCGCGTGTGCGGACGTCGCGCGCGGCGCGTCCGTTCGTCGTTCAAACGCGCGACGAGCGCGGAAGCGACGGGGGGGGAGGCGGAACGTTTTCCTTGGAACGAGGGCGTAGGGAGGCGAAAGGGCACCAGGCGTTCTTTTGATGATGAGACGATGACATTCGAGATCACGGTTCAAATCGCGCGCCAGGCCGCTCGCCCACGCGCCCCCTCCCCCCGACGATGGGAGGGCGCTGCGGCAAGGCGGCGCCGTCGCCGTCCGACGCAAGCGGCGACCGCGCGTCCACGACCGCGTCCACGACCGCGGCGGCGACGATCGACGAGTCGCTCCCGACGCTGATGCTTCTCGGCCTCTCTGGCGCGGGCAAGTCCGCTCTCGCGCACGCGCTCGCGCACGGCGCGGCGGTGGCGCCGGCGTCGGCGCCGTCGTCCCCGCGCGTCGGAGGAGGACTCCGACGCGACGACGAGGAGGAGGAGGAGGAGGAGGAGGAGGGCGTCCTCTGCGCGCCGCCGCGGACGACCGTCGTCGCAACGTCCGTCGCGACCGTCGCCGGCGCGCGCGTCAACGTCGTCGACGTCCCCGGGAATCCGCCGCGCGCGTCCGACGACCTAGGCGGATCCGGCGGCGACGCGACCGCGCGCGCGTGGCGCGACGCCATCGCGCGCTACGACCCGCGCGTCGTCGTCTTCGTCGTCGACGCCGCGGACGAGCTCCGCGCGCCCCTCGCGCGCGAGGAGCTCTGGGCGCTCTGCGGCTGCGGCGCCGGCGGAGGTGGCGGCGACTCATCACGCGAACGCCTCGTGCGCGGCAGGCGGCTCGTCGTCGTCGCGAACAAGCGCGACGTCGACGGCGCGATGGACGCGGACGAGGTCGCGGACGCGCTGGACCTCGACGCGCTCGCGCTCGAGCTCGGCGGCGACGTCGCCGGGACCGTCGCGTGCGAGTGCGCGTCGGCGGCGATGTTGGGGGGTCCCCGAGCGGCGTCCGCGGAGAGCGCGCTGAGGGGCGTCGTCGGCGCCGCCGTCGCCGCGGGGGGGGGCGTCGTCGGCGCGTGGGGCCCTGGGAGCGGCGGCGGCGGGGAGGAGGAGGGGACCCTGGGGGGAGGGGGAGGGAAGGGCCCAAAGGGGAAGGGGAAGGGCCCAAAGGGGAAGGGGAAGGGCCCAAAGGGGAAGGCGGCGGTGAAGGCGGCGTGGTGACGTGGCGCGCGGCTTCTAGCGTAGTGCGGCGAGTGCCTAAAAAAGCTTTCCCAGTTCTGACTCGCTGGATCGAGGTGACGCGTGGCACCGACGCGTCACCATCCTTCGCGGTCCGTCATCGGTATCCGTCGTCGCGCTGCGTCCGCGGCGCGCCACTCTCAACCGCGCTCGGTCCCCTCCCTGAGTAAGACGCTCGCTCTCCCGTCGAGATGGCCGCTCTCTCCGCGATGACCCTCTCCGCGTCCGCGTCCGCCGCCTTCCGCGGCGGCGCGTCGTCGTCCAAGCTGAACAGCCGATCGAAGATGACCGCCACGATGATATCGTCGCCTCGATCGCGCCCGTCGCTCACGCGTCGCGCGGTCGTCTCTCCGCGCGCCGCCGCGACGCCCGCGGATAAGTCCAACATCGTCGTCATCGGCGGCACCGGCGCGACCGGGTCCGAGTGCGTCGTCCAGGCGCTCGCCCGCGGCTCCAAGGTCACCGTCCTCGCGCGTACGCCGTCGAAGTTGGCGCAGCCGCCCGGCACCGCGGGCGAGGCGAACGCGGGGAAGCCGATCGCGGATCCCAACCTCACGGTGATCCAAGGTTCGGTCACGAACGCCGCGGACGTCGCGAAGTGCATCACGAAGGACACCACGGGCGTGATCGTGTCGCTCGGGGGGAAGACGAAGGACGTCGGGCCGACGATGCTCACGGACGGCACGCGCAACGTCATCGAGGTGCGTTCAGTTCTTTTCCGCGCAGCGACCTGCGAACTACAGAACGTTTTTCACCCGCCTCTCTCTCGCTTTCGATAGTCTAGGCAGGGTGCTAACTTATTTGATCGCTCCCCCTTTCAACTGATGACCGATGAACTTCACCCTCATCTCATATCATCAGGCGATGAAGCAAAACGACGTGAAGCGCGTGGCGGTGGTCACGTCCATCGGCGCCGGCGACAGCGCGGACCAAGCGCCGTTCGTGTTTAAGATCCTCATGTCGACCGTGATGCGATCCATCTTCACGGACAAGAACAACCAGGAGCAGCTGTTCTTGGGTCCCGCGGGCCCCGGGAAGGATCTGGAGTTTTGCGTCGTGCGACCGGGCGGGCTCGGGCTGGGTCCGCCGACGGGCGTCGTCAACGTCATCGAGGGCGAGGCCGGGAGCATCGCGCGCGCGGACGTCGCGGACTTTTGCCTCGGCGCGCTCTTCGAGGAGGCGTTTCCGTACATCGGGAAGGCGCCGTGCATCTCGTCGGTGGGAGGGACGTCCTGGACGAAGGATCGTCAGGGGAAGGGCGTGATGGAGGCGTGAGTCAGGGGAGGGACGCGCGCGATCGAGTCGCGATCGAAATCGTCCGTCGGCTTTCAATCGCGAATCTATCTGATCCTACTGCGACGGCGCCGCCGCGTGTGCTGCGCGCGCGTCGTGCTCTTCTTCGGCGCCTCCTCCGTCCTCGGCTTCGCGCGCGGCGTCGATCAGCGCGCGGCGCGCGTTCGCGGCTTCCCCCCCCGCCGCGGCGGCGCGCCGCCGCCGCCGCGCCCTCCGCGCCGCGCCCGCGCCGTCCGCCGCGTTTCGATAGACGCGCGTCGCCTCCGCGCGCATCGACGCCTTCGCCGCCGCCGCCGCCGCTTTCCACCACGCCGCGCGCCTAGAAACCAGCGCGGGGTCCCTGGTGCTCGGTCCGGAGACGTCCACGCCCGTCGCGAAGGTCGGCGGCGGCGGCGGCGGCGGCGGCGGCGCTTCTTTATCGTCGTCGTCGTCGTCGTCGTCGTCGTCGACAACGCGCAAACGTCCGAAGCGTTTCGTCGCGTCGTCCGCCGCCGCCGCCGCCATCTCCCGCCGCACGACGTCGCGCAGCCCGCCACCGACGCCGCCGCCGAAGCCGCCTTCCTTATCCCGCGCCGCCGCCTTCTTCGTGACCACCCCGGGGTGCGTTTCGTCCAACAACGTCAGCGTCAACCGCGGTCCGCGGTACGGACTCTCCGTCGCGCCGAGCATCACGTACACGCGCGTTAACGCCTTCAACACGGGCGTTTCAGGCACTATCTCGCCCGTGTCGACGCGCACGTACCGCAGCGCGTCGCCGCGCGCGTCCGTCGATCGCGAGAGCGCGATCGACGCGTCCGCGGGAGGAGACGCCCTGAGGACCTTCTTCGCGGTCTGAGGGCCGTTCTATACGAGCGAATGTCGGGGTGGAGTTGAAAGGCGTCAGATGGAGTTGAAAGGCGTCGAGGTCGGAGATTGAAACCGTGGGGTGGGCGGAGAGAAACGCCGGGCAAAGTCCTTAAGGATCGGCGTTCACCACGCGAACGCGGTCGTATGGGGACCAATGTATAGAACGCACCTGACCTCCCGCGCGCGTCCCACTCGTCTCCTCCTCGAAGACGGTCTCCTTCGCCGGCAACGCGACGGTCGACGTTCCGTCTTCCCGGCTCGCGCGCCGCAGCCGCACCGCGCCGCGGACGTGGAACCGCGGCAGGAACACGACGACGCCGTCGTCCTTGACCTCGATCACGAGCGCGGGCTCGATCGCCGGCGCCGTTTGCAACACCTTGAGCAAGTACAACTCGGCGCACTTGGTCTGCGCGCGCTTCGACGCGCGGTTCCTCTCGTTGAGGTGCGTCGCCGTCGACGTCAGCGACGCGCGCGACAACGACGACGACGAGGAGGAGGAGGAGGTGGTGGTGGGATACGGAACGTCAACCGTCGCGTCGCCTTCGCCTTCGCGCCGCGCGAGCGCCGCGACGAGCTGGCGGTGCGCGATGACGTCCGCGTACCGACGAATCGGCGACGTAAAGTGCGCGTACGCGTCCAACGCGAGGCCGTAGTGCCTGATCGAAAGGGAAAGACGCGTCCATCGGGTCGGTCAGTCGCGCGTCTGGCCGGTCAAACGTGACATGACGTCGAAAGAAGCGGGCGAAGCGCGACGACGAGACGAGACGGGGAAAAAAACAAAATCATCGAGAAAAAACAAACGGCGTGCACCGCGCGAACGGAACGCGGTCGCGCGGGGACCGGCGCGATGACATACCCCCACCCGCCGCCGTCCGCCGGCGGCGTCGCGCCCGCGCACGCGTACTGCGCCTCGCTCATCGCCCGCGTCGCGATTGAGCGAAACAGAACCCCCGCGTCCGCCGGGCACGCCGCGCGCCTCGCCGCGCGCTCGATCGACCCCGCGAGCGCCTCGCCGTTCGACGCGTCGAGCGCGACGTCCACGCCCTCCGACGCGACGAGCGCTCTCAGCTCCTCGAATCCCCCAAGGCGCGGCGGCGCGTGCCGTCGCACGAACGCGCTCGTAGGGAACGCCTCGCGCGCCTTCGTCGCCACGGACGCGTTCGCGGCGATCATCAGCTCCGCGATCACGGCCATCATCGGGACCTCGCCCTTCGTGAGGACGTCCGTGGGGACGCCGTCGTTGGACGTCTCAGGGTCGTTCCATACAAAGCGAACGGCGGGGTGGAGTTGATAGGCGTCAGAAGCGGAGTTGAAAGGCGTCGAGGGCGGGGATTGAAAGCGAGGGGTGGGCGGAGAGAGACGACGGCAAAAGTCCTTAAGGATCGGCGTTCACCACGCCGACGCGGTCGTATGGGGACCACTGTATAGAACGCACCTCGAAGCGTAACTCCGCGGAGGAGAGCTCGACGGCGCCGCGCGCCGTCCGCGCCGCGCGCCGCGCCGCCGCGAACCGGCGCAAGACGTCCAGGTCGACGCGCAGCTTCGCCACGGCCGCGGCGTCGAGCGGCCGGATGACCTTCTTCTCATCCTTCTTCTCGCCGCCGCCGCCGCCGCCGCCGCCGCCGCCGCCGTCGTTTCTCGGCACGTCCGCCGCGTCCGCGCCGTCGACGATGGCCTGCGCTTGGTAGTACGACAGCTGGTGATCGCTGCGCACGACGCTCTTGCCGAACCACGTGTCCGACACGTTGAAGTCCGCGTCGAGCGTCCACGCGCACGACATCGCGAGCCGGTCCTCGCGCTCCACGAGCGAGCACAGGTTCTCGGACAGAAGCCCCGGGAGCATGTCGATCCGCCTGTCGACGAGGTACGTCGTCGTCCCGCGCGCGCGCGCCTCGTGATCCAAGTGGGTGCCCTCTCTCACGAAGTGCGAGACGTCCGCGATGTGCACGCCGATCTCGTACCCGCGCGCGTCCGGTAAGATCTTCACGGAGACGGCGTCGTCGACGTCCACGCACCCGGGCGGGTCGATCGAGCACGTCTTCGTCCCGCGGAAATCGCGCCGCGTCTCTCGAGGATTCGGATTCCCGTCGGCGAAATAGCTCTTCTCCACAGTCCACGCGTCTCCCTCCGCCGGCAAGTCGCGCAGCGCAGCCTTCGTGAACGCCGCGTCGTGGACGTCGTGCACGGCGAGAATGCAGCGCGTCTCCGTCTCGATGTCGCCGCGATCGCCGAGTACGGACAACACGCGCGCGTCCGGGTGCGACGCGTCGCGGCGCCAGCCGTCGACGCGCGCGAGCAACCGCTTCCCGCAGAGCGCCGCGCCTCGCCGCGTCATCAGGCGGAGCTTCGGAGCGACGGCGTCCATCGGGATCGCGAGGACGCTGTTCCGGTTTCGAGCTTTCGAGCTGCCGCTCGCGGCGTCGGCGTCGGCGCCGTCGGCGCCGGCCCCTAGCAAGTCCGCGACGTCTTCGTCGCAGACGGTGACGACGAGGTCGTCGCGCCGCGCGCGCGTCACGCCGACGACTTCCGCGGTCGGGACCGCGCCGATCGACCGGGGACCCGAGTGGGCACCCTCGGCATCCTCGGCACCCTCTTCATCTTCATCTTTCTCCTCCTCCTCCTCCTCCTCCTCCGCCGCCTCCACGACCGCCCCTGCGCGCGACGCGACCCACCGCGCGCGCGGGAGGAGCCTGAGGGCCGTTCCATACAAAGCGACGTCGGGGTGGAGTTGAAAGGCGTCAGTGCAAGTTGAAAGGCGCCGAGGGCGGGGATTGAAACCGTGGGGTGGGCGGAGAGAGACGCCGGGCAAAGTCCTTAAGGAACGGCGTTCACCACGCGAACGCGGTCGTATGGGAACCAGTGCATAGAACGCGCCTGACCGCGACGACGTCGCCGTCGAACGCGCGATTCATGAGACGCCGCGTCGGGACGAGCACCGTTCGCGACGCGTCGGCGCCCGAGTCGTCGTCGTCGGCGGCGGCGGCGTCGGCGTCGGCACCCTCCCCGTCGCCGGACGCGACGCCGACGCCGACGCGAACGACCGCCTCCGACGGCGCGCGCCTCGATATCCGCAAGACGCCCTCGAGCAAGTCGCCGCGTTCGACGCCCTCCGCGAGCGCCGCCGCGGGCAGATGCGGCGGGTACATGAACCGTCGCGTCGAACTCGAGCTTCTCGGATTCGAATCGACGCCACCGCCATCAGCACCCCCCCATCGCATCTCCGCCGCGATGGCCGCCGCGGCGTCCTCCGCGGCGACGCGCGCGGACTCGTACATCTCCGACGTCGCGGCGTCGTCGCCGTGGAATCGCGGGAAGTACTCCCCGGCCGTCAGCACCTCCACCCCCGGCGGCGCTATTCGCCGCCCGTCGCGGAACGCGGCGAGATCTTCCGCGTCGTCATCGCTGAGGACGACGACGGGGAACGCGCCGCGGACTTTCGCGGCGTACCACGCCGCCGCGCGAAGGACCGGGTGGTCGAGCGCGCCGCCGACGCCGCCGTCGTCGTCGTCGTCGGCGGCGTCGCCGCCGTGGACATCGCGACGACGCGTCCGCCGCCTCACCGCGGTCGCTCGGCAGTGCTCGTTCGCGAACAGCACGCTCCTCCGCCGGCGATCGCCGCACATCCGTCGCAGCCGGCGGCTCGCGCGCGCGTTCCCTCGCTCGTGCGCTTTCTTCATCTCCGACGCGAGGAACACCACGCTCGTGCCGGTCTGAGGGTCGTTCCATACAAAGCGACGTCGGGGTGGAGTTGAAAGGCGTCAGATGGAGTTGAAAGGCGTCGAGGTGTGCGGGGATTGAAACCGTGGGGTGGGCTGAGAGACACGCCGGGCAAAGTCCTTAAGGATCGGCGTTCACCACGCGAACGCGGTCGTATGGGGACCAGTGTATAGAACGCACCGCGCCCGCGGGGCTCTCGAGAAAGTCCAGCCATCGCGCGATCGCGCGCGCGTCCGGGACGAGGTAGTGCGTCGTCGCCTCGCCCGCGCCGCCGCCTACCCCTACCCCTCCTAGCGGCGTCCCGACGCCGGACGCGGTGGCGTTATCGCACGTCTCGCACAGCGGGCATCCGCACGGGACGTCGTCGCGGAGGTACGCGTCCTCGACGTAGTTGACGACGGTGGAGGTGCGACGGCGGAGGCGATGCCCCGCGCGCGAGGACGCGCGGCAGGGAGGCGCGGTCGTCGCGGAGGAGGGGTGGGGCGGCGGCGGTGCCGCGCTCATCGCGCGATCGTCGGTGGCGTCATCGTCGCCGAGGGAGGCCGCGTCCGTCCGCTCTGCCAGCGGTCGTCTGCGCGCCGAACGAACAACGTCCGTTTTCATGAGCAGCGACGACTACGACGGCTGCGAGTTTCATCAGATTTCTCCTCGGAGGGCGCCGGGCGCAGTACGATCCGCGCGAGAGCGACGGCGCGCGCGAGGATCGGACCGGAAAAAGAGCGCGCGGGGGTCGCCGACGCGCGGGGTTGGCGATCGAGCGCGCGAGGCGGGCGACGTCGCGACTCGGATCGCTCTCGAAGCGCCGATCGATCGACCCATCGATCGACCCATCGATCGATCGGGGCGAAGGCGCCTTCTTTTCGTCGTCGACGCGTCCGCCGTAGTCCGACGATCGAACCGTCGGCGGCGGCGCGCGAGAGAGCCAGAGAAGAACGCCGTCGAGTCGACGCGCGTCCGTCGTCGCGATGAGCGAGCCGCCGCCGCCCGGGATGGACGACCCGCCGCCGCCCGGGATGGAGCCCGACGACGCCGCCGCGACGGCGACGGCGACCGCGACGAATGCGTTGGATCCCTACGCCGCGTACTACGCCGCCCAAGCGGCGGCCGCGGTCCCGGCGCAGCAGCAGCAGGCGGCCGCGACGGCGACGGACCCGGAGGCGTACGCGGCGTACTACGCGCAGTGGGAGCAGTACGCGGCGTCGCAGGCGGCGGAGGCGGCGAAGGCGGCGTACGCGTACGAGAGCGCCAAGTACGCGGAGGCGCAGGCGCGCGCGGTGCCGAGCGCGGAGACGCTCGCGCAGGTGCGCGCGTGCTGTATTTCACCCGTCGCCCGGTTTCAACATTTGATCGCGTCCCCTTTCAACTGACCGATGAACGTTAACTTAACCCTCCCTCAGGTGGCGAGCGCAATCTTTTCGGGCATCCCGGAGGACGCGCCCAAGCCGAAAGCCGAGCCGCCGCCGCCGCGCGCCGGAGCCGCGTCGACCGACCATGGGCCGGCGGCGCCGTCGCCGGGCGATGGCGCGCCGCCGCCGCCGCCGCCGCCGCCGACGGAGGAAGCGATGGACGCGACGGCGCCGCCGCCGCCGACGTCGAAC
>Ga0181560_10001588_pt1 | contig 21173 bp, 46 predicted proteins | sample 011ome_20_FD_133751 | JGI IMG/M metagenome (GOLD analysis project Ga0181560, IMG submission 133751) | Coastal salt marsh microbial communities from the Groves Creek Marsh, Skidaway Island, Georgia - 011509CT metaG (megahit assembly) | ecosystem: Environmental > Aquatic > Marine > Intertidal...
CCCAGCCAGGTGACCTAATAGAACACCAGCCATGACCCAGGAGAACCCCAGTCATGTGTCCTAATAGAACCCCAGCCAGGTGACCTAATAGAACCCCAGCCATGGCCCAGCCAGGTACCTCGGAAAATGGGCCCTTGTGGAAGCCCCTCTGGAGGGCCGAGCTACCACCCAGGGTGATTCTAAGGGAATTCCTAGAAATCCCCGATTACCCGACCAAAAACCCCCATGATTCTCGGGCCGAGTCAGGATCTGGAAAAATGTGGTAAAATGTGAAAAAAACTGGAATTTCTGGGGGTACAAGATCCCGCCCCGAATCCCTCTCGAAACCCCGCCTCGAAAATCGCCCCGTATGGACCATTTAGGGCTGGGTTTCCCTCGCCCCGCCTCGGTCCCTGTTGACCTTGGCCTACTCTCGCCTCTTCTATATCATTCTCGGGCTCTCCTGACCTTAGTCTTAGCCCTCTCCTATGCTCTCTCTGTACTCTCATTAGCCTTCTCTCTAGAGACGGAAACATCTTTAGTCTATCTCTTAGTACTATCATCTATTTGGGTGGGCGGGTCCTCCTGGGGAACAGGCCCTAAAACCCCCCACGGTGGACCGAGATATATAAGTCAAAGTAAGTAAGCTAAAAGCACATGAAAAGAATAGCAACATTCGAAGCCTTCTCAGCCATCCCCGGTGGAAGAGCAGACAGAAAGAGCCTAGAGGAGATAGCGGACGACCACGGTGTACCTCTGGAGAACCTCATGAAACAGCTGGAGGTTGGGATTGCGGTCGAGGCCGAGCATACCCCAGACCCCGAGGTGGCTCAGGAGATAGCCATGGATCACATTGCCGAAGATCCCGAGTACTACACCAAGCTCGTTAAATCTGGAGTGGTCGATGAACCCAAAGCCCTTAAAGCCTACCGAGACCTGTTCGAAGGGGACTGGTGGGACAACGACCCAAACGCACCCTGGAACAGGGAGGACAGAGAACCCGAGGAGTCAATGGAGATTCATTACAGCCCAGACCAGCAGGCCTTTAAGGTGCTACATCAGATTGGCTGGTTGGCCATTCTAGAGGCTAAGGGCTCAACCACACCTAAGGGTTATTGGGCGGTGGCTCTGGATGATCTGGAGGACAAGGACGATTATAAGCTTAGACTGGACTACGGCGATGACGTCGAGTACGAGATAACCGACGATTCGGTGGCCAACTACGCAACTGATCTCTATCGGGATCAGGCTCAGTCCAAGACCTCGGAAGACTTCGTTGACGGCGAGACCTTCCTGGCACCGTTGGACTCGACTGAGATTGTTGATGACGTCATCGACTCCCTTGAAAACTCCCTAGCCCCAGGCTACTCGACATTCAACCCGTCCTCAGCCAATCGAGCGAAGAAGGATCCGATCAGAAAGGCGATCTTCTTTCTCGAGGGAATCAGAAGAGCATTATAATTTTGATGTTAATAACTTTCTTACACCTCGGGAAGATCTCGAGGTGTTTTTGTAAGTCCACAATTCCCCAATATAAAAGTACGGGATTTTCTCGAGGAAAAAAAATAAAACAGGCCCTAATTTCATAGTATGGTGGTAATATACTATGTGTCCGGTCCCTCCCGAGGTGGAAATAATCCGGAGTTAATTTTTTTTCTTCGTGAGTTTAATATAATTTTACAGCATGAAAAATTGGATTAAAGAAAACTGGAAAGAGATTCTGATCGTGGTGGTTTGGTTTGGCCTAGTCACCTTAGTAGCCGTTTCAGTGTCCTAAGTTAACCCGGCAGCAAATAGCTAGTCGACTAAAAATATATAAGACATGAAAACCCGAAAGAAATGCACCTACACCTCATTTAAGAATCAGGGCAAGATCTTCCTAGTCTCTCTGGCCTTAACTTGGCTAGGGTTAACTCTGATAACAGATGAACCCAACCCGGGGTGTTGGCCCAACTTTCTCAAACCCATGCTACTGATTGGGGGTTGTCTTGTCTTTGGCGTGCTCACGTACGATCGAAATAATATGAAGGATCACTACACTGAATCTGAAAGAGAGAAAGTCAATCCTGAAAAGAAGCAATTCGAATCGGAAAATTAAAATCGCAATAAAAAATAAAAAAAGAATTCTTCGGGATTCTTTTTTTTTGTGAAATAATTTTTTTATCTAATTTCTTTTTCATATCTTTACACTATCAAAATCAAACAACGGAAATTATGAATCTTCAAGAAAAAGCTGTTAAAGCACAATTAGCATCTCTGAGATCTCAGAAAAAATGGATTGGATTATCTTTACGTCCAGCCATTGGATCTACCATTATCACAGAGGAGAACAACAGGTTATTTATTAACGAAGGCCGTGACGGGGAGTTCGAAAACATCTCAGAGAGCTTCTACGACAGCATGGTCTTAAAATACGATAGCCGAGTGGCTAAAAAAGGGTATGGAAGCAGCAGTTATGGAATCGGTTGAGGTTAAGACCTACACATTCTCCGAGTTACCGAAGCACGTACAGGAGAAGCTTATTGAAGAAGAGAAGAGCTATATAGCCAATAACCCTAGCGATTGGTGGGATGAACCGATCATGGAGGGCTTCCACGAGGAGATGGAGGCTGCGGGGCTTAGTGACGTTGAGGTTGAGTGGAGTGGCTTTTGGAGCCAGGGAGACGGGGCCTCGTTTAAGGCTAAGGTTAGAGGCTACGAAGACACCAAGAAGTTTGTCAGAGAGACTCTAGGGTTAACTGTACTGGATGAGGTGTTGGAGAACATCTACATCTCAATCAACCGAATAAGCACAAGATACAGCCACGCCAACACCATGGAGGGCAGCGTGGAGATCGACGGTGATGAAGAGGTTGAGAAGGACATGGGAACGGGAATGATTATCACAATAGACGTGACGGCTTCACTTGAAACTATTCAAGATGCGGTGACTGACTGGGCAAGAGCAAGAGCGAACAAGTTATACGATGATCTCGAGTCCGCCTACAATGAACAGTTCGATGACAGCAATGTTATCAACGATCTTATTGCCAACGCCCACCAATATGACGAGGAGGGAAATATTCTCTAAAAAATTTTTTTATCTGGAAAGGATTAATTATCTTTACATCGTAATCAAACAACGGAAACTATGAAACTAATCACAATTTACAGCCTCTCAGAATTATCACCAGAGGCTAAAGCAACAGCTATCGAGAACGTGAGATCTGTGATGAGAGATAATGAATACTACGAAGCTTGCACATGGGCAATTGATGACTGTGCACTTCTCGAGCCTGCTCACAAAGAAATGGCCGAGTTATTTGGAGAGGACTACTATGTTCAGAATGGCAACGACTTTGTCTTCAAGAACAACCGCACCAACATCGAGTTCGATGACTATGATCTTCACATCCAACAGGCTCTAGAGATCACCAACAGCAGCATGTTCAAGAAATGGTTGGGTATCCCGGATTCTTTAGCCCAATGGGTTGAGTACGAGATTATCGAGGGACCTAGCAGAACGGGGATAGAGTTCGAGGTGACGCTGCTGAACAGCGACCCGAGGTATCCGGCTCTTCAGACGATTCTTGAGAATGCAGAGACTAAGTTCGCAGCCCACGTGTTGCAGATTATGGGACGTATCGAATCCGGAATTGAGGAGTACTTCTCAGACGAAAACGTCGAGGACAGAATCGAGGAGAACGACTATGAATTTTTTGAAGATGGAAAAATTTACGAATAATAATTTAAAAAACCAAATATCATGAACAACAAAGAAAAAACACCACGCACATTAGAGCAATTAGTAGCAGACTTCAATGCTTCTGCCGGTAAGTTTGAGGAATTCAACAACAACATGAGTGCCAGAGAAAAAGTCATCTTCAAAGGGTGGTTGGCCGATATGAGAAAAACCCCGGTGAATTCCGAAGCCTAGTTCGAAATTTTTCACCTATTTGAAAGTAGAATAGATATAGAAAAAGAATCACTATGGCGGCAATCAGGTTTATCTGCACCACAGACAACAAGGCTAAACATCACGAGATCCGGAACAAAGTCTATCTAGCCGGAGGTGCTATCCTCAGAGAAAAGATTAGAAGAGACAGCGGCACCGAATTCGAGGGTGAGATGGAGATCCTATGTGAAGGTGGCTCCTTGTTCAGAGAGGTGAAGGAAAACGGTCTGGGTAAAACCGCCCATATAATAGAATAAACGGAAATTAACTATGTACGACGAAGAAGATTTTGAAGATCAGTTAGAGCAGCACTCAAAAGATATGCAGCAAAAAATTAAACAAATTGCTCAGAAGGAGTTTGTTGAGGGTTGCTATATGGCTTATGATATGCTTGTCTCTCAAGGACCTAGAGCTTTAGAATCGGGAGATATGACCTCTATCTGTAAAGCAATTAACAGAATGATGAGCCTCTTCATTATTAAGGAAGAGTACGAGAGATGCCAATTCCTGGCCAACTACGTGAGAGACAATATTCCGAATCACGAGATTGTGCCGGACCCAAATGTTAAACTTGAATTTGAAAGCTAATGGGAATATCAGTCAATAAAAGCTCAGGCAGCAAAATGAACAAGTCATTCAAATCACTCAACTGTAAACTTTGTGGGGAGAAGGTTGAGAAGGTTGACTATAAAGCCGATAAGGTTACCTGTTGGAAGTGTGTTAGTAAACTCACAACGGGACAAATAAAAATTACTGAATAATTAAATGGATCCAAGATCACAGGAGTTGTTAGCAACTTACCGAAAAGAGGTTGAAAAGGTAGCGAGGGGACTTTACCTCCAGACCCTTGCTATTAAGAAGGAGCTGGCCAGTAGCTCAATTAACCCGGAGGACAAACACAAGGTACTGTTACACTGTATCGGGTTGTTAGTAAACAATAACGAGAAATAATGAAGGCTCATGAATTTAAATCAGATATCATTTATCGAGAGATAGTTGATATTGCAGGGAAGAACAACGGTGTTATAGATGCAGATCAGATCATCTCCAAGTTATCCGAGAGAGATATCCACGTGACCCCAGGTGTAATTGAATCGAGAATAAAATACTATCTAGAGAATGCACCGAAAACTGACAGCAATCCTAAGAAGGCTTAAAAAGAAGCTTATTGTTTACCGCGAGACTAAAGCCCGGGGTGGAGATGCTATGAGAGTTCTGGATAGACTTGATAGAAGAATTGAGATCTTCACCGAGAAGAGAAGAATGCGGGAAGATTTTATGAACAGTTGGAGACTTGGTGAGATTAAAACTCCCACGGAGGAAGAGAGAAAAAAGATCTACTCCTATCCAGCTAATCTCCTTACTTGGAAATTTTTATTGGAACTCCAGAAAAAATATTGGAGAGAGAATATATAAAGCTATTAATAAGCCCAATTTCCAAAAGAGGAGAGGATTTTTAGGAATCCCTCCTTTTTTTTATTGAAATAATTTTTTTATTCGGAAATATTATATTATATTTACGAAGTATAATCTAAAATAAAACTAAAGATGAAATTTTACGGAATAGCCGATGCCCACGGAATAGAATCATTCAGACCAGTTACATATAACGTTGAAACTGGAGATCTTCAGATAGATCCAAGAGAACTTGGAATGATGAATCTGAGAGCCAATGCGAATCGTCAGCGTCACGCTGTTGTCTATCAGGTTGATATCGGAGTGGATACAGCCAAGGATGTTCTAGCCATGATTGAGGCTGGAGAATTTAAGGAGGCTTTGGTGAAACTAAAGGAGGAGGCTAAGTCTATAAGTTTAGCAAGATCCGCAGGAGCGGAGAAGAGTTGGAGACTTATTCCAAATCCGGATCTAGATCCATTCAGTAATTAATTAACTAACTTAAATATAAAAGCCATGGGAGAATTAAGAGTGTCAGACAACTACAGAACAAATGATCTAAGCCTACAACCAGGAGGGTACGAGGTAACCGTTGTTTATCAAAATGGTAAACGATTCGTTTACGACAAAGTTAAAAAACCGGGGATGTACATTAAAAGCATCTCTGATAAAGGAAGCCCGAACGGTCCGATCGTTGAGATTCTGATTGATGACAAACCAGCATGGAAGCTCGGGGTAAATGATACCGAACCTTGGGATATCTAAAAAAAAATCAAGAATATAAACTATGAATAAGATTACAAATTTCTTAAAGTCCATGTCCAAAGGGGATATCAAAGGTATGAATCCTTTCTCAATTGTGTTTGTGATTGTGGTTGCTTTGGGAATCATCATCACCTTCCCGCTAACCCTAGTTTGGGGACTTCAGTTGCTTGGCCTACCGATTGAAGTAAACTTCAGTAGCTGGTTGGGCTCCGTGCTAATTCTATTTTACTTAACCGTTCGTAGATCATCATCAAATGAAAATAAATAAGCTGTACCTTAACCAGGGTAAAATGGTTGAAGGGTTTAATATGAGAACCGAGATCTCTGAACTTATCGAATCTAGCGGACCAGAAGATCTAAGCTCTCTGGGATCAATGATTCTAGGTAAGCAATGGTCAGCAGAGGAAGTTGAATGCGATCTAGGCTCAGCTGCTATGGAGGCTTTGTTAGACGAGATTGAAAACGCGGATCACTACAAGATCTCTGCTATCCACGGTAAGTTGAAAGAGGAGGAGATTCTATAATCCGCGTCAAAAACAGCGGATTCGTGGAATATATAGAATCTTCTCCGTCAGATCAATTGGTCTGATGTCACCATATATCACCAACCTCTGGGACGCCAAGCGATCCGGGGGTTTTTTATTGGCGATGAAACAACCACGAATTTCCGTTGTATAATAGTAGATATTAATTAAAATTAAAGAACTATGAAAAGAACAACAACTAAAAAGGTTGCTAAGATGGCTAAGCCAACTTACGAACAAAAGGTATCCGTTATCAACGAATTCCGTAGAAGAGGTGATGTAACAGTTGCTGCTAATCGCACTGGCTTTGCAACTAGCACCGTGAGTGAAGTTTTCTCTGGTCGTTACAAAAACGAAACCATTGTTAATTTTGCTTTCAAAGTTGCTAATGCTAGAAAGACTGCTGCTAACAGAACTACAACTCGTAGAAAAACAGCTAAAGCCTAAGCCTACTAATTGCTAAAAAAAGGTCCGGTTATTCATATTCCGGACCTTTTTTTATAAAAATTCTGATTCATATGGCCAAGAAAGAGAAGAAGCAGATGTGTGGTTCCTGTCACGGAGAATTTAAGACCGAGGAGTTACAAATGGTGACGTTGCATGTTAATCCAGGAGTGGAGAGAAACGGAAGGTACATGAGGATACTTTGCGGACAATGTGCGGACAGTGACTTCTATAAGAATCGGATTCTCCAATCGGAAACACCTCGGAAGTTAAATTAGGTCTAAAAAAAGTTGGAGAATAATTTTTTTATCTGATAACTATTTCTTACTTTTACTACATGGAAACACAATCACACTTACCGGAATTTAATAGAGCACTCGAGGTTCTGAACTCTTGCCAGAGTCAGGAACACATTAAAGGAGCAATAAGATACTTCGATCTGTTTATTCAAAAATGGAGAAGTCATCTGACGTCAAAGACTGCTGATGATCTGACCCTAGACTTTGAATTAGAACTGTCTCTTAAATTAATCAGACTTGAAAAAGAAACCAAAGAATAATGAAATTAGTTGTTAAGAAGATTGCAGTCCCAACGGTTTTAAATGAGAACGAATCTATCGATAGATCATTCTTTGAATACCTGGACGAGTATTCAATCGCACATAGAATAGTTGAAGACGACGAGAAGATTGACTACTCCCAATTTAATCTTGAAGGATACCCACTCGTTGAATACACAGGAGGAGTTATCTCGTTAACTAATATGCTTAAGGAAAGATTTGGTTATACCAGGGAGGACATAGAGGAAAATTATCCGGAGTTACTCGAGGAACAATAAGAGTAAAGAAGAAAATGATAATAAAAAAAGACTAAGGTAATCTTAGTCTTTTTTTTATTGTGTGATCTGAAACACAGTCAGATGCATAAACGAACACCGAGGGTTATCTGAGCTTAGAAACTATATCCTTTACTTCACCAACGGTGAAATCCTTCTTACCTCTTCCCGTGAAACTATACATACCGCTCAATAGTGTTCCCATGAAACTAGTGTCCTTGCCACCGTCAGCAAGTTTATCTGATGCCGCACCTATTGGACCAGCACCAACAACAAGATCCGATGGAGTGTAGTCCATTGGAGGTAAAGCTTTTATTCTCCCGTCTATTGCTTTAGAAAGGTCTGCTTCAAATTCCGGTGTTCTCTTGTCTTTAAAGTAATCTATGAAACCTATTAGTTCCTTTGAGTTGATTCTTCTAACATTAACCCCAACTCTATCTCCCTCTCCTGATTGTTGATCGTTGGTGTTACCCTCGATAGAGGTAAATGTACCTTTAACCGGATCTACACTAAGAACTATACCGGTGTGTCCCAATCCCTTGCCAGGTCTAGACATAATAAATATCTGTCCAGGTCTGATAAGCTTGTGATTAGCTCTGGCCTTAGCAATCGGTATTTTAATATCTGATGAGGTCGATTCCCAATGATTCATAACACCGCCGGTCTTAGGTAAAGGGTTGCTCTGTCCAGTTCTTTTTGAGAGCTGATCAAAGATGTAGTAGACAAATGCTGCACACCAAGGTAATCCAGCTTTTAGTCCAACTGATTGTAAGTACTTGGAGACTTCATTCCCAGCATTACTTCCTTTTGGTTGCTCTTTAACTTTACTGTTAGCCTTAATCACCCCGGCTAGAGTTTCACCATCAGAGTTTGGGTCTTTTAGGTTAAACTGGGCTTCATTTAAAAAATCGTTGAATGATTTTATTTTATTCATGAGGTCTATTATTTGTCCTCTATATATCCGAAAAAAACCGGTTAATAATTTTTTTATCTTAACCTTTTACCTTACATTTACATCATAATCAAAAACAAAAACATTATGTCACAGAAAGAAACACACATTTTAATAGCTACTGGAGGATACCTTAATGATGAGGTTAAAGTGGTTAGACTCGTTTTTGACGAGAACGATTTGGATGAAGACGAATTAGATGACTTTAACAACGACTTTGGCGAGTATGTTGATTATTGTATCGATGATGCGGTTGGTGAATTCGAACAAGGCTTCTCATCAGTCGTTGTGCTCAAGGAGGAGCAACTACCTCAGCTAATCGAAGAGCTTAATAAAGCTAAAGAACTGTCTAACCTTTAACCACTAGAGATATGTACGTAGTATATGAATTAAACCCCGACGGGGACAGAATAACCTTATTTAATGATATGTGTATCGAGGAAGCCAAAGAGGTATTTGATGATGCTTGCTCAGGAGATTGTGAAACTGTTGTCATGGCGGAGGTTACTCCAGGGGAAACTTTCGGATTTGGTGCAATGGGAGACTTTTTTGGTGGTACCGTCATTTTTGAACATTGGTCGGGAGGAGATTCAGAGTCTCCTATCTGCGGGGCTTGTGGAGGTGACGCAACCTTATGTGACGGTTGCTAAGGAAAATTAACCCTCGAATAATTTTTTTATCTAGAAACTATTTCTTAATTTAGCAACATAATCAAAAACAAATATCTATGGCTTACAAAGAACCAACAGGCACAAGAAAACCTATGAGTGAAGAGGCTAAGGCTAGAATTGCAGAAGCAGTTCGCCTAGCAGCAGCAAAAAAGAGGGAGGAGCAGGGATTACCTCCATTAACCGCCAACAACATCCCAGCACCGGATTATATCGAAAAACCTCTTGAGTTAGTTCGAATGAAGCACCAGGAATTTCCTGATGACCTCTTCGTTCCAATGGCAACAGGTAAACCGGTAGACTTGTTATTCACTAACGACGGAGGATTACCTAAGGCTTGTAACTTCATGCTTATTGGGGATCCTGGAGTTGGTAAGTCAACCGTATCGTTAGATATTCTATCTGACTTGGCTCTTAAGGGGTTCAAAGTACTGTTCATCTCGGCCGAAATGACAAGGATTGACCTATACGGCTACGTTCAACGATATCCAAAGTTTGGTGAGGTTGATATTCTTTTCATCGGTGAATATTGCGAGAGCAATCCAAAAACCGTTATCGAGCAGGCTTTATCACCGGGCTATGACGTTGTCCTAATTGACTCCTTCGCCGAGGTTCAAGAGGACATCAAGGAGGCTTTAAGAATTACCACGGCAGGTTCAGAGAAGTGGTTAATCGACCTAATGGTTAGTCACAACCTAGGTAACAACACGACAAAAAAGAACACCACATTCATCGCTATCCAACAGGTTACCAAAGGAGGCGTCTTCGTTGGATCTAACAAACTTAAGCACAACACAACAGGTATGCTCGAGCTTCGAGCGGATAGCGAGGGTGGTAGTTCGTACATGGTTTTCTCCAAGAATAGAAGAGGGTCGGTTGGTAAAAGAATGTTTTATTCACTATCCGCCAGCGGTGACGTTGAGTATGACTTAAAACGTTTTAGCAACGATGAGGATGCCAGAACAGCTCTAGCAACCGAGCGTACACTTCTCGAGAGCGAAGGAGACGCGTTTGACGCACTCTTTAATATTGGGGTTGCAGAAGATAATAACGAGGGATTATAAAAAAATCCCTCATTTTATTTTTTTATCTGGCAGAGATGCCTTATATTTACAAAGTAATTAAAACCATATAAAGATATGCCAAAGTACCAAACAATTTCACAGTCTCTGTTTGATAGTAAAGCAAAGGAGGCTGTTCTAAAAACTCCCATCCGCAGGGTGGTAAACCTAAAGGACATCGAGATCGTCAAGAATGACGTGCTTCGATTGGACGACCGACACATCAAGATGAGCAACGAAGCATTCAAGGGGATTTGTAAGGTTGTTGGACTGCCGGTTGGGTTCGATAAAACATTCTCGTCTGCATTCGGTGACAAGGCCAGACAGGCTTTGGTTAACAGGCTAAAGGTGGCTGTTCAGGCTAAAGGAGCCACAACACTATCGTTGGTTGTCAACCCAGAGAGCAAACAGATTATTGGAGTCCAGAAGGATCCTCGTGACCTCATCAGTAATCAGACCTTCTTGGATACATCAACATCAATCATCAACAAATACGGATTGGAGGTTAACAACTTCTCGGTTGGTTCAAATGGTGGTGTTGTTATCAACGCTTCATCTCCCAAAAATGAATGGGGTATCAAAGGGTTAAATGACGAGGAATTCTATGGTGGAATTTCCTTCACCAATAACCCCGACGGTGGATTTAGAGTTTCACCTTATCTACATCGATTGGTTTGCGCCAACGGTATGATTGGGACTGCATTCGACGAAACATTCGCTCTTGGACAAATGGACGCTCGTTCAATGGAAACATTCTGGGCTCAGTTGAACTCGTTAGCAGAGAGAGGTTTCAGACCTTCTAAATTTGAAGACCGTGTTAGAGTTGCATCCAACACTCGTGCATCGCTATTCGAAATGGAGGCTGCACATGACTCTCTAAAATTCCTATCTGATGCGGAGCACAAGGAGCTTGAAGCTTGGGTACCTTTACACACGACCAGAGCAGCTTTCCATAACGCCAACATCGACACAATCTTCTTATCATCCGCTCAGAAGAAAGGTGCAAGAACAGGCACGAGCATCTGGGATCTTGTGAATGGATTAACTCACTTCGCATCTCACGACAACGGATTTAAGATTGACGACTATGACCGTCGTAAAATCCAGGTTCAGGCTTCTCAGTTACTGACCAAGGCTTATGACATGGAGAACATTATTCGTAGTCCCTACTAGGATACTATGGTGCTAACATACTATGCCTGCGGGCATAGTATTCGCGAAGCACGTAATAAAATATAGGCAGAGAGGCGAGGAGCAAAGACGTTCTGGTTTGTCAACGAGCGGTAGGGTTAAGAATAAGATTAATTGTAAGCTCTCTGAACAACACCATGTAATTTGAATCAATTAATTGGAGTAGGTTCCTCTAATACCATAGACCTATTCTTAACATGACAAAAATTTTCTCACAGGAGGACTTGGTACCGAGTCCTCCTTTTTTGTGGGTTGTTGGTAATCTGTATCCGAATCCGAAACACCGAGGCCGACGGTGGAAATGCTAGAGCTGCATGAAAACATTTATCACATTTGGGATACAATAATATGTACAAAGAGAAGTATTCATGAAATTAATCAAAGTCAGATTCAACCTCAGCGCTGGTCCAAGGTACATGAAGTGGAAGATAGAAACTCCAGATGGTGTCTCTTATCTGGATCCTTCCGAGGTGAAATTGGTGATGCACAGATGCACATTGAAAAATAGAAGTCAAACAGCAAAGAAGATATACGAAGGTGCACATAAGGTTGTCTGTTCATGGATACTTTGTGAGAGAATTGATATTCAGCAACCTGATGAGCTGCATGCAAACACCGTTGATCAGGTCTACTATAATCCAAGGGTATCTCCAAACTGGATTTTCCGAGGTGAAAATGCGGATAGCCTTGCTTTTGATAGGCTAGTCACATCTGGCAGAAATGTTTACAACGAAATTTAGTTGGTGATTAATTTTTTTATCTGGGATTTTTTATTTAAATTAGCCTAGTAATTAAAAACCAAATATCAAAATGAGAAAAACAGAACAAAGTCCAAATGGAACAAGTTTCCACGATTCAGTAATCGTAGCTACAGTAGCTCAACTTAGAAAAGTTATCGGTGAACCCGACCGTGAAAGTAACGATGGCCAGGACAAAGTTAATTTCGATTGGGTGGCAGAAACCGAGAACGGTGACGTCTTCACTGTTTACGATTGGAAGGAATATCGAAGACTTTCCGAGGACGAAGAAATTGAGTGGCACATCGGTGGACATTCAAGAGCGGTAACAGAAAAGGCCGTCGAGGAACTGGAGGAGGAATTAGCTCAATTGGATTAAGAAAAACTTCAGAAATTAAAAAAAAAGGATCTTAGGATCCTTTTTTTTGTGGACCAAGAATTCGCTTAGCGTCTGTATCCGAACACCGTTGCCGACGGTGGAATCCAGCTGCCTGATCGAATTAATCCCGGCGGGAATTTTTTTTATCCAGCGGAATGCCTTATATTTGTGAGTGGATAACTTAAAAAAAGATAATGAGATGGATGAATTAAAAGAAGCTCTTAAGAAACTTCATAAGCTAATAGTCGAGAACACCGAGGTGTTGGAAGCACAGAAGAGAGTCAATGATGGGGACTTCAGATCTTTGGAGGAAGCCCTCGTGCAGAAGAGAATTGAAGAGGGAGTTATCGCTCAGCTTGAGAACGCATCGGAACACCAATACCGTTTTATACTATCACCGGAGATGAGATTCTTCAGATACTACAAAGAAACATATAACCTGATTAACCCCGAATTCTTTTCTGTCAAATAATTTTTTTATCCGGTTAGGTTATCTTACATTTACCTTGTAACCAAAAATCACACTATCATGTCAAAATTATTATTAGGAATCAAAAAAGGAACAACCCACGTATCAGGAATGAGCAGCGAAGGGTACACATCAAACTCCATCGATGCAACGTTAATCGATATCGTGATGAGCGGCACTGAGGACGAGATTAGAAAATTTGTCCAGGAGAAGAGAGAAAAGAGAAAAGAACTAATAAAGTTATCTAATGAAATTGAGCGTCTCGAGGATAGAGAAGATTGGGATGCTATCGATCCCGTTCAAAACAAATACGATAAAATAGTAGCTCAGACCTCCGGTGTTAACTACGACAAGCTTATTATGATTGACGGAATTGAATTGTAACTCAAAAAAACATAGGCTATGCTAAATTTACAAATCATCAACAAATTCATTCAACATGAAATTAAAACAGGTAAAGCCTCGGACGAATATATCGAGGCTTTGGCCGAATGTACCTGCCTTGAGGAGTTAATCGAGGTGGTTAAATACTGGAAAAACCTTAGAGCAGCTGGTGGGTACCTAAGTGAAGCCCACTATATTTTATTAATTCTGGATAAGGAATAAGTCATCAAATAATTTTTTTATCTGGCTAGGAATACTTACATTTACTTCATAATCAATTAAAACTTAAAAGATATGGCAACACGCTCAAGAATCGGAATCGAAAAAGAAGATGGTACTATCCAATCAATTTACTGCCACTGGGACGGGTACCCAAGCCACAATGGAGCAATCCTTTTGGAAAATTACACAACAAAGGAGAAGGTTGAGTCTTTATTGGAATTAGGAGCAATCTCAATTTTGGCAAAGAATCTAGCTCCCGAACCTGGGGTTGAACATGACTTCTCTAAACCTGCTGCTGATGTGGTGGTGGCTTACCACAGAGACCGAGGTGAAGAGATGGACAGACCAAGAACCAATGCTTCATTAGCAACATTTGCAAAATCTGACTTTGAAGAATATGGTTACATTTTCACCAAGGAGAACAAATGGGTGATAACATTTGGAGATTGTCGAATTGCAGACCTAACCCCAAAGATGTGTGGGTTGGATGTAGATGCTGACTAATAGGGAAACAGAACAAAGTTCAATTTAAAGAAGTCTGAGTTTTAACTCAGACTTTTTTGTGTTTGTTACTTGGCATCTTGCTCTACATCCAAACACCGTCGCCGCCGGTGGATATGTGTTTTTGATGTGTTTTGTGGTTTTAAAAAAAAATCAGTTGAATAATTTTTTTATCTAAACCTTTTGTCTTATATTAGCTAAGTAAATAAAATATAACCAAATATCATGAACGAAATTATCAACAAGGCTGAAACCTTACTTAAAGAGAAAGGATTCACACAATCAGATTACACTATCTCACTTCAAGGTCCAACAGTTATTCTAACCAGAACTGGTCAGATTATAATGACTCCTGAGATTCAGAAGGAGCTTGACAAAACAGGAATTAAATCACTTCAACTTATATAGCCATGGGATTAGATATTGTAGCTTACAGTAGAATTGAGAAAGAACCTCAAAAGGATGTAAAGGAGGCTTTGGATAAGCTTTTAAGCAACAGATTTGGAGATGAGGTTGCCAACATTTCCAATGAGGTATGGGAGGAGACACAATTAAGAGCTCCTGACTTAACCCCAGGGACTTGGCTGGAGACCGATGAAACCTCTCAACACCACTTCAGAGCAGGGAGTTATTCTGGCTATAATGGCTTCAGAAAGCATTTGGCCTACGGTGTACTGGGTGTTTCCCCAGAAACCATTTGGGAAGCTCCTGATGCTTATGAAGGTAAACCGTGTTACGAACTGATTGACTTCAGTGACTGTGATGGTATAATTAGTTGGAGTGTGTGTGAAAAACTTTATAACGACATGGTTACCAACAGAGAGAAGTTTAAAGCCTATGTGGATGAGACTTTCGATATCAACCCAGAGAATGAAGATGATGAAGAGAATTGGTACGCTGAGGCTTTATTAAGAAATTACGATAATTTCATCACGGCATTTGAATATGGAAAAGATAATGGGATGGTTAGATTCTGTTAAGTTTGGTTAAGTTTTTTGGTTACGACAATTAAGGGGACTTTGGTCCTCTTTTTTGTTTTCTATCGATACCTGATTTTGCGGCCGGATCGGACATCAAACACCCCGGACCTCGGTGGTCGGATTAAAGTCAGATGCATAATTTTTTCTTCGGATTTATTTTTTTATCTGCAGAATTTGTCTTACTTTAGCCTTGTAACTAAAAAGAGATCAAACCATGTACAAGATCAAAACAAAATACGGTGAAACTTACGATGTCACTTTAAAATTTGGCAAATATTCAAATGGCAGAACAGCTATTGAATTGATTGACTGTGAAGATGGATTCCCGTTGATGACGGCGACGGTGAATTTACCTGAAGCTGAGATTCAGGACGATGAAGTTATTATTAAGAACTATTCAGAGAACGAAGGAGTACTGGAATTCTTAATCAAAAATGAGATAGTGAGCCCACCAACCAGAACGATTCCTACAGGCTGGGTTACATGTCAGGTTGTTAAACTACTTAAAACCAATTAGTATGAAAATCACACTAACACCAGAAGAATCCGAGAGATTTTTCCACAATGCCTTATGCAATGGGTTAAGCTATTTTAGAGGCTATGGCCTCGTACTTGACTATGATAAAGAACCTTATCAGAAGGCTAAGCAGGATTTGACCAAGGACAACAAGTCTGCTTGCTTTGAGGATGTGTTGATGAGGATGTTGGCTAACGGGGGTGAACTTCGAGTTATTGATGAGGAATGCGACGGTGATTACAACAGAGCAATCAAGATAGCTGATGTTTACGAGAAGGTACAAAACTCTCCAATAGATGCTCTCATGGATATGGCAAACGAACAGGATGATGCCTGTACAGCAGATTGTATTTTACAAACGGTATTTTTTGATGAAGTTATCTTCGGATAATTTTTTTATCTAAGGATTTTTAATTACTTTAGCTCTGTAACTAAATAAAACAAAACGACTATGGGATTTTTTAGCTGGAAAACATGCGATACCGGAGAATCTATCGCAAACGCACACTCAGGCAGAGAAACATTTGAAGTACACATGATTACTCCAGACGGAAGAGTATTCACCGAGAATAATTATGATGGCTATGGGGTATTCGGAGGGAAGGACTTCTATGAGTTACTTGGAGAACTAAATGGACTTGGCCCAGACAGAAGTGCTGCTATCGACCTTTGTTTCGAAGGGAATCCAAACGGGGACAACACTCCAGGTGTGATTTATCCAAAGTTCACTACCCGTTTAATGAACGATGTTGTTGCTCAGTACAAATCCCTACCAAATCCCGAATCATGCGAAGACCAAGGTTTCTTCTACAGTGAGGATGATGAGATGGAAGAAGATTTTTTGGATGAATGGGAAGACGAGGAAGAAGACGAAGATTAAAGAAATATAGTATTTGGTTATGCTAGGATCCTTAAAAAAGGATCCGGGCCTCGTAAGAGGCCTTTTTTGTGGACCAAGAATTCGCTTAGCGCCTGCATCCGAACACCGTTGCCGACGGTGAAAGCAGTAGGCCCCGACTATACATAGTATGGTGGTAACATACTCCGCTCGCGGCCCCGCCTAAAAAAAGATTCAATATAATTTTTTTATCTACGGAATTTGTCATATATTTGCTTCATAACCAAAATATATTCTGCACTATTATGAACGATATCGTTAAAAGAGCCAGAGAGCATTTCAGAGAAAAGTATTCATATATTCATCTAGACCAGTTATCTGATCTGGACTTAAATTCATTTCTTAATCTATCTCATGTTAGATTCTACGGTGATGGATCTCCAACAACCTTTAGTTTCAAAATGAACCTACTTTATGATTATGTTGTCTCTCAGGGACTTGTTGATGTAACGGAGTAATAATAACCAAAAACCTAGATACTATGGCCAAGAAAAAGAAAACCCTCGGTGTTTCCCAGCTGCTGGATTATGCCAACCTTCAGTTAAAAAGAACTGATTCAGATGCAACCAAGGACTTCAAGTCCGGGGTGTGTACCATGATCGAAAGGGTACTCCACGATACAGGCAATTATAATGGATTCATGTTCATCAATCCAGATGATTCAGATCACGGAACCTTGGGATATTTTTCTCGAAAATATTTCTCCTAAAATTTTTTTATCTGGACGGGTTGTCGTATATTTGCTATGTAACCAAAAACAAAATAACCATGGCACAATTAACACCAATCACACACCAGTCTCTCAGAGAGAGATTAAGTTCAGGAGCAGTTAGATTCTATTTCAGAAAAACTAATGGAGACCTAAGAATCGCATTTGGGACCAGAGACCTAACAAGAATTCCACAGTCGGGACAACCAAGAGGAGGCGAGGCACCTCCAGGAGTAACTTCCTTCTTTGACCTGGAAAAAGCAGCATGGAGATCCATCTCACACACTCAGGAAATTTGGGTTGATTAACCCGCATCTTTCATAATAAATATTTAGACTTAAAAGGTTTGGAATTATCCAGACCTTTTTTGTTTGCTGTCGAATTGCAGTTCTCTGTATCCAGAATCGGTTTCACCCCGGACGACGGTGGGCGGATTAAGACCTGTAGGTAATGAACCTTTTATTACACTGAAATATTCATCGAATAATTTTTTTATCTGGTTAGGATTACTTATCTTTACTTCATATTAATAACTAAATCACAAAAAAGACATGAGTAGATTAAGAGACGCAAAAACAGGAAGATTTTTACCAAAGAGTGCTGGACAGCCACAGGCATCCACTCAGACATTAACTTTAGGATGGAAGATTTCCAGAGTACTGACATCAGCAATGAAGGTGTTCGGTAAAAAAGACATCTCAGGAAACCCAACCACAATGGCACAAGGATCCTCGGTGATTTTGGAGAAGACATCAGAAATTGGACCAACAGGTACACACGTTGTCAGAGTTAAAAAAGAAAACTCGACAAGAACCTTTTACACAATTGAAGAGGAAGTAAGATAAAAAAAGAATCTTATGTAACTTAGGATTTTAAGAGAAGGACTTAGTCCTTCTTTTTTTGTGGGCAAAGAAAAAAAAGAAGACTCTTCACATCTACACCGGGGCCGACGGTGGAAAAGATGTAGACATCCTCCTCAGCATCTACCCAACATCTACATTACATCTACTCAACATCTACATTACCTCTACTCAGCATCTACAAACACCGTCGGATAAAAAAGTTGGCGAATAATTTTTTTATCTGAATTATTTGTCTTACATTAGCTCTGTAATCAAATAAAATATAACCAAATGGAATTAAAAAGATTTAGCTTAGGTATTGCATTCAATGGACCTTGCAAGGACACAGAAAATTTTCTAACCTATCTTCAGGAGATATGCGAGGTATTTAATCTTCAAATTGTTGGTCTAGTTCCTGTCAGTTCTTCCGGTGCCTGGCCAGAGGTTACCTTCCGAGGTGCTAAAGAGGATCTCACCAATCTTTCAATCGCATTTCATGATGATTCTGAATTGGGTCAAGAAATGATTGACGAATTTATAATGGAAGATGCTGAACCGGCATTTAATGTTCCTTTCGATGAGAGATTCACAACCAAAGGTAATCGCCAATTCATCAACGAGGATGAGACATTATCATTCAAGGAATGGGAATAGCCAAAATCACAAATTATTCAAAAGGACCTTCGGGTCTTTTTTTGTGGGCATAGATTTACATCTACCCGACATCTACATGCATCTACAAACACCGTCGGATAAAAAAGTTGGTGAATAATTTTTTTATCTGGGGAATATACCTTACTTTTACTTCATAACCAACTAAAGTACAATATTATCATTATGACAGCAACCGTACAGAAAAAACCGGCATTTAAGAATAAAAAGAATTTTGAAAGATTCTTAGTCGAGATAGATGGCATGGGGGAATCAGCTATCAGAGATATCATGGGTGATGAGTATATCGATACTCCAGGTTTCTATCAGGACGAGAAAAAACACTATTCAGGCATCATGGACTTCATGACCTGGAATATGGGAGCGAGCGAGCTTCAGGCTCTAAAGGAATGGTGGTTAAAGAACGTACACAAAGGCTAGTGGTTATGGAGACTAAGAAAATGTATAACACAATCACCAAGACCGAGCTTAAAGCCCTGGTTAGAAAAGCAACGGTGTTTATTCAAGGCAGGACTGCACCAGAGGATTTGGACATGGACTTTGTAATGAGTTGCTACAACCCGGCGAACGCATTAGCTGGTTGTACAGATTACAAGGATCACCGTAATGATTCGATGACAGCGGTGAAAAGAGCTATCAGGGAAGACATCGAGACAAGACAGTGCCAGAGAGGAAGCTACTTCAATCCCGACGGTGTACCCTTCGACAGCATAAGAGTCGTACTTAAGCTTGGAGGCTGGAGTGCTTACCCACACTGGAAGGATGGGAGCCGAGATTTTTTCTCCTCAAAATACATCAAATAATTTTTTTATCTGGAACCTTTTTTATACATTAGCCTAGCAAACCAAAACAGAAGACAATGAAAAGATTAAAAGAAGCTCTCAAAAAAGCATTTAACTCCAACACCGGATACTTTCTCAATCGAGTGATTTATTTCTGGGAGGGCAAATCAGAAGTTGGGTACGTGTTATGCAGAGGCTATGTCATGTTCGGAATCCCGGGCTTTGATAGGGTTGGTGTCTATTTTGACTACGATGAGGCACTTAGAGATTTACAAATTTGGAAAGGAACTGTCCAATAAAACCGTTGGCTATGAGAGAACAGACTAAGAGAGAATTACCTCCGCCCTTCGTTGACCTAATGATTACGTTTAAGGACAGCGGTGGTAACACGCTAACCAAGAGAGGATTTTACAGCGACTTATTTGACAACTTCGCTATCCCTCCAAGATATGCAATGTTCAATGGACATCTGGCTCCTGATGGTTGGGGTGGACATCACTTCCCTTCAGATTCAAAGTCAATCATTTCCTGGGAGCTAATAGAGGAAAAAACCAGCGAATAATTTTTTTATCTAAAAGGTTTTTATTACTTTTACTTCATAATCAAACAAACACAAAATAAGATATGAAAAAATTATCTAAATTTCACTTTGCATTATTAAGTCTATTGGTTCCTATTGGTTTCGCAACTCTTGGGTTCGTTATCAATCCTTCCGGTTTAGGAACTAATTTAATTTGGGCTGCATATGTTTTAATTTTTATTGGCGGAGCTTCTGTTGGAATGTTGTTGCGTAAATAAAAAAGAAAAAATCATTTGATTATTTTTTTATCTCAAAAGGTTTTATTACTTTTACTTCATAACCAAAACACATCAAATATGAACGTAAAAAACTGTCAAAGATGCAACAAAGAGACCGGCGGTGTAACCATCATGTCTATGTTCAACGAACAAATCATATGTATGCCTTGTAAGGAAGCTGAGAAAGCTCACCCGAGGTATGAGGAGGCTGTTAAAGCCGATAACGAACAAATAAGAAAAGGAAATTATAATTTTGAAGGAATTGGTTTAAGGTTTGGTTTAGAGTAATTGTAAGTTAAGTTTGGGGAAACTGAATCCGGGAGAAATCCCGGATTTTTTTGTGGGCTGAGGTTTAAGACTTCCCGAGGTGTAATGCATGTAACATGCATGTTAAAGAAGTTACGAATTCACAAGCATCCGCTCATGCATTTACACCGCCGGAGAAAAAAGTTGCTGAATTATTTTTTTATCTACGGAAATTGTCTTACATTTACACCATAACCAAAAACCACTTACAACATGTCACAAAGATCAGA
>Ga0181560_10001591_pt1 | contig 21161 bp, 20 predicted proteins | sample 011ome_20_FD_133751 | JGI IMG/M metagenome (GOLD analysis project Ga0181560, IMG submission 133751) | Coastal salt marsh microbial communities from the Groves Creek Marsh, Skidaway Island, Georgia - 011509CT metaG (megahit assembly) | ecosystem: Environmental > Aquatic > Marine > Intertidal...
AAGTACCGTAACGTATACCATGACTACCACTGATATAACAAATACTACTGAAATGGTGGTCGGTGGAGTCAGGGTGAATAGTACAGCTCTGCTTGCCGCTACTACCCACGCTGCTGCAGTGGACGCCTTGAATGGCGACGCAGGATTTAATGCACGTTTTACGGCATATAATGGCACTGACACCATTGGGACTAGTGCTGGAAACGCAATATTTATAGTACAAAAGCCTGGCTATGAGACCTCTTCTGGACTAACTGCTACTCACGCCGTTAGCACTGGTACTGCAGTAACGGCAACTGTTAGCCAAGTAGGTGCTGCAACGTCGAAACTTGGTCTCGGGTCTGATATTTCAGCATTGACCTCAACCACCAGCAATGTGATTGACACGCTGGACAACGCCCTGCGGGCTGTCTCGATTCATCGTGGAAATTACGGTGCCGCGATCAACCGACTGGAGTACACAGCCGACAACCTGGCAAACGTGTCGCAGAATACGCAGGCTTCACGCAGCCGTATTGAAGATGCTGACTATGCCAAGGCAACCACCGAGCTGGCCCGTACTCAGATCATTCAGCAAGCCGGTACCGCGATGTTGGCCCAGGCCAACCAGCAGTCACAAGGTGTGTTGGCTCTGTTGCAATAGGCCGGTAAAAGTCGACGGGGAGGCTAGGCCAGCCGCTGCGGCATGCTGATCCTCTCTGTCAGACTGACTGGAATAACAGGGTAAAAACGCAACAGAGTTAGCCCGAATGATAAGCAACAGCAAGCCATCAGGCGCAGTGTTTCGAGCATGATCAAGAAAATAGGCTTAACAAAAAAACCGGCGTCTGCCGGTTTTTTTGTCAAGGCGCGTTTGACAGCACTCGGTATGCCTTGAAAATTACAGCTTTTGAAAGATTAAAGCTTTTAGAACATTAAAAGCTTTTAGAATATTAAAAGCTTTTAGAAAACTAAGGCTCTACAAAATTAAAGTTTCTCGGCGAGCTGTCGATAGGCTGCAAAAGCGGCGCGGTTTTGCCGCTTTCGCGGCCCTTAAAGCCTGGGTTTGTTGAGATGGTGGTGCGGCAGTAGCGCTGGCTTTTCAGGATGGCTTTTCAGGTTCTCGATAAAGGGTGGCAATAGACGGTGGCGATAAAGGCTGTTAATAGAAGTTGCCCAGATAGGCCGATATAGGTTGATATAAAAGGCTTAAGGATAAAAGGCTTAAGGATAAAAGGCTGAAAGGCCAAAAGCGCTAAGATAAAAGAAACGGTTAATGACAGTAAAATCATTGGGGTTTCGGGCTCGCGCCTCGCGACTGATGCACCGAGCCCCCTAGCAGTAACGGAGGGATGTATGGCAAATGCAATTCCTATCAATAGTTCGAGCGCACCGTCGGCGGTGCAACCCAGTTCGGTGGTCAGTGCGCCAAAATCAATGGAAGCGCCGGCCCCGGTTGTCAAGATTGAGCCGCTGGTACCGCTTGACGTGGTCAAGACCAGCGTTCACGATGTAGGTCAAGAAGCCCAGTTGATCAAGACAGCCAATGCTGAGCTGAACCAACAGATGCTGGAACAGCTCAAGGAAGCAGCCAGTCGTCTGCAACAGGCGGTAGAGACCACGCCCACTCGACTGAAATTCTCGGTGGATGAAGTGGCTTCGCGGTTTATGATATCGGTGACCGATGAGGCGACCGGTGAGGTGATTAGGCAGGTGCCGGGTGAGGCGATCATCAGAATTGCCCACAGTATAGAAATGATGAAGGGTGTGTTGTTCGACCAGAGTTTGTAAGCCATGTTCAATCGATCACTGCTGCGACAAATGAAGAACAAATTCACGGTGGCGCTGCAGGGCGCAGCACAGCAAGCGCTGGTTGATAGTCGGCATCTCAGCCTCGAGTTGCTCTCCATTGTCTTGGTCGGTGGCCTCATCGGCGCAGTCATGTGCGTGGTAGCAGAAGGTTTCGTAATGGGGGTGAGTGCCTTTGCGCAGCTGCGGGCGGAAGACACTTCTATGGTTTGGCAGCTGGATGACAACAGCAGCCTGGCATACGGCAGTGTCGTGTTTCTCTGGGTCGCTGCGGCGCTGGTTGTGCTCCTGAAGAAGCTGCTGGGAATCAAGGCTTACGCCGGCCCGGCTGACACCATCTACGCCGCTCAGCAAACCCTTGAACCGCTGGATATCAAGCGGGGCATAGGTTCAACCTTTATTGCCTTCATCTCCGCCAGTGGTGGCGCGTCGGTAGGCCAGTATGGGCCGCTGGTGCATTTTGGTGGCACCATAGGCATCGCTCTGAAGCGTCTGCTGGCATCTCGCATGTCGCACGAGATCTTTCTGGGTTGTGGCGTCGCCGCGGCTATTTCTGCGGGTTTTAACGCACCCCTTGCCGGTATTGTCTTTGCCCATGAAGCCGTGCTGCGGCATTTTTCCATACGCGCAGTAGCCCCCATTTCCATTGCTGCCATCTCCGCCAGTGCATTGGACCGAGTCTGGTTTCCCAGCAATGCCAGTTTTCTGATTGATGCGCCCATGCCGCCCTTGGCCGAGATTTTGCCGGCCCTGATCCTGATGGCGCCCTTGTTGTCCATCATCGCCCTGACCTTTATGTTGACGTTGCGTCGAACCCAGCAGTTTGCTGCCAGGGTGAATCGTCCCATATTGCTGCCCTTTGTAGCCGCCACTCTGTGTGGTGTGGTGGGCATCTGGTTGCCGCAAGTGCTGGGTTTGGGGGTCGACAGCATTAATCAGATGTTGAGTGGGCACTATGCGCTGGGATTGTTGCTGATGCTCTTGATCGCCAAAATTCTGATGACATCAGCCTGTATTGGTATGGGCTTGTTTGGTGGCGTCTTTTCGCCGGCGATTTTTATCGGCGTAGCAGCCGGCGCCTTCTTTGGGCAACTGGTTGAGCCCATGGTGGTGCCCGGTTTCGCGCTGGTGGCGGCGGTTGCCGCTATGGCTGCGGTCAGTGCCTCTGTGATAGGGGCGCCGATCACGGCAACCCTCATTGTGCTGGAGCTGACCCAGTCGTATGAATTGGCGGTGGCGGCAATGATCACGGTGATGCTGTGCAGTCTGGTGACCCATCGCGTCTTTAGTCTGTCATTTTTTGATCGGCAGCTACTGGATCGCGGCGTGGATCTGCGGGCGGGCCGAGAAGCCATTGCCATGCAGCAGATGACGGTAGCGGCGATTGCCACTCAAGCCCATCTGAGGTTGGATTCGACGGCGACCGGCCGGCAGGTCATAGATCTGATGCGGCAGGCCCAATTGACCGAGGCTTACCTGTGTGACGACAATGCGCAATTGCTGGGCAAGGTGATGATTCACCAGGCCCTGCAGGCGGGTGATGCGCCCGCGTTGGATTATCGATCAAGTGCACCTTTAAGTTTTGCCGGCACCGACTCTTTGGCCCAGGCGATGGCGGCGGCGCGCGGTTTCGTCGGTGAAAGTATTCCCGTCTTGTCTGACTCAGGTAAACTGCTGGGTACCGTCACAGAAGGCGACTTGTTTACTGCTGTGATTGGCTTGCAACAGAAAATCCGAGCGCAGGAGCGCAGCTGAGACAACCTGTTGTTGGTTACGGCAAACCCAGTCAAGCATGGCCAATCAGAAACGGGTAAACCTAGGCGGTAAATGCGGGCTTATTGCTAAGCCCTTGCAAATAAGGAAGGCACCATGAATAAGGTTGAGAGTTGGGTCATCGGTCTGCTGCTTGCGAGTCTCGGTCAATGGGCGATGGGTGCCGATGACGCTGACAGCTTCGAAGCGGGTCTACGGGCCAAGGAGCGTGGCCATTATGCCACGGCATTGCGTGCCTGGATGCCGCTGGCAAATAAGGGCATAGCGCAAGCGCAAAACAACATGGGCCATATGGCAGAGGAAGGGCTGGGCATGGTGCAGGACTATGGGCGCGCGATGCAATGGTACAAGTCGGCCGCGAACCAAGGCTTGAAGGAGGCTCAGCATAATGTCGGATTGCTTTATTATCAAGGTTACGGCGTGGCCAAGAACAACCGTGAAGCGCTGTCCTGGTTCAAGCTGGCAGCGGCCCAGAAGTTGGCCGATGCCGAGTATATGGTAGGTTTGTTACACCATAACGGCGAGGGGGTTGGGCTGGATTACCAGCAGGCGAAGGTCTGGTTTTTGCGGTCCGCTCGCCAGAATTACGGGCCAGCGCAGCTCATGTATGCGTTTATGTTGCAAGCCGGCGAAGGTCAGGATTCGGAGCCTTTTAAAGCCTATGTTTGGGCAAAAGTTGCGGCCGCGAATGGCCAGGCTGAAGAGGCTCAAGCGATTTACGACCTGTCGGTGCTGCAGCTGGAAGACGACGACGTACCCAAGGCAGAGGTGCTGGTACAGCAATGTCTGGCAACCCAGTCGACAGATTGCCCGCAATAATCGTTATTTTTTTCTGCCGGCAGCTAAAGAAGCTGACCATGATGCCGATTCAATCAACAGTCATTCGAATTCATGGGAAGGCAAGATGAGAGTCAATTTCAAAGACGCGATAGCCGGTTACAAGATGGTAGGCGAGACCGCCAGGGTCGATTACGCCAACCAGGTCGAGCTGGTACAGATGCTCTTCAGCGCGCTATTGGATGCCATGAGCGAGGCCGACGGCCACCTGCAGCGAGGCTCTATCGCGTTGAAGTGTCAATCTATTGCGCGGGCTGACAAGATTGTTCAGGGTTTGCGGGTCACACTAGATCATGCTAACGGCGGTGAACTGGCCCGTAACCTGGATGCCCTATACGACTATGTTTCTCGCCGATTGCTCCATGCCAACCTGCGTAATGACGTCGAGAGCTTACGTGAAGCCAGAGGCCTGATGGCAGAGATCAGCGAAGCCTGGGAAATGCTGCCCTCTGTCATGCTCAAGCAAAACCTGGCGGGTAACTGAGCCTTTTTTGCCCCGCCGCTCCCTCGGCGAGCTGGGCCGTAATGGTCATTACGGCCCTTGGCACCGCCCCTGGCAACGCAAGACGCTCGAACGCACTTGAATCCCTGTGAAACACGCCGAAGGTGCCACAGCACTCGCTGACCTTCTTCGATCTGCCCCTGATTCAGACCTCTCAAATTCTCAGTATTCCCGTTAAACGCTTTCATCGATTAGTTGCTTTAGTCCATGCGCTGCTGCATGAGCTGTTGCTTTCTCTATCTTTATCTTTATCTTTATCTCTATCTCTTTCTCTCTTGCCTGCCCGCCTTGGTTAGTCTAATCCGCACGCAATGGGCTGGCTCGCCGGGGTTGGCATGAAACGCGCTTGTTTGCAGCGTGTCCTGTTAGCCTTTTCGCGAAACGCCGATGCGCCTGGCGTGCTTGCGTCTTCTGTTCGGGTTACCCACGCGGCTGACAGCTTTCTCGACATTCGAGGCGCTGATTGTCGTCGTATTTTTGACAGTTTTACGAAGCCAAGCCGTAGGTAACCCCTAAGTCATTGAAAATAATGGTTTTTAAACATGGCATCAATATTGCTTTAGTTTACGCGAAGCCTATTGTGTGAAATGAGTCAGGTGTTGAACTATGGGACATAACGAAACTATTCAAAGTCTCGACTGGGTTGGCCAGCAGACGGCTGTTGCCAGCCTGGAAAATCTTCGAACGGCGCATCAGCTGGAAATCACCCGCTGGTCTTGCGTAGCCGACGTTTGTGCCCAAAGTCGGCCAAGTCAGGCAATGGTGGTAGAGCTGAGTGCCAGTCTGGATGCCCTGGATGCGTTGCACACCCTACAGTCGCAGTTTCGCGCGATACCCATCATTGCCATAGTGAACCGGCAACGATTTGAACTGGGCATCGCGGCGATGGCCGCCGGTGCCGCTGCCGTGGTCGCCGATGATGACTTTTCGGCGGCAACCTGGGTGCCAGTTCTCACCAAGATAGGCCTGGCAAAGCCAAAGCCAGCGCCCCGTGCCTATGTGTATGTGGACCCGCTGTCACAAAACCTGTTTGAGCTTGCTCAGCGAGTGGCCCGTGCCAATGTATCTGTGCTGATTCAAGGCGCGACCGGTACCGGCAAAGAGGTACTCGCTCGAGTGATCCACGAGTCTTCCGCGCGCTGCGATCAGCCCTTTATCAGTTTGAACTGCGCCGCCATTCCCGAACAATTGATCGAGGATATGCTGTTCGGGCATGAAAAAGGCGCATTTACTGGCGCGTCGCGCCGTCAGCGCGGTTTGTTTGAGCAGGCCCAGGGGGGCAGCTTGTTCCTCGATGAAATAGGCGAAATGCCCCATCACCTGCAAGTCAAGTTGCTGCGGGTGCTGCAGGAACGCAATCTGATGCGGATCGGCGGCGAAGAAACGATCAATCTGGATGTCAGAATTATCGCCGCCACCAATCGCAATTTGACAGAGGCGATTGCCGAAAAGCTGTTTCGTGAAGATCTCTATTTTCGCCTCAGTGCTTTCAAACTGACGATTCCGCCTCTGGCGCAGCGACCCTTGGATATAGCGCCACTGGTGCAGCAAGCGTTGCAGACCCACAGGCAGGCTGGTGCTGACTGTCAGGAGATAACGGCGGCAGCATTACGTCTGCTGCAGAGCTACGGTTGGCCTGGAAATGTCAGAGAGCTCGAAAATGTCGTCGCCAGAGCCTTTGTACTCAGTGATGGCGGCCTGATCGATGTAGCGCATATTCTGTTGGATGATGTCGTGACCAGTGAAATCAACGCAGTTGATTATGGCATCAGCGCCGCAAGTGCTGAATCAAATGGGGTACATGCTGAATTCGTCGCTCAGCAGGCTCGCCAGCCTGTTGCCATGCGAATCGGAGAGCAGCTTCAGGGATTTGTTAGGACCAAAGAAATGCAGGCTATTCTCGGTGCGCTGAAGACCTCTACCTCTCGGATTGAGGCGGCTGATCGGCTCGGTATCAGCGCCAGAACTCTGCGCCACAAATTGAAAAAGCTGCGAGATGAAGGTCTGGAAGTGCCGCAGACCTACGCGCGATAACCCTCGAGGATTAAGACATCATGCAAATTAATTCCGCAACAGACGCACAATCTTTACTCGCACAAATTCGTAGTCTGCAGGCGCAGCTTGAAGATAAACAGGGCAGCCTTGGCGCGCCAACCGAGCTGGGCACAAACAAGCCCAGTTTCGCGCGCGCTATCGCCTCAGCCGTAGATGAGGTCAACAATCTGCAGATGCAAGCAAAACAGACCTCAGAGCTGTATGAGTCGGGTGGCAACGTGTCCTTGACTGATCTGATGATGAAAACGCAAAAAGCCTCGATCGCCTTTGAGGCTACTCTGCAAATTAGAAACAAGGTCTTGCGAGCTTACGAAGACATTATGAATATGCCTGTTTAGTGACATATTCAGACCGTCAACACTAGACATCGTTAACACAATAGATTTTAGGATATAAGAGAATGGCTGCTTTACTCGCTCCACCCGCAGGTTCATCGTTACAGGGTGCCGTTATGGCCGGTGCCGCCAGTGGTGCCTTGCCGGCTAATGTCGATCGGCCGACAGCGGAACTGAATCGCCTGCCCAGTGTCAGCGAAATACTGGCCCAACCGCTGGTACGCAGATCTATGCCCGGTATCATCGCCTTGTTTGTGATTGGCGTCTTTGTGCTGTTGTTCTCCTGGTTTCAAACCGGTGCGCTGCGTGAAGTCTACCCAGGCATGAGTGATTCAGATCGCCAAGCGGCCTACAATGTGTTGCAAGGCGCTGACTTTCCGGTAGAAATCAATGCCAATAGCGGCCAGTTGATGGTCGGTGTTGAAAATTATCATCAGGCTCGAATGCTGCTCGCAGCGGCAGGTCTGCCTCAAGATGCCGGCTCCAATGCCATGGATGCCTTCAGCGATGACTCGGCCTTGACCACCAGTCAATTTATGGAGCAGGCGAAGTATACGGTTGCCATAGAAAACGAGTTAGCCAAAAGTATCAGTCAGATTTCCACCATTCAATCGGCGCGAGTACACCTGGCGGCGCCGAGGCAGTCAGCCTTCGTTCGTAATCGAGTGCCCGCCAAGGCGTCAGTGGTGCTCAAGCCCCATGCTGGCAGGTCCGTGTCTCCCAACCAGGTTCAGGCGATCACGCACATGGTCGCCTCCAGTATTCCTTACCTGGCCGCTGAAGATGTGGTAGTGGTCGATCAGCGGGGTAATCTTTTGACCCGGTCGATGAACCCTGGCGTTCAGGCAGCCTCGGTGCAGTCTGACTATGAGCTGTCTATTGAAGAGCAGTACCGCCACAGAATCGATGCGTTACTGGCGCCCATCGTGGGGATGGAAAACGTTCGAGCCGAGGTCGACGTCGAGATCGACTTTACCGAACTGAATACGACCTTTGAAGAGTACGACACTAATGACACAGGACCCAAGGCCCGGTCTGAGTCGATATCCATTGAACGTGGTCAGGCGCCAGCCAATGCTGGTGGCGTTCCGGGTTCGACGACTAACGTACTGGATGACACCAGTGCCCTGGCTTCCATATCCTCTGTGGGCGGTGAGTCAGAAACTGTGACCAACAGTCAGACCACCCGTAACTACGAGATCGACAAGACGGTTCGATATGTCAAACGCGCCGGCGGTGTAGTGACTAAGATGTCAGTGGCGATAGTGATCAATGAAGCGGCGATGCTGACTGATGCAGGCTCCGATGCGGAAGCTGCGTCTGGAGTCGTGGATCAAGCGCAACTTGAGAGTCTTACTCGACTGGTTAAAAGCGCTGTGTCTTTCGATGAAACCCGCGGTGACAGTGTGGTTTTGCTGACCCAAAAGTTTGAGAAGATCAAGGAAATCACCGATACCAGCGTCTGGTACGAAAGCCCGTCACTGATTGGTCTGTTCAAGTTGGGTGCCGCCTTTTTAGCCTTCATGCTGCTGCTGGTCATAGTCGTCAAGCCGGTGCTGGGATCCTTTTTGGGTGGCTCGGTTGGTACTGGCGCCGGCGGTTTGCTGGAATCGGGTCTGGGCGGTGATAATGATCTGGATATCGAGTTGGGCGAGGGCGACACCCTTGAAGATATCAAGGCAAAGCTGAAACCGAAGAAGTCGACCATCTCAGCAGATATGCTGGATACTGCCAACACCTATGACGATAAGGTTGCCCTGATTCGCATGCTGGTGGCGGAGGACTCTGGACGGGTAGCAAACGTACTGAAGAAATTAATTAAGCCAGTTTAACGTTTGTAGAGAATAGACAAAAAAGTACAAGGATAAGGACAAGAAGATGGCAGCGCCAAAGGTAACAAATACCAACAAGGGATCTGAAGAGGACGGCTTGTCTGATTCGGTAAAGGCCGAGTTAGAGACCTTAACCGCGACCGAGCGAGCTGCTGTGATCATGCTGTTGTTGGGCGAACAGCAGGCGGCGGACTGCATTCGCTATCTCTCACCGCGAGAAGTTCAATCACTGGGCGCCTGCATGGTCTCTGTCGTAGACCTGTCACAGGAAGCCGTGAATGTCGTTTTAGATGATTTTCTGGCCACGATCAAAAAACAGACCAGTCTGGGTCTGGGTACGATCGACTATGTTGAAAACATTCTCAAGAAGGCCCTGGGCGAAGACAAGGCGGCGACGGTTCTGGGTCGAATCATGCCTGGCTCGACCAGCAAAGGCTTGGAGATTCTGCGCTGGATGGATGCCAGATCGATTGGCGAGATGGTGCAAGCCGAGCACCCACAAGTGGTCGCAATTATTCTTTCCGTTCTTGAATACGATGTGGCTGCCGACGTGCTGAATTTTGTTCCAGAAAAATCCCGTGCAGAAATTCTGCAACGGATTGCGCTATTAGATACGGTTCAGCCGAGCGCCATGGATGAACTGGAACAGGTTATGCGTAAGCAGTTTTCCAACAGTTCCAGTGCCAAGTCTTCGAGTTTTGGTGGCATCAAAGCTGCTGCAAAGATCATGAACTTTACCAAGGTGGATCTCGAGGCCAAGCTGCTGGAGGGCGTCAATGCCATTGACGCCGAGCTGGCGTTGAAAATTCAAGACAATATGTTCACCTTTTCCAACCTGTCTGCACTGGAAAATCGCAGCATTCAGGTGCTGATGCGTAACGTCGATACTGACGAGTTGATGGTGGCGCTGAAAGGTGCCGATGAACTGGTCAAGGATAAGTTCATGGACAACATGTCACAGCGGGCCAAGGTGATGTTTTTAGATGAGATGGAAGCGAAGGGTCCTATCAGAGTCACTGATGTCGATGAGGCGCAGAAGAACATCATGCGCCTGGCGCGCAAGCTGTCAGATGCCGGTGAGCTAGTCCTCTCTGGAAGGGGCGATGACTTTGTCTAATGGTGCGGACGTTTCCTGGCGGCTTAACGATTTGCTGGTTGCGGGTCAAAAAGCCCGATATCTGGCGACCAAGGTACCAGATTCGGCAGGCCACACGAGTGCTGAGCCGTCTGGTGCGTTTTCTCTGTGGTCGCCGCGGGTCATTAAATTGCTGGGCAGAGACGAGCCGGATATTAACGCCAAGGAGGCGTTACTGGCGAAGGAAAACCCGCAGCCGAGTATCAGCGGGGCTGAGGAAAAATCGAGAGAAGACCTAGAGACGCAACTGAGGCAGGCAGAACAAGCACAGGAGCAGTTGCTCGCCGAAGCCTATGAATCGGGGCGCGTTGCCGGTGAAAAGAAAGTCACAGACAGAATACAACACCATGAGGCGGCATTACTGGCTGTGATTGCCGGCTTGCAAAAATCTCAGGCGAATTTGAGTGAGTTCTTTGAGCCCCTGACTCGTCTGTCCTTGCATCTCGCCCAAGAGTTGGTGCGAGGTGAATTAACCTTATCAAACACGGTCATAGAGCGCCTGGTGAAATCCGCCATCGATACTATTGAATCGAGTGGCGAAGGCCCCATCGTTGCCGGGTTGAATGTCGAAGACTACAGAGGGCTTGATCAGGAGTTTCGAGATCGTTACGCCCACGTGGAGTTTGTCAAAGACCATCATCTTGCCGCCGGTTCGGTTCGAGTGACAATGGATGCGACCGCCATTGAAGACTTTATAGAGGATCGGCTGCAGACCCTTGCAGATCAGATTCTGGGTCCGGGCCACAACCGGCCACTAAAACCGGCAACCCGCGAGCGAAAATCAGCACCGGTGGAAATCGACGGGGACTCTGGAGTGAATACGACCGACCAGGCTGACGACCAGGTTGACGACCAGGCTAGTATAGTCGCGGGCGGGTCTTCGCAAGAGGCCTCAACAGGTCCGCTGACGGCGCCTGATCTGGGCCTTGAATCCGAGGAGGGTCTGTCGTGAACCACCCGTTTGATCAGCTGGTGGACGAAAAGATGCAGCGTGCCAAGCTGTCTGTGCCACGGACCAGTGGCCGACTGGTGCGAATCGCGGGTATGACCATCGAGGCGATTGGTGTGCTGGCGCCTGTGGGTGCAACCTGCCAAATAGACGGGGCTCAGGCAGGCGAGACTATTGAGGCGGAGGTCGTGGGATTTAACAACGACATTCTGTATCTGATGCCCTACGGCACCACCGATGGTATAGCGCCGGGTGCCAAAGTGACAGTGGTCAGCCGCCACGGCAAAGGCCGTATTGGCGAGGCGCTGCTGGGTCGGGTTGTCGACGGGCTGGGCGAGCCGATCGACGGACTGGGACCCATAGCCTACACCGATACCTGTAGTCTGGAGGGCTTTCCGGTCAATCCGATGGAGAGAGGACCGATTCAGGTGCCACTTGATACCGGTATCAAGGCGATCAACCATTGTTTAACCCTTGGGCGAGGTCAGCGTATTGGCCTGATAGCCGGGTCTGGTGTCGGCAAGAGTGTCTTGCTCGGTATGCTAACCCGTAATACCGTGGCCGATGTGGTGGTGATAGGCCTGATAGGCGAGCGGGGCCGAGAAGTTCAGGAGTTTGTCACCAAGACTCTTGGCAGGGCCGGCTTGCGAAAGTCGGTGGTGATTGCCGCACCCGCCAATCAGTCGCCCGTCGTGCGCCTCAAGGCAGCCCACCTGACCCATACGATTGCTGAATATTTTCGCGAGCGCGGTGCCAATGTATTGTTACTGTTTGATAGTTTGACTCGCGTCGCCCATGCCCAGCGGGAAATAGGGCTTGCCATTGGCGAGCCGCCGACCGCGAAGGGCTATCCACCCTCTGTGTTTGGCTTGTTGCCCAATCTGATAGAACGGGCCGGAGTTGGCCGGCATGGCAATGGCTCTGTGACGGCGATTTACACCATTCTCGCGGAAAATGACGATCGTTCAGATCCGATCGTCGATATTGCCAGAGCGTCGCTGGACGGCCAGGTAATGCTATCGAGAGAGCTGGCAGATTCTGCGCATTATCCCGCGATTGACCTGGAAGGCTCGATTTCTCGCGTCATGTCGAGCATTTTGAGTCAGGACAAGATCAAGCTGGCGAACAAGCTGCGAAGACTCTGGACCCTTTATCAGCAAAATGCTGACTTAATTCAGGTAGGTGCCTACGAGCAAGGCACTAACCCCGATCTCGACCAGGCGATTCGGTGCCGGCCCGAGATTGAGGAGTTTCTTTGTCAGGAAAGCGACGCCTGCGTCAGAGAGCAGGAGTCTTGGAAAAGTCTGGAGAAGTTGTTGGGGAGTATCGACAAATGAAGGATGTGTGGACTGTCATGCTTGACAAGACCGAGCGCCAGGTCAAGCAAGCGCAAAAAGTGTTAATTACCATGAACGGGAGAAAGCATGAGGCTGACGAGACGCTGGTGCGCCTTGAGAAGCTGGTGCAAGAGTATCTCGAAAACATGGCGCTTGCGCAGAAAGAGACCTCGCGATTGTCGGTCACTCAGAATTACCAGCAATTTATCGCAGAAATCCAGCAGGCACAGAAGAGCGTTGAGCGCGATCTGATGATGATTGAAGTTGACCTGCAGGTCGCTCGTTTGAGTGTTCGTGATGCCGAGCAGGCCCATATGAAGTCAAAAAAACTTCTGGAACGTCAGGAGGCTCGTAGCCTGAACCTGGCCATGCAACGAGAAGCCAAAGAGTTGGATTTACATTCAAGCATGCGTTTCAATCTTCAAAATCGTTAGATTCAACCTAAAAAATCGATAGTGGTATGAATCCTGCATTATATCTGGGCGATGCAAACGACAATAATAGGGTGATAGACAATTGACGCAATTAATTAATCTCGGCCTGATGGCCAGCCGGTCGCCTCAAGATGCTGGAATACCAGACCCGTCAGCCGCAGAACCAGGTGCGCTGAGCCAGTCAGGCTTCACGTTTGCGCAGCAGTTTGAATTGAACCTGGCTGCGCTGAAGCGCCAAGACAGCACCGACGTTGACAGTCATGGTTCCGCCGCAGCGAGCGGCAATCAAATCGGCAATCAAAGTGGCAAGCAATTGCCAGTTTTGACCGCGATTGAGTTGCCTGCTACCGCTTACGTCCAACGGTTGCCCAGTGGTACACCGGTGGTTCTGGGTGAGGCGCTGGCTGACGAGAAAACGCTAAAAGATTTCGCGGCGCTGCAAGGGATGAACGCTGATGCCTTGGCCGTGTTGTTTGGCCGATATTCAAGCCAGGGGGTTCGTGCCCCTGACACAATGAACGTCGCAGAAGTAGACCAAGTAGCAGAGACAGTAGCGTTTGCGAAAGACACAGCGTCGGTCAGCATAGCGCTCAACCCTGTGGCCGAGAGTTTACCGGAGAGTTTAAACCCAATCGCACGGCCAGGTTTCACGACATCGGCAGGTTCGGTGGTACCGCTGCCTGAAGTCCTGGGTTCTTTCACTGGTATACAAGCGGGTACACAAGTGGGCGCACTCATTGGCCCGCAAGTGGTTGCTTCGGCAGGCTCTGAACCCCCTAAAGCCCACTCGACGTTGCAAGCACCGGCGCTCGCGGCGACACTAACAGCTGACCTGCACAAGGTGGCGGCGGTAATGGCTGCCGGTAGCCCGGCAGGCAAGGATGGCGCTAAGGGAATCAGTGAAGTACGCGCGGAAAAAATCGGGCAGATCGAAATTGGCAGCGCCAGAGTGGCTCAGGCGCAACCGAGCCAGACAGCCGTGCCTGCACCTGCCACAAGCGCCAGTTCCACGGCGGCAGTGGATGTGACCAGCCTGGTTATGCCGTTGCGCTTTCGTCAACAGGCGGTAACGGGGTTGGCAGCAGAGACGACACCGCCAAGTGAGCCACTGAAACTGGCAGTCAGTGCCAAGGTGGCGCCTGGCGATGTTCTTTCAAAACCTGAACTCCGTGCCTCGACCGATCAGGCGCCGACGGCGGCACTGTCGGCTGGGTTGGCGAACGCGCCGGGATTAGCACCAAAGCCGTTGCGCAGTCAGCCGGTGATGTCTGGCGCGGCATTTACTTTGAGTGCTGAACATATAACCGAAACTCTGCGGGTCCAGTCAGGAACGTCTGCAGCACCTGCTGCGCCTGAGGCATCTACTGCCGCGGCGCCGAGTCATGCCGTACTGCTCGAGGATCTACCCAACAAGCTGTCGGAAATGGTGGCGCAGCGCTTGATGGCAAATATTCGCGGGGGTGCGTGGCGGTTTGATCTGCAGCTACACCCGCAAGAGTTGGGTACGCTGGATGTTCAGATGGAGATGCGAGATGGTCGACTGGAAGCGCAGATTTCTACGAGTTCCGCGGCCGTCAAGGAGTTTTTGGGTAGCCAACTGCAGCGATTGGATGACAGTTTAAATGCAGCGGGTTTCAAGGGATCGTCGATTGACGTAGCATTACACCAGGGTCGTTCGGATAATGGTTCGCAAGGCGAGCGGCGTGGGCACCCTGACGGCTCCGGCGCAACTGAGTCAGATCAGGAACAAACGCAATCGCCATCATCAGTTTCGGATTCGAGTGCGACAGCAGGCTTGGATTTATTTGTTTAACCGATCGAATAAGCAGGAAGAGTACCCATGAGTGATGAAATAGAAGTTGAAGAAAAGAAAAAATCGCCGATATTGTTAATAGTCCTGATTTTCGTTGGCATTCTTTTGCTGCTGGCAGGCGCCATCGGTGGAACCCTGTTTTTATCCGGTTATTTTGATAAAAAAGACCGGGATATTGCCGACGAGTTCTCCCAGATCGACAAGGAAGCTGCGGAGGCTGAGCAGGCGGCCGCTGATGCTATCGCAGCTGGCCCGAAATTAATGGAGACGCCGAAGCAAACCAAGCTGGTGGCTAACTATTATCAAATTCCGCAGGCATTGGTCGCGAATATCGGCAACTCGAAGAAGGTGATGCAGGTGTCGGTGGGTATCATGACCCACTATGATGAGCAGGTCATTGCGAATGTTGAAAAGCACCAGATTGCTCTGCGTTCGGCAATGATCGTTGACTTGCGTAAAGTCACCGAGGCAGATATCAAGAATCCGGACTTTCAGGACGTCATGGCAGAAACCCTGCGGGTAACCATGAATTCGATTCTTGAAAGTTATGAAGACTTTGGCGGTATCGAGAAGGTTTTCTTTCCCGAGTTCATTATACAATAGGCGAATTGACTCAGCCTGCTGGAGCGGCGTGACGTATGCTGGAGAAAGATAATTTACTGAGTCCTGAGGAGCTTCAAGCTTTGTCTGCCGGTCTTGAAGATGGCAGCTTTGAGGTGGGTAGCGGGTTGAATACCTCGTTGCGTGTCGTCAAACACGACCTGGCCAGCGAGGACACGAGCTTAGGGATCAATGTTTCATCCATTGATATGATCAATGAGCGGTTCATTCGACAACTTCGAGTGGGCTTGGTGGAAGTCCTGCGAACGACGCCCAGGGTTCAGGTCGCTGAAATCAAAACCCTGCGTTTTCATGAATATGTCGGGCCTCTGAAGTCGCCGCTATCGGTCAATACGGTGCGACTGAACCCGCTGCGGGGTTTTTCCCTCGTCGTTATAGACACGTCGGTTATCTTCGCCTGTCTCGATAATTTCTTTGGTGGTTTTGGCCGCGGAGTGGGGGAGTTGACGCCGGGTCGATTGTTTACCCCGACCGAAACCAGCATCATTCAAATTTTGGTTGATCTGATTTTCGGCGCACTTAAAGACGCTTGGGCCCCCATTCTTACCATTGACTGCGAACGCGTGAGTGCTGAGGTGACGCCGCAATTTGTGCAGATAGCCGAAGAAGCCGATTTGGTCGTGATGAGCCGTTTCAAGATGGATCTGGATGATGAAACCACGGGCCATATAGATATCGTGTATCCTTACAGTGCGTTGAAACCGATTCGCGATCTGCTCCGCAGTCGTGTGCAGACGGGTGATGACAATGAAGAAGGTGACATCGAGTGGCGAACGTCACTGACTTCCGCTGCTGGCGACGCAAAATTAGCGGTCGAGGTGCAATTGGCCGAAATTCTGTCGACGGTGGGCAAGATTCGAGAGTACAAGGAAGGCGACTTGATCTACTTCAACAAACCTGAGTTTGCCACGATAAAGATCGCAGGCTCTCCAGTATTTGCTGCTGAAGTCGGCGCCAGTGGACCGCAGGCGGCGGTGAGAATCAAAAACTCCATTGCGCCGAGCGATAAGTAATGACAATTAACTGAGCGATAAGCCTATGTCGAATGACGAAGAATTACAGGCAACGAGAGAGGCTGCCGGCGAGAAGGCGAGCCGAAAGATAGATCCTGATGTGCTGCACAATATTCCGGTAACCGTGTCCGTAGAAGTAGGCAGAACCTCGATCAAGATCAGGGATCTGATGCGTCTGACGCAAGGCAGCGTGGTCGAGCTGGATCGCCTTGCCGGAGAGCCCCTCGATCTGCTGGTGAACAACACACTGATTGCCCAGGGTGAGATTGTGCTGGTGAACGAGCGTTATGGGGTCCGTTTGACTTCCGTGGTGCCTGCAGCAGAGCGGATCAAGAATTTATAGGAATCTCGATGATGCCTGCGACCGAATGGTTATCCGCACTGGGCCCGATACTGCTGGTGCTGTTGCTGCTTGGCGTTACCCTCTATGTGATGAAGCGGTTTACGGCAAGCACCAGGTCCTATGCCGGGCAAAATTTCAAAGTCACGCCTCTGCACAGTTTTGGACCCAAGCAGCAGTTAGCGATGATTGAAATACGTGGCGAGCAAATCCTGCTGGGGGTGACTCAAACGTCCATTACTCGGCTTGCGCAATGGCCAGACACAGAACAGATAACCAACGATGAAATACTGAATCGATGATATGATGTGAAGGGTGGCAGCGGTAGTGATGAGGTAAGGGTTTGATCGGTAATCGGCTGAGACTGACAGGGTTTGTAGGAGTCGCACTGCTGTTATGGGTGCCGGCGGCGTTGTCGGCACCGGGTTTGCCGCTGGTCAACATCATTGATGCCGGCGATGAAGGTACCCGCTACAGCCTGAGTATTCAGGTGCTTGTCCTGATGACAGTGTTGACGCTGCTGCCGTCGATACTGCTTATGATGACCTCTTTTGTACGTATCGTCATTGTGATGTCACTTCTTCGCCAGGCATTAGGCACGGCGCAGACGCCGCCAAATCAGGTGTTGATCGGCCTGTCCCTGTTTCTGACCTTTTTCATCATGTCGCCGGTGATCGACACAGTCTATGAAAAGGCCTACCAACCCTATCTCAACGAGACCATTTCGGCCGAGCAGGCGATTGATCAAGCCCAGATACCGATTCGAGCGTTTATGCTGAATCAAACTCGCCAGGAAGACATTGCCATGTTTGCCGAGATTGCAAATTATGATTCGTCACTTGGGCTGGACAAGGTGCCCTTTACGGTGCTTGCACCGGCGTTTCTCACCTCTGAGTTGAAGACGGCATTTACGATTGGCTTTCTGATCTATATCCCCTTTGTGGTTATAGATCTGGTGGTTGCCAGCGTGTTGATGTCCATGGGTATGATGATGTTATCGCCAATGATGATTTCCATGCCCTTTAAGTTGATGTTGTTTGTGGTTGCTGACGGCTGGTCGTTGTTGATGCAATCGCTGGTTTCTAGCTTTCTCGTCACATAATAGGAGGCTGCGGTGGTCATCGCTGAAGTATTAACCTTGGGTCAGGAGGCATTGTGGGTTGCGGTTCTCGTCGCCGCCCCCTTGTTGGGCACGGCGTTGCTCGTCGGGGTCGTGGTGGGTATCGTGCAGGCAGCAACTTCCATTCAGGAAATGACGCTCAGTTTTATTCCCAAGCTGCTGGTCATAGTCCTGGCTCTGCTGGCTTTTGGCGGCTGGCAAATAACGGTCATGACGCGATTTATTGAACGGATATTTGAGTATATCCCGATGATGTTGGCCTGATGGATCTTCTGATTGCAGAGTTGGTCGAGGGCTTCTCAAGCTTTTTGTGGCCTTTTACTCGAATCTCAGCCTTGTTACTGGCCGCGCCTTTGTTTTCTCTTCAGGCAGTCAGTATCAGAATCCGAATCGTCCTGGCATTGACCTTGACGTGGGTTATCTATCCAAGCGTCGACTGGCCAGTGATTGACCCTCTGTCTGCCGAAGGTATTGAGGCGGTCTTCGTTCAGGCATTAATCGGTGCTTCCGCGGGTTTGATCCTGCAGATTATTAACGCCGCACTGGTGGTCGGCGGGCAATCGATTACCGCTTCTATGGGGTTAGGTATGGCCAACATGATAGATCCAAACCTCGGCAACGTGCCAGTTTTGTCCCAGTTTTTTGTCATTTGCTCTACGTTAATTTTTCTGGCGCTAGGCGGACATTTGATGCTGATTAAACTGCTTTTGATCAGTTTTACCACCATGCCCATCGGTGCCGAGCTCGATATCATTGAACTGTCTCAGCAGTTAATTCGCTGGTCTATCATGATTTTCTATGGTGCCTTGCTGATTGCGCTGCCCATCATTATTGCTCTGCTGTTTTTTAATATGGGTTTGGGTGTCGTGACTCGAGCATCACCCGCCTTGAACATTTTTGCGATTGGTTTTCCGGCGATGATCATTGGTGGATTGCTGGTAACCTTTATTGCCATGCCCGCCATCGTTCAACGTATTGAAACAATGTGGCTGGCGGCGTTTGATCAAGTCAGTCAACTACTCAGGATTCAATAATGGCTGAAGAGTCAGATGACGACAAAACAGAGGAACCGACCGAGAGGCGCCTTGAAAAGGCGCGTGAAGACGGGCAGGTAGCTCGCTCACAGGACCTCACTATTGCCATCACGATGATACTTGTGGCGGTGACCTTTTTTATGTTTGGCGGCTATTTCTTTCGAGCCCTGGCCGAAGTGTTTTCCAGTGGCTTTGTATTTGATCGACGTGTGCTCTTTTCGCCTCAGATGCTGCCTGCCATGTTTGGCAAGTTTGCCATCGATGGTTTGATGGTGGTGGTACCGATATTCGGATTAACGATGCTTATTGCTATTGCCTCTTCGCTGATGATGGGCGGGTTCATCTTCTCCATGAAGGCCGTAGAACCTAAGCTCTCACGATTAAGCCCGATCCAGGGCTTGAAAAAAATCTTTGGCACTAAGGCGCTTATTGAGCTGTTGAAGGCGGTCGCCAAATTCTCGCTGATCGGGACTACGCTGTATTTTGTCGCCTTATGGTATCAAAGGGACCTGCGTGTTTTGGGGGTCATGCCGTTAGAACCGTCACTGGAATTGTCAGCCGAGATTGTCAGTGGGGGTTTTTTGCTCGTGACGCTTTGTCTGGTCATTATTGCCTCGATTGATGTGCCCTATCAGCTGATTTCCTTTAAAAATCGCATGATGATGTCGATCAAAGAAATCAAAGACGAGTATAAGGATGCCGAAGGGCGGCCAGAGGTCAAGGCCCAGATTCGCCGGCGCCAGCGAGAAATGGCAATGGGTTCCATGCTGGAGGCGGTTGCCGGTGCCGATGTGGTCATTACTAACCCTGAACATTTTGCAGTTGCATTGTCCTATGATGCTGCAACGAGCCAGGCACCGCGAGTCGTTGCCCTGGGCGTGGATTTTGCCGCCCTGCGAATCAAGGAACAGGCGATTGCCAAGGGCGTCATGATCTTTGAAGCGCCGCCACTGGCCCGCGCCCTGTACTTCACCTCGGAAGTCGACGACTATGTGCCCGAGGAGCTTTATCATGCGGTGGCGATGGTGATCGCCTATGTCTTTAGTATGAATACTTATGCGGGTGAAAAGTCGAGCATCAGTATGCCGAAACCCGTAGTGCCTAAGTCAATGCAGTTTGATGCAGGTGGTAACCGAGTAGTGGAAGAGTAGGGCGGCTGATATGCAGGACCCAATGATTGATTCGTCTGCGCCATTGTCTGACTGGTTTGATGGTAGCACTCTATGTCTGCGTCGCCAGGACAAAATGGCCATCAAGCAATTGCCCGGCATTTTGTCGGGCCCCAAGCCCTATGTCGTCGTCGTGGGGCCGGGTTCAAAACTGATCAGCCATTATTTTGAGTCTATCTACCGCGGAGTCAAGGCGGTCCCCGATCTGTTAGTAGACGTTTTTTTACCAGCGACTGCGGATGGACTGTTGGCGCGGTTTAATGACGTTCTGGCCGAGTTTTCAGTCGCCGATGCGCGACAACCCCCGAGCGCCAATACTCAGCGGCGAATATTGATGCTCAGTGAAAGCGTAGACTTGGGACAGCGCGAATGGGATCTGTTAGCTCGGCTGCTAAGCGATTTTCCCGCGGCGAATTTTGGTCTCCTCGTCTTTGTTGATGAGCCTGAAAATGCCTTGGTAAAAGGCTTTATTCAATCGATGGGCTCGAAACTCCATCAATGTTCATTGAATTTCCCTAATGCGCAAGAGCTGCAAGCTTTGCTGGAGTCTGCCCAGGATCTGGAGCAGAAAACACAAGTCGTTAATACATTGCGGCAACTGGGGGTCAATGTGAGTGAGCCTCGAGACTCGAACACGAAAGCCGGGCAGGAGAAAACAGCCTCGAGCAATGTTGACGCGAATACGCAGAGCGAGACAGAGACAGAGAAGAGTACCGAAACCAAGCACTTCACTCAGACGGCAAAGTTACTGCTAGGTCTGTTCGTCGCTTTCGCAGTCGCCGTCACTGTTTCGCTCGCGTTGAATGACGAGCTCAGTCAAGGTGTCGAGTCGCCACCATCCGCTATCCTGCCGGCCTGGATGCCGCCCTGGGTTCAGCAGGCATGGCAGGGCAGTCAAGCGGAGTTGGATGAGCAACAACTCTCGGACTTTCTCTTGGAACCGTCTTTTGAATCTATGGCAGAGCCCATAGCAGAATCCGCAGTAGACTCGATACAAGAGTACTCAGCAGAATCGACAGCATTGCCGTCAGCAGAGTTGCAATCAAAACCAGCACCAGAACCAGCACCAGAACC
>Ga0181560_10001593_pt1 | contig 21141 bp, 16 predicted proteins | sample 011ome_20_FD_133751 | JGI IMG/M metagenome (GOLD analysis project Ga0181560, IMG submission 133751) | Coastal salt marsh microbial communities from the Groves Creek Marsh, Skidaway Island, Georgia - 011509CT metaG (megahit assembly) | ecosystem: Environmental > Aquatic > Marine > Intertidal...
CGTGTCTCATCGTGTGGACTCTGCGCACGCCGTCCGACGAGGCCTGGCGCAAAAAGAACGCATGACGCGCGCGCGTGTCTCACCGTGTGGACTCTGCGCACGCCGTCCGCCGAGGCGAACGAAAAACGTGCGATGCAGGCAGTGCCACCACACGAACCCCCACACTCACGTTTACCGTAATCGGTGACCCATTTATTGTTTTCAGGTACACATAAAGCACAGACCTACATGTGAGTACTCGCAAGAGTCTGCGCGGCTAGTCGGCACCAAGCTGCCAGCGAGCGGGCCGACGCGCAAGTCGCCAGGCGTGCATTCCGGCACTCAGTCGACAACCACGCGCCGCATTACGGCTTTCGCCGGCAGTGAGCTTTATCTTTTAAATCTACCCAAAAACCCACCTTTTTTCTTGGACGGATCCTTGGTGACGTCTGCCCTCACCGTCGCCAACGTGTCCTGCAACATCGCAGCATTGTCCTGCTCTTTCTTCAACGTTTCCCGTAGAATCTTCAAGTCGTCCTCTCTTTCTTGCAGTTTTGTCTTGGTCTTTTCCAGTTCCTCCTTGCACGATATAAAATCGCCCTGAGCTTGTGTTATGGCCTCTCGCAGTGCCTCGTGGTCCCCTGCTTTCTTGCGCAGCTCCTCATGGTCGTGCTTCGGAATAGCAACCTTTCGCAAGTCCTCTACCTCCTGCCTGAGCAGAGACTCCTTTTGCATGGCTGCCGCCAGGGCCTTTTGCATGTCATCATAATCCTCGACCTTCTTGCGCAGGTTTACAATCTCTTCCTTCGCAGCATCCAGGTCTTCGCCGAGCTTATTTTGCATCAACTCAAGTTCACTTCTCTCGCGTGTCTTCTCCTTCTGCATTTTCAGTTCCATATCCAGTTCCATGTCCTTGTACTCGCGCACCTTGGCTTCAAGCATTGCAATCCTGTTGTTTGCGGCATCAAGTTTGTACTCGAGATTCGGTGCTGCGTTGTGGTCATGTGCTGTTTCAATTGTCGCGAGGGCCTTCTGTAGCATTGGGTCTCGGGTCGTACGCGCATCGGGTTCTTGCGCGTAAAAAGCATCCAGCTCTGCTGCGAGGTCGTTGCGCCCTGTGCTCTTGGCTGCCAGGTTGCTCTTGAGGCGCTCAATCGTGCCTTTTTGCTCCACACATTCAGCCTTGGCATCTGCCAGATCGCGGCTGAGGCGCTCAAGCGTGTCCTGTTCCTTTGCAACCTCGGCGCTGCGCTTTGCAACCTCAGCGCTGCGCTTCGCAACCTCGGCGCTGCGCTTCGCAACCTCGGCGCTGCGCTTTGCAACCTCGTCGTCCCCGGGCATGTTGCTCTCGTCGAATGCCACTGCCCCGAGATTGCGCTTCGGCGCGTACGTCGTGCGTGGTGTTCGTGCGTCTTGCGGCAGCAAATCCTGCTGCTTTACAAACTCGTTTTTGGGGGGGGTCATCAGGTTATTTAGTTGTATAATACTTACATTGTTACTGCTTGGTGTGTTGTTGATGTTGTGCCGCGCCAGCGTTTGGTTTACGAAACCCTGTTTATCAGGCATGCACGCGCGGTCGGATGTGAGATTGGATGTAAAATCCGGATTCATGCTTCGTTTGTTTCCGCATCGCCTGCACGTCGCAGCAGAAAACGTGCGCCTCTGAGACTTGCACTGGTCCTCGTCTCCGGAGTCAGATGCACTTGAGGACACACTTGCCGAATCATCCTCGTCGCTTGATTCGTCGCGAGCAAACATGTTGTCTGTATCCTGCGTATTTGGTTTTTGCTTGTGCACAATGACATGAGTTGCTGTACTCATGCACAGTGGTCTTCCGTCCAAATCCCGCACTACGAAAAAATGAGACATTTCTCGTTTTCCGCACTCTCGTTTTATATACTTTCGCATTCATAAACACCGCGTCACTCAAAACGACCACGCTCAGATGCCGTGCGGCTACGTAGCCCAAGCACACGCACACACCGCTCGGTCTGCGTCAGCACGAGTAAAACACCCGGCGCACGCACGCCCGCTGCGCGAGCAGGCGCTGGCACTGCGCGCACGGCAGGCTGAGCGCAGGGCGCCCGTCGACCACGCGCACGACGTACAGCTCGAGTTTCCCGGCGGACGCGCCGCGACTGCCCAGCTGCCACAGCGCAGCGGCCTCCGCGTGCACCGAGCAGCGCGCATGCCACCCGCGCACGTACTTGTTGTGTCCACGCGCAACGATGCTGCGGTTGCGCACGAGCACCGCGCCGTGCTGGTGGCGGCAGCTCGAGCGCCGCGCCTCCGCGGCGGCGGCGGCCATGTACTCGGCGCGCGCGCCGCGCATGCCTGGCACTGCTCCGTCGCCGCGTCTTTAAAGCTCGCCCCGCCCTGGCTGAGGTACTCGGGCATGCTCGCCACTGCTCCGTCGCCGCGCGTTTCAAGCTCACGGATCGCGGCGCACCGGGAGCAGGAACCACGACTGGTCGTAGGACTTTAGGTACATGTCCCACAGCACTCGATTCCAGTCCTTGCTCAGGAAGGACAGCTTGCCAGTTTTGTGCGAGGTGTACCAGTGCTTGACCTGTTGGCGAAACCTGGCGTCTTCCACCGCATGCAGTCCATGCGTCGTCTCCACCGCGCGCTGTGCAAACTTTTCGTACCGTGGCAGCTCTTTCAGTTGCGTGTGCACCACCGACAGCTTGGTGCGCGGTGTCTTGTACTCGTCGCAGTGGCACTTGACATACACCTGCCAATGTGGGTATTGCTCGTACGGCGGCACGACCACGCACATGCTGTTGTTGCTCGGGTGCTTGTGCACCTTGCCGTGCACAAATAGATTTGTCGCGCAGATTTTGGGGTGCACTATGTAAAGGTACTTGACATCCTCCTCCTTGATGTACCCCTCGTTGATCTGTCGGGACACCGCACCCGGGCGGTCCTTGAGCGGTTCAAACTTGACCTTAGACTCGCCCGGGACCAAGATGTCGCTGCGCACGCACGCCGGGATCGCCTCGGACGCGTCCCCGCTGCCCTCCCGCCGCGCGCGCTTGTGCTCGCGGGGGCTGTCTGGCGCGGCGCGCACGCGCTCGTCCCGGCGCAGTGGCGCGTGCTCCGGCACCATCACACACCCTTCGGTAACCTGCACGTTCCCGAGCAGAAACGGCGCAAACGCCGCCTGGTCGCTGTCGTCAAACGTGGCGCTCAGGTCGTCGTCCTCACCCGTCGGTGTGCCACTGATGCGCACAAAACGCTCCCCGCCTTGCTTGCTACACAAGGACAACCGAAAGTTGCGCCAGGATGTGTACACGCTCCCGTCGAGGATGTGCACACGCTGCTCCTCGCCCTTCTTGTCCCTTTTCGTCCACCACCACTCTGCGGTGTTGAGCTCGCACGCCGTAAAGTCGCGCCAAAACTGCTGCATTGCGCCACAGTGGTTGCTTGGAAAGATGAGGTTGCCGATCACCACGTGGTACGAGTGCTTGTGCACGCCGGGCTCGCTCGTCGCACAGCTGCTTGTGTTCACGTACAGCTCCGCGCACAGGCCGTGCTTGTCGCGGCACCAGCCGCGCAGCCGCTTACAGAACTCGCGCATGCGCGTGTGCCCTGCGTCTGCAGCGCCCTCCCACTCCACGTCGGCGTACGCACGGCACCGCTTGTGTTTCTGAATCTGCTCGAACAGAAAGCGCTTGTTCACGGGCAGCTGCAGCAACGCCGCGTGCAGCGTTGCGGCATCGGGGTACACGCCAAACGAGTAGCCGCCGCCCTTTTTCTTGTGCCACGCCACCGTCACGATGCTGTCGCGTCCCTCGACTGCGCACCTTTGCACGTGCTCGTGCATGTGCTTCTGCAGCCCAAACCACTTTCCGCCACCAGGCTCCCCGTGCCGCGGCTGGTACGCCGGCACCGGCTGCATGCCGCCGACACAGCCGCCCGCGAGATATATCCACCCCCGTGGGCTCTCTCCTTTGTCTGTCACGCTCGTCGGTTCTTACGCCGTATTTATTCTTGAATCTAAATCCGTTTTTTTTGACACACAGAGAGCATCCGTCGACAACATGCACGTTTCACTACGGCGACCCGTCTCCGGGCGCGGCGGCAGCTAACCGTGCGCATGCGCACCGTCGCGATGCAGTGACCCTGTCGCCGTCAAGCTCGTCGGCAATGCCTGTCCGTGACCACCTGTCCCCAGGCGACGTACACAGCTAGGTGCGTGCGTCCACACTTTCGCGCCCTGGCGTGCTGAATACATACTCGAACACCCCGTCGTCGTGACGCAAGTCCTCGATGCCTGTCCATAGCAACCTGTCCGCATGCAGGGGCAGCCGCGTGCACACGGTGCGTTTGTTGTCGTCCACTAGCACCCTGCAAGTGCGCCCATGCGCATTTTTCATGCCGCGATTTAGCGCCATGGCCCACCCCACGCCAATCTCGTTGCGCGTCACGTCAAGGCAGCGCAACGTCGTGGACTTGCGCAACCCAACTGCTAACGCTTCCGCGCCAGAGTCCTGCACTCCGTTGCCAGACACCACCAGCGTCTCCAGGCATGCCGTCCTGCCGAGCCGCGAGGCCACTTTGCTGGCACCCACGTCGCGCATTTGGTTGTTTGACAGGTCCAGGTGTCGTAAGCTTTTGCTACATACCATCAGCTCGCCCACCCTGTCTGCGCTTCTATGCCCCAGGAAGTTGACCGCCAGGTCCAAACGCTCGAGCGCGGGGACACCTTTGAGGACTTTGCACACCTCTGCACCGTTGGCGTCAGTGAGGCCATTCGCGCTGAGATCCAGGTCCTCGAGCAACGGGCACAAGCGCAGTAATTGTCCCAGCTTCTCACTCGCCACCGCATACAATGAGTTCTGGGCCAGCGACAATACACGCAAGTTCCCCAGCCCCGGAAGCACGGGCAGCAAGCTGTCGCATCCCTGCGTGCCCGGCGCCGCGCCGGTCAGGTCGACGTGCTTGAGCGTCTGGTGCGTGTTTGCGGCGGCCAGCACGCGGGCAAGTGCCCTTCCTGTCCAACACGTCGAGCGCAGCTTCAAATGCTCGAGCGCGCCACAGGCCTGCAGCACTTGGCACAGTGCCACGTCATCGATGCTCTTTGTGTAGTGCGGCATGACGTCCACGCGCACGATGTTTGCAAACTTATTCACAACATGCCCGCGCCGCTGCCATGCAAGCAGCACGCCGCGCGTCGGACAAATGGTGATGTGAACCCTCGGCCGTGTGTTTGCGACCGCTTGACAAGCTCCGCGTGAAACTAGGCGCAAGAGCTGGCACACCTCGGGCGTAATGTACTTGCTCCCCCAATGCGACAGCACGACTTGAAAAAATTCCTCCTCCAAGTTACACAGCGCAGATCCCATACTGCCGCACAGCCGCGATTTGGATTTGGATGCCTTGCGCGAGTTGGATGCCTGGCGCGAGTTGGATGCCTGGCGCGATTTGGATGTTCCGCGGGGGTGCAGGTTTTTACGCTCGCGATTAAAATTCGACGAAAATAGAACGTTGGGTCTTGCTCCACGAGCCCGCCTGCTCGTGCAGACCGCGGTCTTGCGGTGCTTGCGGTGCCCGGCGTCGGCGTTGGTACGATGCGACGAAATTCGACGAAAATAGAACAGCGATTCATTAAGCCAAACACTTTTCGACACTCAATACAGAAGCAGGCATGACCGATGCCCACGACCCGATGGTCGTTGGTGCGGGCAGGGGGCTAGCACTAGAACGTGTCGTGCACACGTCCGAGTCCGAGCAGGACACGCAGTTTTTGTACAACCTGTTCGAGTTCAACAACATGTACGGCTTTAGAACGCGTCAACCGTTCGTGGACAAGCAGGAGCTCAGTTTGAGAGCTTTGTACATGGCCGTCCAAGAATGCCAGGTGTGCTTGTGCTTGTGTGCGCGTGGACTGCTGTGCAGTGCACTGAATGGGTGTTTGTGTGCAGGGCTTCGACAGCGTGGAGACGGACAAGAGATGGATGCATATTGCGTCTGCACTTGGCTTCGACGACGCACACCGCTGGGTGCAGTTTCCGATCAAGTGAGAAATGATGTTGAGAAGCATGCGTGCGTGTCGCAAGATCTGATTGGTGAGATGTGCAGATCGAATTACGTCAAGTTGCTATACGCGTACGAGGTATACAGAACGACCGGAAAGAAGATGACGGTGGAGGAGCGCGCACAGTTTACGTGCAGCAAGCTCAGTTTGTCCGTCGTCAGCATGCGCGACAGAAAAATAGTAGAGAATATGCGGCAGCGGGAGGCACGCAACGGGATGGCGGCTGCAACGGCACAATGGCATCGGACAGCAGGCAGTGGGCTGGAAGGGCGCATGCTTCCGACCCTTGCAGACGCAGACGCCATGCGGTTGGCCGCTGAAATTTTCGGCCCGACAGTGCATTTGCAAACAACTGCCACTACCTACTCAAGGCAGGAACGCACAGCGGGCGTGACGACGACAGAGGGAGAAGCAGGAGAGGATGACAAAAATGTGCGCGCAAGCAGCGCCAAGGCCCCGCTTCCGGTCGCTGCCAGCACTGGCGGTGGCGTTTGCACGTCGTCCGCGTTGAGCTCCTCAGCTAGGAGTTTTGGATACAGCAGCGCCAAGGCCCCGCTTCCGGTCGCTGCCAGCACCGGCGGTGGCTTGTGCACGCCGTCCGCGTCGAGCTCCGCAGCTAGGAGTTTTGGATACAGCAGCGCCAAGGCCCCGCTTCCGGTCGCTGCCAGCACCCAAGGAAGTTCCTGCACGTTGGAGGTTTTTGGCACGGGAGCTGCGAGAGTGGAAGCACCGCGCACTGCTCTCATAAGCGCGAGCTTGGGAACAGCTCGGGTGGTGACTTCAGCACCAGCTTCTGCCGCAGTAAGCAGCGCCAAGGTGGCCGACGTGCAAACTTCATTTACAGGCATCAAATTGACGACGTCGCGTGTTGTTACGTCTGCACCCGCTTTGCCACCTCAAGCGAACGAGACGGCAAGTCCTGTGCAAGGATCGAAGTTCATAGTCAAGTTCCGCTTGAGTGAGCTTCCAGACTATCGAGGATTGAAGAAAAAGCTGAAACTCCAGCATAAGGAACGGACTTCCCTGCCACCCAACGGCGCTTCCTTCAGCGATGTCTTGGTCAATACGCTCGCACTGCAGGCTACGTTGTCGCAACCATTTGCTGAGAACACACAAGCACTACTGCCCATCAAACGTGAGGAAGTGGAGGATGACAAGCAGGCATTTTAGAGCACGTTGCTATGCATGGCAGTTGCCAAACACCTAGCTACTTGATTTTTGAAAAATAAACCTACTATCTGATTGCATGCTTATGTGCAATCGTATAAACTTTGCAACTTTGAAACGTACTTTATTAAAGACTTGGCAAACAGCTGTTTCTATCTACATGCGCAGAAACGCTAGTAAGTCCGTTCGCAAGACGGCGGGTGGCTTACCGCCCTTGACAACCTGCTGCCTCCATTTGCAAAGCAAGCCGCACACATCTTTGTGCCTACCCTGAAACAAGCTACCACCTTCCGCAACACTTTTTGAAGCCATCTTCTGGTGCTCAACGCTGCAAAACCGTGCCACGCGGCAGCACCCGCATGTAAGCATCTGCGCGTCGTCGCCACGCGTTTGGCAGCACCCATTGCAATGGTTTCGCCCTTGTTCTACACAGCGTGAGAGATAGTCGTGCAGGTACTGCAGCGCGGCGTCCTCTGTGCCCACATCCAATGCCAGGCGTGCAAGGTACAAGCACGCTGGTGTGTAACCGAACTGCAGAGCAGTCTGCAGCCACTTCTCCGCCTGTTTCACGGCGTCGTCGTCGCACATCGTTGTGCACTTAGGATCTTGCGCTTTGGCGCGCACCTCAAGTGTAAGTGCTATCCCGATGCCCAGCGCGGCCTCTCCCTGCTCCGCTTCCACCTGCATTTCTTTGGCCATCTCATAATTTTGCCTAAAGTACAAGATCGCCTGCTCATGGTATCCAGTATTCAAGCAGCATTTTGCAATGTTCTGGCATGCGGACGCAATAACCGGCCGGTTGCCTATCTCCTCCGATATTGCCTTTGACAACTCATGCAACTTGCGCGCCAGCGCGTATTGCCCCGTCCTCTGGTAGGTGAGCCCGAGGTTGTCGCACGTCGCTGCCACCTGATCGCGGTCCCCCAGCTTCTCCACCATCGCCCTGCCCTGCTGCAGGAGCTTGCGCGCACGCTCATACTCGCCTGTGTTCAGGTAGCAGTTCCCGATGTTACAGCACGCCCTCGCCACCCCCGCGAGGTCCCCCGCCGCCTCAGCCTGTGCCATGTGCTGCTCGTGCAGCTGGCGCGCCTGCCCATAATTCCCCATGTGGTAGTAGCTGAGCCCAAGGTTTCCGCACGCTGTTGCCACCCCCATCTTGTCTCCCAGCGCCTCGCAGGTCGCCCTGCACTTCTCGTGCAGCTCGAGCGCCCGCCCGTGTTTCCCTAAGCAGAAGTAAGTGTTCCCCAGGTTGCAACACGCCCTTGCCACCAACTTGCTATCCCCGAGCTGTTCGCATGTCTTCATGCATTTCTCATGCATCTCGAGCGCGAGTGCATAGTCTCCAGTGTGGTGGTAACAGCGTCCAAGATTTGTGCACGCCACCGTAACCCCCTCCAAGTCCCCTTCCCCCGCGCAGATCGACTTGTGCTGCTCGTACACCTCGCACGCCGATGCGTAGTCCCCCGTGCTCTCAAACCCCTCCCCAAGGATGTTGTGCATCCTCTCGGCCAAGCCTGGTTCGGTAGCACGCAGAGCCTGCGCCACCGACATCGTCTCGCTCTTCAGAGCGACCACGCCAAGCCAGTCGCCCCTGTCTTCCAGCTCAAACAACTTTTTGACCAAGCCCCCTTGCGATGCTGTGAGGCGAATGTACGAGCGCGCAGCGTCTGCCTCTGCAGCAACCACCCTCGCAGCGCGCTGCAGCTTCTCCGCCGCCCCCCCCTGCGACTGCCTCGCGTCGCACTTGTGCTTGTGCCCGGCCTTCCACGCTGCAACCTGGTCGCGGGAGAGCGCAGTCAAAAATTGTGCGTGTCAGTCACTGCGCTGCAGCGAGCGCTTGTATTGCTTAAAGGTCTATCACCTGGCACTCCTTGCAGCAGTATGCTTCGCTCTTGCACTTGGAACACCGCAGCAGCGGACATGTGAGCGTCTTCCCACACCCCGCGCGTGCACATATCACTACGGGCATTCCGAGTGCCGATTTCTCGAATCAGGGCTTTCGATGCGTGGCAGTGGTAGCCCTTTTCAAGTAGTCATCTGGGTGTGGGGTATTTGTAGGCACTCGGGCCGCGCTTCCGCTTTTAGCAATTTTTTGATCTGCGGGCGAATCCGCGGGTGAATCCGCGGGTAGATCTGTGGCGCACGTGTTTAGAGAAGACACACGATGCTCAAGTTGGATACCAGTGTCATGTTGCATGCTAGTGTCAAACGTGGGGGTGGGGCTCGAACCCGCCGCGCACCGACTGCGCGTGAGAGTGCAGAACCCTTTGTAAGCACAAGCGCTCATGTGCTGCAGCACACGTCGTAGCGAGCGTTTGCACCGTGGTTGTCTTAGATAGCAGTGCACACGTGGCAGACTGCTTAATTGGTCAGAACGGAGGCGAGTCGCACAGCGAGACGCCATGCCCCAGCCTGACACGGGCACGGCCTCTGATTTGCTCGCAGTCATTGTTGGCGTGCACAAGCTGCCGGCGGCGGTCTCGCGCCTCGCGCACCACGCGCTGTTCAGCGCGGGACGCGTGCTTGGTGCGGACATTGTGCTCGGGGACGTTGAAAAGCACTCCCACGCCACCGAGCCCAAGCTCGCGCAACGCACGCTGTGCATGGTACACCACAGATGCACGCCAAGCACGCGTAAACAATGCCACCAAGCCCGAGCTCGCGCAACGCACGCTGTGCGTGGTACACCACAAAAGCACATGAAATGCGTAAAATCTGAGATAGACACGCGTGGGTGTGAGTGCACCATTTGCGCATGACAAGCGCGCGTGCCAGGCGATTGCCCTCATCGACTCCGCGGACGTGAGCATGCGCGTGGTCGAAGACTTGCTGGAGGCCCTCGCCACCGTACGCGTGCCGCAGCGGGACGCGTTCAGAGCGCTGGACTTGGCCTGGGGCTTTGTCGCGCAGCCTCAAAACTTTAAGACCCCGCCTCTGCACCGCGCCTATACACAGAAACTCGCGGTGTGCGGTATGGGGCTGCTCGCGAACGACACCGCGAGCGCGCAGACGGTGCAGTTTTTGAAAAAGTTGGCGGCGTGTAAGTACGCACAGGTGTGCTTGGTCGCCAACGGACTCTTGAGCAAGCTCCTGCTTGATATGCGACGCGCGGTACAGCGAAGCGACCTGGCACGTTTTGCCCTCATGCAGGACGTGCTGCAGACAGCGACTGAGGCCACCGGGCTCTGCAGAAACATGCACATGTTGGAGGCCAACGCCGTGGCAACAAACCTCAAGACGCTGCTGGCTGCCACGGAGAACGCACCAAGCAAGTACCAGGAGATCGCCGTTTCCATCGCACTCGCACTTTTTGCGAGCGTTGGGGACGTCTTGTGCGAATGCCTACACGCGCAGGGCGCCTTGCCCCGCGTGCTCGACATTGTCGCTGCGTTTGCAGTCGCAGCTACCCCTGGACAGGCCAGGAAAGTCATCACCCTCGTCGCAGGAGGTGACGGGTACGTCGCGCAATCCTTGTTCTATTCGCAAACCTTTCGCCGGTTTGTGCAAACAAAGTACGCCACCTACTGCGCGTCGCAGGCGTAGAGAGGCTCAATCTGCTACGGTGGCCCGCGCTTTTCGCAGCACATGTTTGTAGTCACAACACAGACAATTTTTATAACAAAGCAAAGGTCCCGAGCTTCTATCGCGTGCACCCGACTCCTCCCGTCAACCGCGCAGGCGCTTGCCAACGCTGCTCCGCGCAACTCGCGTGCAGCGTGTACGGCGGGCGTGTCTAGTCCGCCCCGCGCACCTTGATGCGGTACTCATCTAGCAGCGGCTGGCGCAAAATCACCCTGTGCCATAGCGCACACACGTTGTCCTTGCACTCTTCTGCCGAGAGCAGCGGTGAACACAAGTACCCGTGCTGCTTGTAAAACGCGGACATCGCCGCCACGTTCGCGTCGGAGCGATCGCGCAGGTCGAAAATCATCGGCGTCTCGAGCATTTGCTTTGCCTTGGGCATGGCGTCGGTCGGCGGGGTTTCGGGTGCGATCCCGGTGACGTGTGCGGGCTTTCTCGGATACTCATTTTCGCCTTTTAGGCACCACAGGCAAAGACGTTAAAAAGTGTGCATCTAAAGCGCAATTCAAAATAATCTATTTTGGCGCCTTTGGTGTTTTCCGAGATAAATGCTGGCGCGGTCCGCGCGCACGAAATCCACGCGCGTGGACATGTTTCTTCTTTCGTGCCGCGTGTGCCACGAGGCGGACGGCAAAATCGCGCACACTGGCTGCGCGTGTAGGCACGATCTGGCGTTTGCGCACGTCAGCTGCCAGGCGCGGGCGTGCGTCGGGGAGGCGAGTCCGCACCTCGGCGGGCAGTGGTCGCTGACGTGCAAGTTTTGCAAGCAGCGCTTCACGGGCGAAATGCGCCGCGGGCTGGTCGACCTGCGCTGGGCGCAGGTCTGCGCGCGTGCCAACGCGGACCCCGAGCGCATGGAGGTGCAAACCGAGCTTGTCAAGTGCCTGTGCGAAGAAGGCGAGCACGCGCAAGCAGAGCGTGTGTGCCGCTGCTTGCTCAAGGCGCAGGCTGCCCAGTTGGGCACGCGCCACATGAGCACGATGTCAACCATGAACAATCTCGCAATTTGCTTTGCGATGCAGCGCAAGCACGCGCACGCCGTGTTGGTGCTGCAGCGTCTGCTGCGTGTGATCAAGTCCAGCGACGACGCGAACCCACGCGCTTTGCTGATGGTGCAAAAGAATCTGGCGTCGTGCATGAGCTTGAACGGCCAGCCGGGTGAGGCTGAGCACATACAGCGGCGCGTGTTGGACGCCGAAGCGCGCCTGCTGGGGCCCAAGCACATGGAGACGCTGAAGACCGCAAGTGACTTGACAACGAGCTTTCTGCTGCAGCATAAGAACGACGAAGCGGCAGAGCTTGCGCAGAAGACTGTGGACGCGCGCGTGGAGATGCTCGGCGCCGAGCACGCCATGACGGCCATTAGCACTGCAAAGCTGGCAGCGGCCAAGCGCAAGCTCGGCCGCCTCCTCGAAGCGGAACACCTGCTGGTGGAGGTGCTCAAGGTGCGCAGGCGCGTGCTGCCCCCGGGCCACCGCGCCATTGTGCACGCGGGGCTGCAGCTGGCGAGGTGCATGAAGCAGCAGAAACGACACGCCGCGGCGCGCGAGGTTCTGCAGAGCATCGCCGGTGTAGCGAAGCGCGCACATCGGGTCAAGTTTGTTGCCACAGCGCGCCGGTCCGAGAGCGCTGCTTGAGCACAACGCACCAAGATCAACCGGAGTCGGAAATCAAAACAGAGCTTGGTAGAGAAAGGGTTGCAATCAAAGCGTGAATAAAAGCACAGCTCGAACAAAGCACGTGCACAAGTGCCCGCCGCCGCATGAGCGCGCGCAAATTCCGCGCAGCCCCTGCGCTGCGGTATGTGCACGACCCTGCACTTCTTGACAACGCAGCACTCGTGCAGTTTTGCTGTGAGATGAACCTTGCAAACTGGGAGTTTGTGCCCGAAAGCATGCGGTCGGACAGAATCTTTGACGCCATGCTTGCGTCGCCGTGGAACGCAGCGCACGTTGCGCCTGAGCCAATCCCCCCGTTGGTGCTACAGCTGGGCGCCCCGCAGGACCGCGACAACGACCCCCGCGTGCTCGCGGCTGTGCGGCACTCGGGGTACAACCTGTGCTTTGCCAGCGCGCGCGCGCGTGCGAGCCCCACCATCGTGGCGTGGGCCGCAGCTGCGGCAGACGTAAGAGCCATTACCGACGCGGATGCGCGGACGATCCACCAGCTGCACGAGCACATCTTGCACAGGCAGCTCCCCGCGCACAGCACGCCGCGCGCCTGGGAGCAGCAATGCGTCCAAGACGCGCGGCGCTGGCAGCTCGACTGCCAGCACGCGAGCGCACGTGGCGAGACAACTGGGTGTGCAAGCATCGGCTTTGTGCACAAACACAAAGTTGGCGTGTTTTTTGGCATTCCGACCGCAGTCCGCGGGATGCTGTGGCCGGGGTACAACACCAGCAGCGCTTCGGTGTAAATTCGACGCATCCGGGGCACCAGCACCACGAGACGGCGCGGGTAAAAATTCGACGGATTTAGAACACTATTATAAATGGAATTTCGACATGCTACCATCACCACGCATGGACAGGAACAAACGCCCATGTTTTTGCCCCGACGACGAGTCGTTACGAGCCGCGCGTAAAGCAGCTCGAGAGTTGCTCAGCTTGCAGAAGACAAATGCAGAAGGCGCATCGTACACACCAGCTGTCAGCATGTGCAAGTTGTTTTCCGTCGATCCGTACGAGAAAATGAATGCAAAGATGTTAGCGTTTTTGCAGGGCATGCATCCGCGCCTCGGAGAGCGCACCATGTGTCTGAATCTCGATGCGAATGTTGCTCAAATGATCTGCAAGATGTATGTCGCGCAGTGCGACGTCGAAATGCTTGATCTTTGATCGCACAAGCACGTGTGTTGTCTTTCCAAGGCTGTGAATAAAGTTTGGTTGATTGCTGTATTTGACAATCAAAGCACCGGCCTGAGGGTTGGAAAGGAAACGACACCAGATTCCGTACTGGTGATTCCCTTGGACATAAATCAGACAGGTGAACCCTCCAGGATGGAGGGTTGCAGAACGCACCCTTTGGGGTTCTGCCGTCCTACGGGGAGACGCCAGCGAATGACCTTTATGTCTTTTTGCAAATAGAAAACCGCCAGTACGGTAACAGCTCAAGACGGCATTTGATCGGGGGAGGGGAAGCAAAGACCTCGTGCAGCGTAGGCTAATCCATGCACCGTCTCAAGTGTGACCACTGACATCGAAGGAGCGTCCAGTCGTCTAACCACGGGTACTTGAAGTTTTTGGCAGCTGCCTCAACGCGCTTGCCGAGCTTGGCATCATGCAGCCTGACGCAAAAGTGCACGCGTCGGTTGTCTTTTACGATGCGCACCACGACCCCCCCGGCGCCTACGCAAAAAAACGTCGGCAAGGCTGATTTGACGACGTTTACCTTGTCACCTACGTGGAACTCCATGTGCTCCTGCAGATCCTCTTGGGTCTGGGTGGACGATGTGGCGTCCCAGAGGGTGTGAGGGATGCAAAACGCAACACCGCGATTCGAGACGCTCCGCACCGACACAAGGTAGTGCGGGTAAAACTGGTCGTTGTGAGTGACCTGGAGCAACGTGCCGTTGCCGCCAGCGTGTTCGTTTGTCACGCACGTCCCAACGATAAACGTCTTCAGCAAGGACCCATGCTCCGGTTTCGCTCTGTCCAGTGTCTCCCACACGTCTGTGCTCATGTGTGTTCCTGGGCGTAACCCCGTGCCTACAGTTTCGGGTGCCCCTGCCAGCGTCGTGGCATAGTACACGACGCGTGCGTCCCCCGTGCCCGTCTTGTGCTCGAGGTACTTGTGCGCGAGATACTTGTTCTTGTTCTCGATCCTGTGCAGAAAGCAAACCTCGAACCTGGTTCTGGAGAGGACTTCCTCGACGACATCAGCAACGCCCTGTATGCCTGTGTCTAGGCGGCATTCAAAGGCCGCAGACAACACATCCACGCACTCTCGCCTGTCGGCCTCCCTGCACCACACCTTGCCCGCTTCCGAGTCGACCCTGAGCAACAGCACCTGCATCGAAAGCGGGCGTGTTTCCTCTCGCCCCCACGTGCTGGGAAGGTCGCACTGGAAGCGCGGCTCGTGCTGGATGCTCTGCAGCGGGCAGCGATAGTCGATGTTTTTGTGCGGGGCCTGGCTCTCCGGCGGCGGCATGAGGCCGAGCGCAACCAGCTCCTGGTCGCAGGCGTCCCGGAGGTCGGACATCTGTCTGTCTGTCCGGTGACGGCGCCAGCGATCGCCAGCCCTAAAATGCGCGTGGCTAAATCCGTCGAATTGTGGCCCGGAGGTTGGACATCTGTCTGTCTGTCCGGAGACGGCGCGGCCACTGTCTGCCTTGAAACGCGCGTGGCTAAATCCGTCGAATTGTGCAAAATTCAGCCAGTGTCTTGCTTCGAAAATCTGACCACAGGCGTCCCAAAGGTCGGGCGTTTGTGCTATCATGCCTGCGAAATCCTGCTTTCAACAAATGCGTCTAAATCCGTCGAATTTCAATCCCCTTTTAGAACTCTGAATATAATGCAGGCAGTCGAGGGTCGGAGTCGAAAATCCAATCCCGATGCCACGCGCGACACACGGCGCGGCCGCGCGCCGAACGCCTCTGCTTGTTTGCATGCTGGAGGAGATCGAGCCGGACGTTCTGAAGATGATGATCCCGCCCGAGTGCGTCCCGATGCTTTTGGCGGTGTCCAGAAGCGTGAGGGATGGCCTGCGCGACCTTCCGGCGCACGTGCACGCTCGTGCAGACGAGCCGCTGCGCCCGATGCCGGTGCTCTTGGGCGGCTGTGTTGTGGCACAGGTCGTTGTCTGTCGTCTACAACTGAAGCATAGGGAGGCGCTTGTGCTCGCCGACATCCTGGCAAAGTGTGCAAAACTCAAGCACCTCGAGCTCCGACTGCATGAGCTGAACCAGCGCGCGGCGCAGGTGCTGTGGCTGGCGGTCAAGGATTGCTATGGGCTTGAGTCCTTGACGTTTCAGTGCGATAGGATTTCATGCGCGGGCAAAAGCTTGCCGCTGACAGCGTGCATGGATTTGGAAAACCTGACGCGCCTCAACCTGCACGGGCTGAAAATTGGCACGCAAGGGGCACAGACTCTTGCAGAGTCCCTGCAACAGTGCGGCAACCTGCGGCACTTGGACCTGGGCAGCAATTACGTGAAAGACGAAGGCGTCGAGGCCCTGGCCAGCCGCTTGCGCGCAAGCAGCAGCCTCGAGCACCTGGACTTGCGGCAGAACACACTGACAGAGCAAGGCATGCAGGCGCTGGCTGTTTGGACACAGCTGACGGATTTGAACGTCAGCTTAAATGACCTTGGAGACGTAGGGGCGGCCGAGCTCGGGAACAGCCTGTACCGCATGCCTCGCCTGACGCACCTCAATGTCGGCAACGTGTACATGGGTGAGCATGGAATCACCCAGCTTGTGAGGAGAATCAGCAACCGCGACGCACTACAGAGCCTGGACTTGCAGTACAGCTCTCTGCGCGGGGAGGGTGTGAAATCGCTAGCATGGGGGTTCCTGGGATGGACAGCTTTGACGCTTTTGAACCTACAGGATACGCAGCTGGACAACGCAGCAGTCGGCGTGATTGCTGAGAAATTAGCAGCATGCACCGGTCTCTTGCACTTGGATTTGACCGGCAATAACATCTCGTGCGCTGGGGTTGCGCCCATAAAGCGCGCCCTTGTGCACTGCACCCGGCTACAGCAACTGCACCTAGATTACAACAAGATCCAGGGGCTAGGGGCCGAGCACCTGGCAGGCGTCTTTGCGCACTGCCGCCAGCTTGCCGTCGTCAACGTGCGAGCCAACGGTCTTAAGGCACACGGCATCCGCGCCCTGGGAGCTGCGCTTGTCGCTGCGCAGTCGCTTCGCGTCCTTGACCTGGGCTTCACGTGGATGCAGGACGCGGGCGTGCATGTGCTTGTCAGGTGTCTTTCGCGCTGCCAGGCTCTGCAACACCTCGATATGTCGTACAACGGCATCACTGCCGAGGCAGCGGCGTCTCTCGGCACGATTTTGTCCGGCTGCACCGGTTTGCAGCAGTTGCACCTCGAAAACAACCAAGTCGGGGTGCCCGGGGCCAGCGCGCTTGCACGGGCGCTTGTCGGTAGCACCAAGTTGCTGCATCTGAACCTCAAGCACAATTATCTAGGCGACGAGGGAGCGTGTGCGCTGCTCAACGCGCTGGCATTCAACACGTCGCTGCGTACGATGAACTTGGCACGCAACGGCGTTTGTGAACATGTCACGAGAAACCTCGCGGAGCTGCAGGTGGCGCGCGTGCGCATAGACCCCGTGGGGAGTTTTTAAAATTTGGTCTCTTATAGCGCTCTAGGAATAAAGAGCCCCATTTTCCGGTTCGAAATTGGGATCTTGTTTTTTGCCCTAACCAGTCGGCCGTGGCCGTGGATGCGAACTCCGTGGTACATTGCAGAAATTCTCTCCGGCGGTGCGACGGCTTAGACATAATTCCTGCCCCGGAGAGATTAAAATTTCGCAAGAGGTCTATAACCTCACGGGCATAGAAGACGTAGCACGCGGGTGTTGTTCGGCACACGTGCACGAGGACGCGTATGGGTTAAGCCCGGTCTCCTGCTTTTCAGCAAAGACAGGTTGCTGCGTACACGTGCTGATTGTGTTTTGTATATAAAACATACGACATTGTGTGCTGGAATGGCATGCACCCAAACGAGTGGGCGCCTAGATTGCTACAATCTCATGCAGGCAAAGCCGATGGAGGTCATTTCACACCTGTACTACCGCCTCTGTGTGGCAAGGAGGCCCGCGGAGGACCAAAAACCGCCTGCGCTGCGGTCGTGCACGGGCGGGCCCAAGGCGCGCGTGCCCGGGCAGGAGCTCGAGCTCAAAGAAGTGCTGGAGGTGCTTGACTGGCTGTTTACTGAGGTCCAAATCACGTACTGGCCAAACACTCCACACGACGACGTGGCGGCGCCCGTGTGCCACCTCACGCGCCTGCAGTGCGTGAATGCACAGCCGCTCGCTGCCGGGCTCTTGCACACCAAGCACCGCCCGTACGACATGCTGGCCGCCGTGTTCCTGTGCGCAAACTCGATGCCCGCGTCCGCAGCGCAGACCCAGCGCTTGCGCGCGCACGAGCACAGGTTCATGCAGATGTATCTGCAGCAGTCCCAGCACTTTGACTACTTGCCCAAAGACAAATACCACCACAACTCTGTGTACATGGATGCTTGCGTTGCGAGGCCTAGGTATGATGCACGAGCGGGGGCGCAGTGTGTTCGTGTGCTCGCCTGCGTTCCAGCCCGATACTCTGTGTGGGGCGCGGGTGTGCTTTAGCTTGAAGCATACAATTGAGCAAACGCTGAACAGCCACCAACGGCCCCAACGCGTTCAAGGAATGCGTTTAGCTTTTTCCAGCCCGCCGTAGGCGCCGATTTCTGGCCTTTTTTGGGCATAAACGACGCATAATCGCGTTCGGAGCTGAACAGCCACAAACGCGCAAATGCGTTCAGTGAACGCGTTCAGCCCGTCCTCAAATCGCGTTCGCTCAATTGTATGGCTTGAAGCATAAGTTGTTTACTCCTCACGTACAAACACCGATACACAAGCCGCTCCCGGACCACGTTGGTGGGCTCGTGTTAGATACAAGGGGCGTGCTGCATGTTGAGCACATATTCCGGCTTGCGGGCTCGCCTGTCCTCAAAGGGGCAGTAGTCGCAGCCTTTCCCCAGGCGCAGGCCCTCGCATGTGTCTAAGAAAGGTCTTGCTTTGGCGCTCGCTTGCGAGCTCGGTTGCCCTTCTCAGGGCAGTAGCTGAAGCCTTTGGCCAGGCGCAGGCGCGCCCTTTTGAAGGATTCGTCGTTCTTGAACTCCCACTCCTTGTAGTAAAACATGTCCTGTTTGCCAAAGTCGCCTTCGGCAGGCCCGCGAAAACGTGGTTTCACGCCAATTTTGCGGAAGAGCTCGTACACGCCCCACGTAGGATTCTTGAGCTGCTGCTTGTACTTGCCGTTGGCCTTCTTCCAGATGCCGCCCTTGTCCTCGTCGACCATCTGGCGGATTCTGAGGTTGAACTGCTTGGGCTCCTTGACTAGCAGCTTTGACCAGCCTAGAATGCATGCTTCAGGCGAGAGCCTGGCGCTACCCGGATCATGACTAGGAGTTTCATACCTGAGCAAGCCCTCTTCGTAGCAGCTGTGCAGCAGCTGGTGCAGCGCCTTGAGGCGCTTCGAGGAGTTGGGGTTGATCTCGCCCACCGACTGCGCCTTTTCCAACTCCTTCATCACCGCGTCCGTGTCCATGGGGGAGGGGTGCACCGATTCCGCTTCACGCTCATCCTGTCCAGCAAGATCCACCCTCTGCCCTCCGCCCGCCGCATCAGAGCCACCGCTGGCCACATCAGACTGTGGCTTCTTCATGCAGGGGTCAACGCCGGAGCCCTCGGCCGCAGCAAGCGGAGATTTGCCTGTGCCTTGGCTTTGAGCCCCCCCCCTGTCAGACGTCCCCGCCACGAGGGCAGTCTTCTTCCGAGCGCGTTTACCGCCTCCCGAGGCAGGGTCCCGCGACCGCTTCTTCGACCTCGCAGGTGCTGAGCCAGCATGCATGAGCTCGAGGAGGGACGCCACGGCCATTTTATCCATTTCCTGTGCATTTGCGCCCCCCAGCTCGCCCGCTGCACCCGCATCCTCTTCCGGCGCGCTCGCATCGTTGCCCCTGCCTTCCGCTGCAGCGTGCGTGAGCTTGCGGATTTTGTTGCGCGCTCCCAGGCATGCGTCTTCATTTGGCGCATCTGACGCCGGTTGGGGTGGCGCCGTATGAGAGATGTGCTGTGGGTCGGCGGCACTCGTCTCCACAGCACCCTGCGCACGTGGGTTTACGTGTCATTGACATCATGCGTACGACATAGGCAAGACGAACACACACACACACACACACACACACATGCAGACAACCTGCTCTTCCTGTGGCGGCGGGCCCGGAACAACGCGCACAAGCTGCTCGAGCGGCACCTCTGCCGCCTTTTTCGACGTCTGTTCCTGCACCCCTGTACCCTTCCGCGACTCCGGCGTGTGCGTAGCAGCTGCCTCGCCGTGCTCACTGCCCGCGCTGTCGGGCGCCTCCATAGGAACCGACGCGGCGGCACCTTGCGCGGTCGCGGTGGGCCCTGCCCGCAACCCCGTGCACGAGAGTCACACAGTGCAGGCGTAGGGGCACGTAGGGCGCACGGACATTCGCACGACATACGCGCGTGCGTGCGCCGCGACGTGTGCCCGCGCAAGAGCACATGCGGATGCGGGGATTCTACGCGCGTGCAGGGCGTGTACCGCCAGGAGATTGCGGAGCGTTCGGGGGCAGCGGGGGGGCGTCGCCGGCACTAGCGTTTTTGCTGCTGCTGGTGCTGCTGTCGTTGCGCCCTTGCTTCCTCAGTTGCTCAAGCGACGTGCTGAGGGACGCACATGTGCATGGTTGTGTGCGCATGGAGTGGGATGGAAGCACGCGAGAAGGCAAGCACGCGAGAATGAGATACAGAATGAGATAGAGAATGAGAATGAATGCGGGCGGACAAGCGCGGAGAGGCACGCGGGTCGGTTTAATGTGGCAATCACAGACACACCGCACGACGCATCTCTCTGCGACACTCTCGACGTGCACGTGAAAGAGACCTCTACACACAGACCTGATGAACGAGTGGAAATGCTTGACTTGACCCAGCACAGCCATGCCAGCCGCGATACTCGTCGCCTCCGCAGACATAGCCTCGTCACTCGACGCGCCTGTTGTGCCGACGACGAAGACGGGGCTCATCGAAGCAGGAGAGGGGAACAAGCCGCCATCCTTCCAGGAATTCTGCACATCCAACTGGGGTGGGGCCGTTGTTTCCTGTGACATCATGTATGAGCGGCAGGGGGGATCACAATGGTGGCATTCTGTGGTGTGTCTGTGTGTTGGATCTAGCATTGAAATCCGATGGTCTTGTTTTGTACCGGGGCACCACCGACTTGCGGGTGCGAATGTACTTGCGCCAGTGGCAAGCTAGAGGCGCCGACTTCAGTTGCCGTCTTCGCCACTGCCGCAGCGCTGCTCACGGGCACTTGGTCTCCGGCGCCAGTTGCTCTTGGGTCGGCTGCTGCTACGCTGGGGCCGGTCGCTGCTACAGTGTGCGCGTGCGTGCGTGTATGTAAATGTGTGTGCCCCGCATATGCCAACACACTCACTGTGCTCGACACGGGCAACACCTTCGCACCTGGGGCATCCGGAACAGACAAGGCCGCGACGGATGGCGTCGCACATCGCGGTGTGGGCAGCGTCTCCTGGCCGCCCTTGTCGTTCTCACGGGAAACCGACAGCGCGTACCTCTCGCCCTTGGCCTTGAGCGTGTCGGACTCTCCGGGCGGCTC
>Ga0181560_10001594_pt1 | contig 21136 bp, 20 predicted proteins | sample 011ome_20_FD_133751 | JGI IMG/M metagenome (GOLD analysis project Ga0181560, IMG submission 133751) | Coastal salt marsh microbial communities from the Groves Creek Marsh, Skidaway Island, Georgia - 011509CT metaG (megahit assembly) | ecosystem: Environmental > Aquatic > Marine > Intertidal...
ATGCGCTCGCGCTTGGAGATGTGGCCGTCGATGACGCGGACGTACGTCACCACGCCGCGGTAGGTGTCGTAGACGGAGTCGAAGATCATCGCCCGCGCCGGGGCGCTCGCATCTCCGACCGGGGCCGGGATGCTCGCGACGATCTCCTCGAGCAGTTCCCCCACGCCAATGCCGGTCTTCGCGGACACGAGCAGCACGTCGTCCGGCGAGCAGCCGATGATGTGAGCCAGCTCGGCGGCGTACTTCTCCGGCTGGGCCGCGGGCAGGTCGATCTTGTTCAGGACGGGGATGATCGTCAGGTCGTTCTCCAGCGCCAGGTACAGGTTCGCCAGCGTCTGCGCCTCGATCCCCTGGGCGGCGTCCACGAGGAGGACGGCCCCCTCACAGGCTGCCAGCGATCGCGACACCTCGTAGGTGAAGTCGACATGCCCGGGGGTGTCGATCATGTTCAGGACGTAGTCGGCGCCATCGACAGCCCGATACGGCAGGCGAACGGCCTGGGACTTGATGGTGATGCCGCGCTCGCGCTCGATGTCCATCCTGTCGAGGTACTGAGCGCGCATGGCCCGATCGTCCACGACCCCGGTCTGCTGCAGCATGCGGTCGGCCAGGGTCGACTTCCCGTGGTCGATATGGGCGATGATGCAGAAGTTCCGGATCACCGACGGATCGGTGGCACCGGGCTTCGGGGTGGGCGCGTTGACGGGCACCGAGTTCCTCACCAGTAGATGTTCGGGGGGCGATTTGGGCTAGTGCCCAGCCTACGGGTAGTCTTGGAGGCCGCTTCACCACGCGGTTCATGACAACGCATGATCCGGGGGTAGAGCACCAGCACGTCCACCCAGCAGTCCCCCTGTCGAGAAGGTTGTCCCGTGGCGAACATCAAGTCGCAGATCAAGCGCATCCGCACCAACGAGAAGGCGCGCCTGCGCAACAAGTCGGTCAAGTCGTCCCTCAAGACGGTCGTCCGCAAGTTCAACGAGGCTGCTGACGCCGGCAACACCGCCGAGGCCGCAGAGCTGGCCCGCGAGGCCACCCGCGCCCTCGACAAGGCCGCCAGCAAGGGCGTCATCCACGCAAACCAGGCCGCCAACCGCAAGTCGTCCATCTCCAAGAAGGCCGCTGCCCTCTAGGCGGTGCACATCTCTTCACGAAGGCGCCCTCCGGGGCGCCTTCGTCGTTTGTGGGGCATACTCGGGCCATGCCCAAGATCAGCGCCCCCACCGTGGCCGAGCACCGGGAGCAGCGTCGCGCCGCTCTCCTCGAGGCCGCCGCGGCACTGATTCTGCGCGAGGGCACCTTCACCGTCGCAGAGGTGGCCACTGAGGTCGGGCTGTCGAGGTCTGCCGTCTACGAGTACTACAACAGTGCTGCCGACCTCATCGCCGACGTCCTCGTGGACGAGCTGGCGGAGTGGAGCGCAACCCTTGTCTCGGCCACCGAGTCAGTGGCCGAACCCCACGCGCGAATCCGAGCCTGGGTCCAGGCAGTGCTCGAGTACGTCCGCGACGGCCGGCATGCCCTCGTACGGGCAGCGGGTTCCGTTGACCTTCCACCGACTCGTCGCGCTCAGGTCCAGGCTCAGCATCGTGATCTGATCCAGCCACTGTCGGCCGCCGTCACCGAGTTGGGCGTCGACGACCCGGCCGCCGTCGCGGGACTCGTGTGGGGTGTCGTGGATGCCGCCATCGCGCGCATCGAGGCCGGAATGACGACGGCCGAGCGCGAGATGTCGGTCGTCCTGGACTTCATCCAGGGCGGACTCGACGCTCTCGCGCCCGGCCAGTAGCTCAGCCGAACGACTCCTACTTCGTCAGCCGGAACACCTGCGTCGTGACGAGCGGCTTGTAGTGGCGCCCACCCGTCGACGTGATCCGGACCACGCACGTGCCCTTGGCCGCCAGAGCGGTGATGCTTCCGTCCGACACCTGGCAGTTGTCAGCTGACACCGACGCGGCGAGTCCTGAAGCAAGGGTCACGGTGAACGGTTCCGCGCTGTCCAGCGCCAGGGTGGGCTTGGCACCGCGCTTCACGACGCTGCCGTCGACCGTCACGGTTGCGACGTCGTTCTTGCGCTGAGCCGTCAGGGGAAGGTAGACGGTCGGGAACACCCGCAGGTACGTCGGGTTTGCGCTCTCGCGACCCGCACCAAGGACGTAGACGGCACAGGTGGTCGCCCGGGGGTTGCCTGTATCAGCACGGCAGTCCACGCTCTCGCCGTCGGCGTCTCCATCGGTCGGGTTGGGGTTGGACCCGTAGAACTCCGCATTGACCTTGATCGGCATTGATGCTGTCGCGCGCTCGTCATTGGCCGCAGGCAGGTAGCCCGCTGCGCCGTTCGAGAGATCGCAGACGGTCGGTGCACTGCGCGGATCCGACGGCACCTTGCAGTTGAGCGCGTACAGCCCGACGCCAGCCGGCAGGTTGACGACGTCGACCGTCTGGGTTGATGACTGGACGAGATTCACCAACGGTACGAAGTTGCGCTGGCCGGCGATGGTGGCGTCGAAGCCGTCCGCCGCCTGCGCAGGCGTAGCGACCATGGCGGCGAGCAGGCCCAGGCCGGCCGCAGCCGCGAGGGTTGTGCGCATGCGTCTCACTCGTGTGTCTCCTTCATTGTTGGATGGGGTGGGAATTGGGATCTGCGGGAGTCTCAAGACGCGAACGTCACGGGGACGGCGACGTCGAACCGTCGTTCACCGAGCCTGGTGTGATCGGCGCGCGTCACGATCGAGCAGGACACCTGTCGGCAGTCAACGTCCCCAATGCTGGGCGACACCGTCAGCCGCACGGAGAACCGGCCACCTGGCCGATAGGGGATCGCGAGGTCCTTGCCATAGGGGGGTGGATTCGACGAGATCCAGGCCGAAGCCGGATCGTTCGCCGTCATGTTCACTCCGCCACCGCACGGGGACGGCATCTCACCGCGCTTCGGTGTGACGCACAAGGCGACATAGATGCCGACGGAACGATCGAAGCCTCGGCCCTTCACCAGAATCCTCGCCCCAGTCGACGCAAGTCGTCGCGTGGGCGTGACCGATAGCTTGAGTCCTGACTTCGTCGTGACTGTGACTGTGCCCCCGGGCGCCTGGCGCGCGACCTCGGTCGCAGCGTGTGCGGACACCGGAACCGCAAGCATCGCCAGTGACACGACTGCCGTGATGAGCAGGCGGTGCCCGCGACGGAGGAATGACGTTGCCACACCCGGGACGATAGGCACTTGTCGCGACTCGTCGCCTGACACAGCGTCGGGGTCATACCGACGAAGCATCGGCAACGACAACCGCCCTCAGAGCAATAATCCATGGGTGCCACGAGTCCACCCGCGCAACGCTGCCGTCATGGGTCTCCTGGCGATGGTGCTCTGTTCGGCAGTAGCGTGCGCCTCACCGCAGGAACAGCCACGTGGCGCAACGAGCCCGGCGCCCCAAGCAGCGGTCGAGACGACGGCCGGTCCGATCACGATCACCGCGCGCGATGTCCCAGCGCCCGTCCCTGCCACGGTGACAGTCCCTGCCACGGCTCCCGATCGGATCGTGAGTCTGGCCACCGGTGTCGGCGAGACCCTGGCGGCTCTGGGCGTGGGTGACCGCGTCGTGGGACGTGATGAGACCAGCGAGGCACCGACGATCGACACCGCTCCCGTCCTCACCAAGGCCCACGCGGTCAGCGCCGAACGCGTCCTTGCCACCGCCCCGGACGTCGTCCTCGTCGATGCCTCCACCTCTCCGGCAGAGGCAGTCGATCAGATTCGCGCCGCCGGTGTGACAGTCGTCGAGATTCCCGAGGCTTGGACGTTGCAGGACATCGCCCCGCGCACCCGGGCCGTGGCCCAGGCCGTGGGTGTCCCGGCAGAGGTGGCCGACACCGTCGCCACGACCGCCACCGGAATCGCTCCAACCGCGCGGACGTCGGGCGACCGCCCACGCGTCGCCTTCCTCTACCTGCGAGGAACATCCGCGATCTACCTTCTCGGTGGCGAGGGGTCGGGGGCGGATGCGCTCATCGACGCGGCCGGGGGCACCGACGTAGGGGCCGAGGCAGGGCTCGGGGCGTTCGTCCCGCTGACTGCAGAGGCACTTGCCGCCGCGAATCCGGATGTACTGCTGGTGATGACCGGTGGCCTCGACTCCGTGGGTGGCGTCGACGGTCTTGCTGACCTTCCGGGAGTCGCACAGACACGGGCCGGTCGGGATCGACGCATCATCTCCGTCGAGGACACGCTGCTGCTCTCCTTCGGTCCTCGGACGGGAGCTCTGGTCGACCAACTGGCGACGGCACTGACGGAGCTGGGCCCATGACACGAGTCCTGCCGTCGCGATTCGGCTGGCTCTGGCTCGCGGGTGCGATCCTGCTGATCCTGCTCGCCACTATCGCCCTGTCGCTCACTCAAGGCGCGGCTGAAACCACGTCGGAGATCGTTCTCTCCATCCGAGCTCCCCGCATCGGTATGGCGCTCGTCGTCGGTGCGGGACTCGCGGCTGCCGGCGTCCTCATGCAGGGATCCCTGCGCAACCCGCTGGCCGATCCTGCTTTGGTGGGCATCTCTTCCGGTGCCGCACTGGGATGCGTGCTTGCCGCCGTCCTGGGTGTCGGTTTCGGCGGACTTGGCTCCGGTCTTGCAGCGACCACCGGTGCTGCAACGGCCATGGTGATCGTCGTGTGGGCCTCGCTGCGAGATGGACGGCCCGAGGTCGTGACCCTCCTCCTCTCCGGCGTGGCCATCGCTGCCTTCGCCGGCGCACTGGTGTCGATCATCGTCAACGTCAGCCCGGATGCGGGCGTCCGATCCCTCGCCTTCTGGACGGCGGGAAGCCTCGCACTGGCGAACTGGTCCGGCGTCATCGCTGTAGTGCCCTTCGTCCTGGTCGGCCTCATCATCGCGGGCACCGTCGCGCGGTCACTCGACGTCCTGTCCCTGGGCGACCGTGATGCGACGGCCGCGGGGATCGATGTCTCTCGGGTGCGGGCCTGGTCACTGCTCGCCGTGGTCTTCCTGATCGGCGCAGGCGTGGCAGCCGTCGGCGTGATCGCCTTCCTCGGACTCGTCATCCCGCACGCCGTACGACTGGTCATCGGCCCCCGCACGGCCCCGCTCCTGATCGTCAGCACGATCCTCGGGGCACTGGTGCTGCTGGCGGCCGACACCCTTGCGCGAACCATCGCGAACCCCGTCGAGATCCCCGTCGGCGCGGTCACCGCACTCGTGGGTGCACCCGTCTTCTTCCTCCTCCTGCGTCGCACACGCGCCAGCCAGGGTGGTTGGGCATGACGGCGGCCGCGCGCCTGATCGAGGCGAGCCTCGAGACCAACCGCGTGATGCGCCTCCATCCGACAACCGTCACCGTTCGCACCGGTGCCGTCACGGCCATCGTCGGTGCGAACGGCTCGGGGAAGAGCTCGCTGCTGGGACTCCTGGCAGGCGACCTGACTGCGTCACACGGGCGGGTGCTCCTCGGCGATCAGGACGTCGCACGGATGCGGCCGCGTGAGCGAGCCCGGGCACGCGCTCTCCTGTCCCAGGACCGCCACGTGTCGTTCGGCTTCACGGCGGAGGAGGTGATCTCCTGGGGTCGCTCAGCCTGGCGTGGCTCGCCAGCATCCGCAGACGACAGACGGATCGTCGACGAGGTGATAGAGCGACAGGGGCTCGAGGAGCTTCGTCGACGGCCGGTGACCATGCTCTCCGGCGGTGAGCGCACTCGGGTCCACCTCGCCCGAGTGCTGGCGCAGCAGTCCTCCCTGCTGCTTCTGGACGAAGCCGACGCGGACCTCGACCTCGTCGGGCGTCACGTTCTGGACACTGCGGTGCAGTCCCACGTCTCTGCAGGCGGATCGGCCGTGGTCATCTCGCACGACATATCCCGGGCGCGACGCACGAGCGACGACGCCATCGTCATGAGCCACGGAAGGGTCCTGGCCCACGGCCCGGCCTCTCAGGTACTCACCAACGAGCAGCTCAGCACGGCGTTCGGAATCCCTGTCGATCTTGCGTAGCTATCAGGTCCGAGCCGATCCAGCGACGAGGATCTCCAGGGCCAGCAGCTTCTGCTCCGCATCGAGACTGGAGCCCTCGCGCACCCCGCCCTTCATCGCCCCATCGGCCTCCGCCAGCGAGACGACTGCCGACGCCAGCCGACGCTGATCACCCGACCAGCGGGACCACTGACGCTTCAGCTGGCTCACCTTCCACGGCGGCACGCCGGCCTCACGGGCGACATCGGCATCGGACGCCCCCGGGGGCATGCCACCGACGCGCACGAGCGTGCGCAGGCCACTCGCCAACGATGACACAGTCGACGGGCCTACCCGCCCGGAATCCGATGTCAGCATCGCCTGCCGAAGTGACCGAAGCGCCTCGGCATAGCGGCGGTCCCAGACGGCATCAGCGATGGTGAAACCCGACACCTCCGCCACCCCGGCGAAGTAATGGCGCACCGCTTCGCCGTCGATGGGATCACCTTCGACGTCGGCGCACAGCTGCGACACCGCACTCACCAGCAGGCCGAGGTCATGGCCGATGGCCTCGTACAGGGTGGCCACGGCATCGGACGTGACCTTGCGCTTGCGCCGCGCGAACTCCTTCGTCAGGTAGTCGACGGTCGCCTTGCCCTTCTTGATCGTGGCGCAGTCCACCTGCTCGGCCCCGGCCGCACGGATGGAGTCGAGCAGAGCCTTGCCCTTCGTCCCCCCTGGATGAGTGAAGATCAGATAGGTGGCATCAGGCAGATCGACGATGACGTCACGGACCGCCTTGGCAAGCGAGTCGTCAGCCGCGTCGATGCCTTCGATGACGACGATGCCGGCGTCACCGAACAGATTCGGGGCGGCCGCCTCTCGCAGCGTGTGCGCGGCGGACTCATCCGCCGCGTCGATGACGCGCCGCTGGGCACCCGGCTCGTCCTTGCGCACCTGAGCGATCACCGCGCGAACAGCGCGGTCGATGAGGACCGGCTCAGCACCTATCGCCAGGGTGATGCGGGCTGCAGTCATGATGACGGCAGCATGCCACCTCGCGTCACAATCCCCAAGGGCGCGTCGGTCCCCTCGACGATGGCACCCCCCACCCCACCGTCGGTCCCCTCGACGACGGCCACAGCCCCCATCTCGTCCGTCCGCACCACCACCCGTCCCCCCTCTCCATAGAGCTCCACCGTCTCCGGCGCCGGATGCCCGTAGTCGTTGTCGGCTCCGACGCTCACCAGCGCGATCGGCGCACGCACCCGCTCTGCAAAGGCGGTCGACTGATATCTCGAGCCGTGGTGGGGCACCTTCACGACATCCGGCCGAAGTCCCGCCACATCTGCGAGCAGGGCGGTCTGGGCCTCAGGCTCGATGTCCCCGGTCAACAGCACCGTGTGACCCCGCACCTCGGCCACCAGGACGACGCTGGCGTTGTTCGGCACCGAGCCGGCGCGAATGATCCGCCGGGGCCAGATCACGCGCCAGGACACATCCCCGACGACCCGCGCGTCACCCGCGCTGATCGCCTCCAACCGGAGTCCGTTCTCCTGCACCACATCGGCCACCAGCAGCGCCTGGTCCAGCGGATCCGACAGCGGCGAGGTGAGCACCACGCCCACCGGTCGGCCACGCGTCACCCCCTCGAGACCACCGACGTGATCGGCGTGGAAGTGCGTCAGGACGATCGCCGGTACATCCGCGATCCGTGCGTCAAGGAGACAGGCATCGATGAGATCCGGGTCCCCACCAGCGTCGACCACGATCGCCGAGTCATCGTCGACACGCAGCAGCAGACCGTCGCCCTGTCCGACATCGCACATGAGCACGATCCAGTTCGGAGGCGGCCACCCGCGCATCGCAGGAGGTCTCACAGACACGACCACCACCATCAGCGCCAGAGCTGACAGGAGCAGGGCGCGCCAGCGGGTTGGGATCCCTCGCCAGCGCACACTCCGGCGGATCCGCCAGATCAACGCCAGAACCACGAGCACACAGCCGAGGACGAGCACGCCCGGGATACCCGTCGGCCATGCTGTTCCCACCGGCCACTGGGCGAGCGGCAGTTGCGGGGCAGTGTGCGCGACCCAGGCGATCCCCTGCGCAGGCCATACGGCTGCTGCCGCGAGCCGATCTGCGACCTCGGGCAGCAGTGGAGACACAGTCGCTGCCGCAAGGCCGAGGACGGTGACCGGCGCGACCATCGGCATGGCGACCACATTCGCCGGGACCGACACCCACCCGACAGCGCCGCCCATGGCGAGAAGGAGCGGCAGGGTGGCCAACTGCGCGGCCAGCGTCAGGGACGTAGCCGCAAGAACGACCGGCGGCCAGCGCCGAGTCGGCCGCCACTCCTCCAGTCGGTCCCGCACCAGTGGCGCCAGCAGTATCAGGCCGGCCGTCGCCATCGCGGACAGGGCGAATCCCCAGGAGAGTGCGAGCCACGGCATGGTCACGATCAGGAGGAGCACGCCGGTGCCCAGCACGGATGGGCCGGCACGGCGACCGCCCACGAGAACACCGATCAGGGCAATCGCTCCCATCACCGATGCCCGAAGCACGCTGGGCTCGGGGCCGACCAGGTAGGCGTAATAGGCGAGGGCGAGCAGGCCCGATCCCACGCGCCAGAGGAGGGACAGGCGCAGCACAGCCACTGCGCCCACGACGACGCCGACGACGATGGCGACGTTGCCGCCACTGACCGCCACGAGGTGCGAGAGTCCGCTGGCGCGCATGCTCCTCGCCAGATCAGGCGGCTGCCCCTCCACGTCTCCGATCGTCAGGCCACGCACCAGGGAGCCAGCGTCCGCGGGTGCGCCCGAGAGGGAGTCGGTGAGCCCCAGGCGCATGGCAGACGCGATGTGCTCGATGGGACCAGGGGGGCCCACCACCGTCCAGTCCAGGCCACGGACGCGCAGTTCCGACGCGAGCCCGGTCTCTGCGGGCAGGGGCGCCAGGCGCCCGGTCACCAGCACGGCTGTTCCGCGCGGCGGTGGAACAGCGTCCGGGGGCAGGTGCAGCCGCAGGGGAAGCCCGACGGTCATCGTCACGCCTCTGGCGGTGATGTCCCGCGTCCGGACCGGAAGCGACATCCACGGCTGAGCCCACCACTGACCCGATCCACCGGCCACGTGGAGCCGAGGCTCACCGGAGATGACTGCGTGCACCGTCGCCGTGACGCGCTGCTGCGTCCATGACTCGAGCGGTTCGGGTGAGAGCCGTTGGCCAAGAGAAAGCGCGGCCATCAGCCCGAGGCCCGCGAAGACCGTCCCCAGCAGGACCGGCACGATCCCCCATCGCCGACGAAAGGACAGGCCGATCGCGGCAGTGCCTACGCAGAGAAGCACCCCCACGGCCGGACTCCAGGCCAGCGTGACGGCTGCACCCGCCCAGGCGGCTCCCGCCGGGACGAGGAGGCGACCATCGATCACACGCGTACGAGTGGACGGAGGTTGGCCAGGATCGCGTCGCCGATGCCTGACACCTCACCTAGTTCCTCCACGGAGCGAAAGCGCCCGTTCGTCGTGCGCCAAGTGATGATCCGGCCGGCCAGAACGGGACCGACCCCGGGCAATGCATCCAGCTGATCGACTGTCGCGGTGTTCAGATCGATGACCGGCGGACTCATGGTCGGACCGGCCGGAGAGGGACCGTCTGCGATGGCCGCACCGGTTCCGGGGGCGCCCACGAGGATCTGCTCGCCGTCGACCACCAAGCGAGCGAGATTCACGGTGTCAGCAGCTCGACGCCTGGTGACGCCCCCCGCTGCTTCAATGGCGTCGGCCACTCGCGAGCCGTCGGGAAGTCGCACCAGCCCCGGTCGCGCCACGAGTCCGGCAACGTGAACGACCACCCCCAGCGATGCAGCAGGCGCCAAGTCTTCTGCTCGAAGCGACGCGACGGCTTCCTCGGGCGATGCGACGGACCCAGGTGCCACGGAGTCGCCAGACATCCCGCCATCGGCATTCGTCGACTCGACCGGCTGTGCCGCGGATCCCGGAACGGGGACGCCCACCTGCACCACATCCGGCGCCACGACGACCGCCCGTGGTTGCGCCTGCCAGAGCAGATATGCAGCAACCCCACCGACCAGAGCGACGAGGACGACGAGTCCCCTGATCGCCGACCGACTCCATCCCCCGATCAGGATGCGCGGTCCGGCATCGGCAAGGCCATCCTCGACGTCCTCCACCGCGGGATCACTGTCCGCAGCAGGGGCCATCCATCCGGCGTCGTCATAGTCGCGTGGAGCCGGACGCCACTCGCGGACAAGACGATCCACGCGCGCTTCTGCCCGTTCACGCGTCTGGTCGATCCGGTCTCTCCAGCCCATGCCGGCACGCTAGGCGGCATCAGGATGGTGAGCCCTGCATCTCCCAGCGTCCGTGGACGGATGACCGACGCTGACGTGCCTGTGGATCCCTAGCCCGCGGAACCACCGAATGCGCGTCGGATGTTGCCGACATGCCGACCGAGCACGAGGCTCCCCAGCAGGATCGCGAACCACATGTCGGCGGCGTCCGTCCAGCCGCTGACCCAGCCGACGATGCCGCTGATGATCAGCACGACGGCCCCGGCCACGGCACCGAGTCCGACTCTGCGCGAGATGGCGACGCCGATGCCGAAGGCGATCAGCACGGGCACCGCCAGCAACGGCTGGACTCCGAGAATCGCACCCAATGTCGTGGCCACCCCCTTGCCACCGCGCCCCTTGAGATACGGGGAGGTGATGTGGCCGACGACAGCTGCCAGGCCGGCGATCTGACCCGTTGTCTGACCGACGAGCATCCCGAACGCGAAGGCAGGAAGAAAGCCCTTGAGGACATCGAGGAACCCCACGAGAACGGCCCACCGAGCACCCAGGGCTCGGCCCACGTTGGTCGCGCCGGGATTACCCGATCCCACCGATTGCAGGTTGACCCCCAGAGGCCTCGCCACGAGCGCCGCGGGGTTGATGGCACCGAGCAGGTAGCCGACCGCAGCCGCGAGCAGCCACCAGCCGACTGTCGGCATCCAGTCCAAGTCCATCGCCCGGCCCTGTCAGTCCTCGTCGCGGAGCATGACGGCACCCGAGACCGGCGAGACCACCACCGCCACCATTCCGGGACCGACGTGGGCGCCGACGACGCCCCCCACGGTCCCCTCGACAACATTGCCCTGCGGGATCCGGGATCGAAGATCCTCTGCAAGAAACCTGGCTCGCTCCGAGGCACCGAGATGCTGCACCGCCAGGTCGACGTCACCGTGTCCTTCGGCCGCTTCCACCGCAAGATCCGCCAACCGGGCGAGGGCACGCCCTGTCGTGCGCACCTGCTCCAAGCGCTCGACTCGACCGTCCAGGACCTGGAGCAGGGGCTTGACCTTGAGAGCCTGGCCGACGGCCGCACGCGCCGAGCTGACCCGTCCACCGCGTCGCAGGTATTCGAGGGTGTCGACGTAGAAGTACACGCGCGCTCCTGCGGCCCTCGTCCGGATGATGCTGGCGACGTCCTCCGGAGAGGCACCCGCTGCCGCGGCCCGCGCACCGGCGACGACCGCAAAGCCCTCGCCCATGGCGATTGAGCGGGTGTCGATCACGTCGACGGGGATGCTCATCTCCTTGGCTGCCAGCACTGCCGATTCATAGGTTCCGGACATCGACGACGACAACGTGGCCACCACGATCGCCTCAGCTCCCTGCTCAGCGGCTCGGGCATAGGACTCCAGGAAGCGCGCGGGCGACGGACGGCTCGTCGTCACCGGCTTCCACTCCTGGAGGGCCATCGCCACCGCCTGGGCCTGATCGTCGTCCGTCTCATCGAAGGCCTGACCCGCGACGATCACCTGCACCGGAACGACGTCAATGTCCCACTCGCTCGCCCAGCCCGGCGGCAGATAGGCGGTCGAGTCCGTGATCACGGCCACCCGCGGCGAAGACATGCCCAGCACACTACTCGCGGGCATTCGTCAGGCTTCGGCCCTGACTGCTGCCGACATCGCTGACTTCGCGGATGCCGGGAGTACCTCGCCCACCTCGATGCCCTGCGCATTCACCCATCCAGCAGCCTCGCGAAGAGCCCGTGCTGTTCCCTCAACGGCACGGCGAGAGGTCGATTCAAGGGTGATGCGGGAGGCCACCAGCCGGCCTCGCTCGCGTCTGGGGTCGACTCGGGCAACCAACCGGCCCTGGTGCAGCACCGGCATGGCGAAGTACCCGTGAACACGCCTGGCTGCGGGGGTGTACGCCTCGAGGCGGTGCTGCATGCCGAAGATCCGCTCGACGCGTTCGCGATGCCAGATCAGCGGGTCGAACGGCGACACCAGCGTCGTGCGATGCCGGTCGCGTCCGGCACACGAGAGCCACTCGAGCGCCATCGGAGATGCCCAGGCCCGCGGCCAGCCGTCCACGGAGACCTCGACAAGCCCGGCCGCCTCAGCGTGGCGCGCCACCGTTGCAGACGGCAGACGGTGAACGTCGGCGATGTCGGCCGCGGTGCCCACTCCCATCAGCGCGGCTCCCGCCGCGACCAGGCCCGTCATGCATTCGTCGTCTGTCAGGTCGTCGTGCAGGAACTCACCAGGAATCGCTCGTTCGGCGAGATCGTAGGTACGGCGCCATCCGACACGGCGAGTGACGACCGCCTCCCCCGTGTCGAGAAGCCACTCGAGGGCGATCTCGGCATCCGACCAGTCCCACCACTCCCCGCCGCGCTTGGCGCCACCCACATCACCTGTCGTCAGCGGCCCATCGGTGCGCATGCGCCGTCGCAGTGCATCCAGATCATGTCGAGGAGGCCCATGCCAGCGCTCTCCCTTGGCTCGGAAGTGCCGGCGGCGAAAGGCGAAGAGCGGCCATGACTCCATGGGCAGGATGCAGGCCGCGTGCGACCAGTACTCGAACGCCGAATCTCCCGACCAATACGCCTCCTCGATGGCCTCGCGGGACACTGCACCGAGGCGCGCATAGGCCACGAGCTCATGCGATCGCGCGAGCACGCTGATGGTGTCCAGTTGAACAGAGCCCAGGGATCGCAGCACGCCGTCGACGAATCCGACCTGTCGCCGTGACGACGCGGCAACAGCCTGCGCCGGCGTCGGGATCCCCGAGAGCAGACCGACCGAATGCAGTGCCACCCGACGGACGTCGTCCGGGGTGACCTCCAGCATGACTCAGGCCGGGACGATGTTGACGAGCTTGGGAGCCCGCACGATCACCGTACGCACCCCGCCACCGCCGAGTGCCTTGACAGCGCCAGGCGTCGCAAGTGCGAGCTCGCGCAGTTCGTCCTCGCTGATGTCGGGTGAGACCTCGAGCCGGTCACGTACCTTGCCTGCGACCTGGACAACGCACGTCACGGCGTCCTGGACCAGAAGCGCCGGATCCACCTCGGGCCAGCCGGCAAGAAACACCGTTGGCTCGTGCCCAAGGCGATCCCACATGTCTTCAGAGGTGTACGGAGCCACCAGCGAGAGCATGATCGCGACTGCTTCGGCAGCCTCGCGCACAGCAGGATCCGCCGGGCCACAGCCCGAGTCGATGGCCTTGCGCGTGACGTTTACCAGCTCCATGGTCCGAGCCACCGCGACATTGAACCGGAACGTCTCCACGGCAAGGGCCGCATCGTTCAGGGCGTGGTGCGTGGCCTTGCGCAGAGCCAGATCACCCGTGGTGACGTCGACCCCCGGAGCCGAGGTGACATCCCCCGACAGGCGCCACGCGCGAGCCAGGAACTTGCGCGAGCCAGCGGGAGAGACGTCGGACCAGTCGACATCGTCCTCGGGCGGCCCGGCGAAGACCATGGTCAGCCGGATGGCGTCGACGCCGTTGACGGCAAGCTCATCGGACAGGCGCACCAGATTGCCGCGTGACTTGCTCATCGCAGAGCCGTCCATGACGACCATGCCCTGATTGAGCAGCCGGGTGAACGGCTCGGTGAAGTCCAGCAGCCCCATGTCGTGCAGCACCTTGGTGAAGAACCGTGAGTAGAGCAGGTGCAGGATCGCGTGCGTGACTCCACCGACGTACTGGTCCACCGGGAGCCACTCACGCACGATGGCCGGGTCGAACGCAGCAGTCTCATTCTTCGGATCTGCGTAGCGCAGGTAGTACCAGGACGAGTCCACGAAGGTGTCCATGGTGTCGGTGTCGCGAAGCGCCGGCCCGCCGCATGCCGGGCACGTGGTGTTGACCCAGTCGGTCGCCGCCCCCAGAGGAGAGGATCCCTTCGGCTTCAGATCCAGTCCGTCGGCAGGAGGAAGCTTCACGGGGAGCTGGTCGTTCGGAACCGGCACCTCTCCGCAAGCGTCGCAGTGCACGATCGGGATCGGGGTGCCCCAGTAGCGCTGGCGGGAGATCAGCCAGTCGCGCAGTCGATAGTTGACCGCGGGCTCACCGGTTCCCCTCTCGGCGAGAATCTCGACGATTCGCTCGATCGCCTCCGCCTTGTCCAGGCCGTCCAGCGGGCCGCTGTTGATGTGCGGCCCGTCGTCGGCGGTTGCAACACCGGTGACGGCCGGATCCTCACCCGCATCGACGACGACGCGGATCGGCAGGTCGAACGCCCGGGCGAAGTCCAGGTCCCGTTGATCATGCGCTGGAACGGCCATGATGGCACCGGTGCCGTAGTCCGCGAGAACGTAGTCCGATGCCCACACGGGCATCCGCTCACCGTTCACCGGGTTGATGGCGTAGCGCTGCAGGAAGACGCCCGACTTCTCTCGTGATGAGTCGAGGCGATCCATCTCGGATGTCTGCTTGACGCGCTCCAGGTACTCGGCGAACTCGCCCTCAGCCTCCGTTCCCGCCGCCAGTTCGGCCGCGAGGTCGGAGTCGGCTGCGACGACGAAGAACGTCGCCCCGAACAGGGTGTCGGGCCTGGTCGTGTAGACGGCCACGGGCTCGTCGCGACCCTCGATCGCGAACTGAACCTCGGCTCCGACCGAGCGACCGATCCAGTTCCGCTGCATCAGCAGGACCTTCTCCGGCCACTGGCCTTCCAGCTGCTGCATGTCATCCAGGAGACGATCGGCGTAGTCGGTGATGCGCAGGTACCACTGCGTCAGCTTCTTCTTCGTCACTGCCGTGTCGCACCGCTCGCACAGGCCGCTGACGACCTGCTCGTTCGCCAGGACGGTCTGGCAGTTCGGACACCAGTTGACGTTGCTGTCCTTGCGGTACGCGAGGCCACGCTCGAACATCTGAAGGAAGAACCACTGATTCCAGTGGTAGTACTCCGGATCGCAGGTGTTGAACACGCGATCCCAGTCGAAGGAGCAGGCATACCGGCGCATGGACGCCTTCTGCTGGGCGATGTTCTCGTAGGTCCAGCGGGTGGGATCCTCGCCGTTCTTGATGGCCGCATTCTCTGCCGGAAGGCCGAACGCGTCCCAGCCGATCGGATGCATGACGTTGAAACCGCGCTGCACCCAGTAGCGGGCCACGACATCGCCGAGGGCGTACGCCTCTGCATGACCCATGTGCAGATCGCCCGAGGGGTAGGGGAACATGTCGAGGACGTACTTCTTGGGACGGTTGTCGTCCGGTCGGCCGGACCGGAAGGGAGCCAGGTCGTCCCAGACTGGAAGCCACCGCTCCTGGATCGCCATGACGTCGTAGGCGTCGTGATCGATCTCTGGATCCGTCGTAGTCACCGTGCTCCCTCGAGTCTCGGCGCCCGTCCAGGCGCCTCGTGCGTGCCGCCCAACCCTACCCAGCGGCCGGCGTCGACTCCTCAGGCACAGGCGCCGGCCCCGCCGAGCCATCCGAAGGCTGCTCAGGGGTCTGCATCGGCACCGGTTCGGGTAACGGCTCGGGCACCACGGGGGGCGGCACGACGAACACAGCAGCGTCGCGCAGCGATGCCGGCGGCTGTCCGGGATTGGTCACGATCACCGTGGCCGGTCCCGGCACGCCGACCGGCGCGAGGGCCGTCAGCGTGGTGGGGTTCAGAACCCTCACGTCGGACGCAGGAAGACCGTTGAACGTGACCTCGATGCCCGGCTCGAAGCCGCTCCCGGTCACCGTGACGAGACCACCCCCCGCGTCGGGAATCTCGGTCGGGGTCACGGACTCCACCGTTGGTCCCGGGACGAACTCGAAGGCCCCGGGCAGAATCGCCGCCGGCATCCCCGGGTTGCGGACGACGACATCGACGACGCCCGCCTCGTGAGACGGGGAGAGCGCCGTGATGCGGGTGGAGTCGAGCACCTCCACATCCGTGGCCTTCTGGCCGCCGATCACGACGCGGGCTCCGGATTCGAACCCGGTCCCCACGATCGTGACGGGGGTTCCGCCCGTCATCCTGCCGAGCACCGGGCGAATCGCCATGACGACACGAGGTGGACGATCGGCGTAGCCGAACAGGCCTTCTACGACGACAGCCGTGAGGCTCGTCGGCTCGGTCACCTCGATCGTGGCATCGCCCGGCAGGCCCGGCGGCAGCAGCACACGAAGCGTCTCAGCGTTGAGAACCTGAACACTGGAGGCCTCACGGTCCCCCACTCGCACTGCAACGCCGTCCGAGAAGCCCTCACCAGAGATGACGATGGCCTCACCGCCCACGCTTGAGCCCACATTCGGCACCACCTGTGTCACTCGCACGGATGCCTCCGTCGCCACCGCCTCGGCCGTTGGGGCATCGGGGGGAACCTCAGGAGTGGGAGTCATTCCTTCGACGGGCAGAGCGGGGATCGCCTCCTGCATCGCAGGACTCCCGGACCCTGAGTCCGTGCGCACGCTGTTCCAGACGGACAAGCCACCGATCACGAGTCCGGCGACGACGACGATCGACACCAGCACACCCACCGTGCGGCGCCGGATTCCACGACGACGGTGGCCCGGGGGTCGGTGCGTCACTGGCTGGCCAGTCGCCACAGACCCCTCCTCGACCGGAACCGACTCCCGCTGAACGGCACCGCGATCCTACGTGCGGACGGCCCGATTCCGCTGGTCTTCCCAAGCACTACATTGCGCTCATGTCCAGGCGCGCACTCCTGCTGTTCGTGGCCCTCGGCCTCATCTGGGGAATGCCGTACCTGCTGATCAAGGTGGCGGTCGGTTCCGTCGACCCCGCGTTCGTCGTCTTCGCCCGAGTGGCACTCGGTGCGCTCGTCCTGATTCCCATCGTCCTGGCTCGACGTCAGTTTCGACTGCTGCGCGGCCACTGGCGCTGGGTCTTCGTCTTCGCGGTCGTCGAGATCACCTTCACGTTCCTCGCCCTGACCTGGGCGGAGCAGCGAATCTCCAGCTCGCTTGCGGCCCTGCTCATCGCCGCGGTGCCGATCGTCGGCACCCTGCTCGCACTGCGGTTCGGCCTGGATGCCCACCTGTCACGCAAGCGGGTCACCGGGCTGGCCATCGGATTCGTGGGCGTCGGGTCGCTCGTGGGCTTCGACATCACCGGGGGCACAGCGCTGTCGATCGCTGCTGTCGGGATCACGGTGCTCGGGTACTCGCTTGGCCCGATCATCATCGAGAAGCGACTCAGCGGAGTTCCCAACCTTCCGGTGATCGCTGCAGCTCTGGCCATCAACACGCTGATCTACCTGCCCGTCGGGATCCTGACGTGGCCAGATGAGCCCGTGCCGGGCACTGCGTGGGCCTCGATCATCGTTCTGGGCGTGGTCTGCACGGCCCTCGCCTTCGTCGCCCTGTTCACCCTGATCTCCGAACTGGGAGCGCCCCGCGCCCAGGTGATCACGTACATCAACCCTGCGGTGGCCGTCGTCCTCGGCGTCGTCGTCCTGAGCGAGCCCATCACCCTGGGCATCGCGATCGGCTTCCCGCTCGTGCTGCTCGGCTCATGGCTCGGCACGCGGAGCGGTCCGCCCGTCGAGGCCGAGCCGCATCCGTGAACGACACACCTGACAACCCGTATCGTTTCGCCCCGTGACCTCGCCCATCGATCGCGCTCCGGCCTGGTCACTGGCCGTCATCGCCATGCTGTCCGTTCAGTTCGGGTCGGCCATCTCGATCGGACTCTTCGAGGAGATCGGCGTTGGCGGGACCGCCTGGCTGCGGATGACGCTGGGAGCCCTCGGATTCATCCTGATCGCCCGTCCTCGCTACTGGAGATGGACATGGCGACAACTGCGGGCACCCATCCTGCTGGGCCTGGTCTCGGCCCTCATGGTGGTGAGCTTCCTGGCCGCCATCGATCGCATGCCTCTGGGCACCGTTGTCGCGATCGAGTTCCTCGGACCCCTGACCGTCGCTGCAGTCACCAGTCGGAGCGCTCGGGCACTCCTGTGGCCGGCCCTCGCCCTCGGCGGCGTCGTCCTGATGACCGAGCCTTGGCAGGCCTCTTTGGATTTCCTGGGCATCGGTCTCGCAGCGCTCGCTGCCGTCGGGTGGGGTCTCTACATCATCATCACGCAGCATGTCGGCGATCGATTCAGCGGTGTGGACGGTCTCGCCATCTCGCTGCCCGTCGCTGCAATCGCGACCGCCTTCGTCGGAATGCCGCAGGCAATGGGGTCCATCACGCTTCCCGTGTTCGCCACGGCATTGCTGGCCGCCCTGCTGCTGCCCATCATCCCGTGGTCGTTCGAGATGTTCGCCCTGCGCCGCATGACGAAATCCGCGTTCGGAACGCTGATGGCCGTCGAGCCGGCCTTCGCTCTCGCGATCGGCGCCTTCGTTCTGCATCAGGTCCCGGCCGTGCCGCAGTTGGCGGGAATCGTGTGCGTCGTGGTGGCGGGGATCGCCGCTGAGCGCAGCGGCCACCGGGACCCTCAGCGGATTGACCTGGATCTGCCCCCCGTCTGACCGAGGCCCCTCATTCCCCTCGTCCAGCGGTTCTTGCGATTTGAACCGCTTCCCGGTTCAAATCTTCAGAATTGGACCGGCATGGGCCTGGAACTCGCGATTTGAACCGCCTCTACCCCCACTCGATCCCTGCTCGACACGATTGGGTGCGCAGGGCTCCAGTGCGATGAGAGGTACGGGGGCACGCCACGACAGGCGGTTCACATCGCAAGAAATCCGGGGAAAGCGGATGAGATCTGCAGATGTGAACCGGGAAGCGGTTCAAATCTGGAGACGGTGTGGTGGAGCTGAGGGGACTCGAACCCCTGACCCCCTCCATGCCATGGAGGTGCGCTACCAGCTGCGCTACAGCCCCTTGCGGGATTCCGAACGATACACGATGACGGCAGTCCTTTCGCCAGTCGGCTCCCCCGTCAGCGATCGTCCGCCAGAGCCACCGCCGGAAGGCTGCCGGCGTTGTACTCCTGCAGCCGCCAGGCCGGTCCCAGATGCTCGCCGGAGGGCGCAGGCGGATTCTCGACCAAGACGGACCACGCGCAGTTCGTCAGGACACCCAGGACAGCCCAGTACTCCGGTGGCAGGCCCAGCAGGGCACCGATGGCAGCTCGCGCGGAGCCCCCGTGCGTGGCTATCACCAGCGTCTGCCCGGACTGCAGTTCCTCGAGCACGCTGTCGACGGCGGCCACCATGCGCGTGGCAACCTCCACGCGCGTCTCACCTCCGCCGGGACGGATCTCCGACCCCGACGACCAGCGAGCGAGGTCCTCGCCGAACCGGGACTCCAACTCGTCCCGCGTCAGTCCCTGCCACTCCCCCGCGAAAGTCTCACGCAACCGCTCGTCGGTCGTGACAGGTAGGCCGGCCAGGTCCGCGAGAGCCTGCGCAGTCTCGCTCGCGCGGGACAGGTCAGAGCTGATGATTCGATCGGGATCCAGACGGGACAGCACAGAGGCCGCATGAGCCGCCTGACGGCGCCCCGTGGCGTCCAGCGGCACGTCGGTCTGTCCCTGGAAGCGTCGCCCCGCGTTCCACTCCGTGCGCCCATGACGCCAGAAGACGAGCCGGCGGTCGGTCACTGCTCGGAGCCGCTCGACTCCCGACTGGACTTCGCCGACAGGACCTCATCGGGCAACTCGATGATCGGGCAGTCCTTCCACAGCCGCTCGATCGCGTAGTGAATTCGCTCCTCGGCCAACTGGACGTGCACGACGATGTCCCCGAAGTCCAGCAGCACCCAGCGCCCCTCGGCCTCGCCCTCACGACGCAAGGGCTTGACGCCCATTCCCCGGAGTCGCTCCTCGACGGCATCCACGACGGCGCGCACCTGAGGCTCGTTGGCAGCAGAGCACAGGACGAAGGCCTCGGTGATCGCGAGCGGCTCGCTCACATCGATGGCCACGATGTCCGCGGCGAACTTGTCTGCCGCGGCCTCGGCGGCAGCGACGGCAAGAGCAACGGCTTCGGGAGCAGCAGGCACGGAGGATCCTTCATCGACGGGTTCAGAGTGACGTCAGCCTCTCACACCCCGACCGCAGGCCCTTACGAGCGGGAGCTGCCGCCCTCGCCCGGGTCGACATACAGGCCGTGCTTTGCGACCAGGTGTGCGACACCGGACGGCACGAGGTAGGAGATCGGCTCGCCGGCTCGCACCCGATCACGGATGTCTGTCGACGAGATCGCGAGAGCGGGAATCTCGACGAGGGAGACACGGGCGGACGGCAGGCCGGGGTCAGCCAGCACATGTCCCGGCCGTGTCACCCCGATGAGGTGGGCGCCCGCCACGACCTCCTGGGGATCCCGCCAGCCGAGGATGTCGCCGAGGGCATCGGCGCCGGTGATGAAGAACCACTCCGCCACGCCGCCCGGGTGCTCCCGCTCGAACTCGCCCTGCAGGTCTCGCAGCGTGTCGACGGTGTAGGTAGGGCCAGGTCGGTCGATGTCGACACGGGTCACCCGGAAACGCGGATCGGCGGCGGTCGCGACGACGGTCATCAGGTACCGGGCCTCGGCAGGGGCGCGTCGTTCGGCCGCCTTGTGCCAGGACTCGCCCGTCGGGCTGAAGACGACGTAGTCAAGGGCGAATCGATGAGCGACCTCCGATGCGGCCACGAGGTGGCCCACATGAATGGGGTCGAATGACCCACCCATGATGCCGATTCGCGTCACTGCCATGACGACACCTCGGAGACTCTCGATCCTCGAGTTGCTCGAGAGAGCCGTCAGTCGCCGACCTTGATCATCATCGTGATGATCAGCAGGAGCAGCAGAGTGCCGAACGCAAAGCCGCCGAACACGTAGGGGTTCACCCCGCCCTCGTGGGCGGCCCCCTCGCTGGCCAGGACCAGGGCGGTGTTCACGATGCTCATCGAATCCTCCGGGTTGAGCGTGCCGGCACCCCTCGGGCGCCGGTCGTCGGCCCCACTGTAGTGG
>Ga0181560_10001596_pt1 | contig 21130 bp, 15 predicted proteins | sample 011ome_20_FD_133751 | JGI IMG/M metagenome (GOLD analysis project Ga0181560, IMG submission 133751) | Coastal salt marsh microbial communities from the Groves Creek Marsh, Skidaway Island, Georgia - 011509CT metaG (megahit assembly) | ecosystem: Environmental > Aquatic > Marine > Intertidal...
CGTTGGCAACACACATCAGCGCCTACGGCATGACGGAGTTAAGTGGCATTGCTAGCCATACGGACCCTGCCGACCCTGCTGAAGACCGCGCGCGCAACTGCGGGCAACCCTACCCCGGCGTTGAGGTCAGTATCCGTGACCCTGAAAGCAATCAAGCGGTCACTGAGGGGAGTCAGGGAGAAATCTGCGTCAAAGGGTTTTCGGTCTTTCAGGGTTACTACAATCAGCCCGAGGAAAATGCCAAAGCCTTTGATGCCGAGGGCTGGTTTCATACCGGCGATATGGGCTCACTCGATGAGAAAGGCCGTATCTGCTTTAACGGGCGACTCAAGGACATGCTAAAAGTCGGCGGCGAGAATGTGTCGCCCCTGGAGATTGAGGCCTGGCTGTCAACGCATCCTGATATTGCGATGGCGCAGGTCATCGGTGCGCCAGATGAGCGGCTGCAGGAGGTACCGGTCGCATTTATCGAGCTCCACCCTGACGCGAGTGTCACGGAAGCAGACATCGTGGCCTACTGTGCGGGACAGATCGCTTCATACAAGGTGCCGCGGCGAGTGATCTTCGTATCGGAGTGGCCCATGTCTGCGACCAAAATACAAAAAGCGGCTTTGCGAGAGCACTTGTAGGCGCGATTCTGGTCTCAGCGACGTCGAGCGCGGGTCAAAAGACTGCATCAGAGTGTTCGACCCCACCTGTCTATAATCGCTTGGCCTTTGACGAAAAAAAGGCTAATGCCGCGCAGAGCTGCAGCCCAAGCCAACTCACAACCCTTCGCCGTCAGCTGAGTAAATCACCCAGATCTTTCGGTATCCCTCTGTCTCCCAACGCCCCATCCACTCTTTGGGAATTGTCACTGCCTCGCCAGCGTTCACTATGGTCACGGTGCCATCGGCCGACGTCAGGGTCACGCTACCTTCAAGGAAGAACATGAATTCGTCGACGCCGTAGGGCTCGGTGATATCAAAGATCTGCGCCCCGGCTTTGTACATGCCAGAGGCGAACTTGCCGTCGCTGGATTTCAGGGACGTGAAGTCCAGGACTGTCTCACCGGCCTCGCCTGTGACTGTGGTTGAAGGGTCAGCGAAGGCTGCACCCGCGAGTGCAGCCAGCGAAAGTTTGGCGGGATGGCTGACCTGAGCAAAAGCAGATGGGGCGAGCAATCCCATAAACAACACCGTCCACAGATAACGTTTAATATTCAGAGCCTTTATTGCTGCCATCCTCGCCTCTCCTTTTTTTACCACCTAAGATTTCATCACACCACTGTCGCGGTAACCGTAACAAACCATGATTCATTTGCGCCAAGAAATCGGATGCGTTAACAACATAGCATCGAACCCTATACCAACAGGCTATGGCAATTGAGCAGGGCGAGTTGTGCCCGCGAGTAAGTGTTCCTGTCAGACATCTCGTAGGGCAGAAAACATAGGTTAGACTCACGCAGTGTCTCCCGCTCCGGTTGTGACCTTATGAAATCTGGAAAGCGCGCGCGTCTCCTCGCTGGCCTGACAGCATTCCTCTTACTACTGATGTCGCCGTGGCTTGCAACCGCGGCGTCCCAAACTGACGCGGCCGTCCACAAACCCAACATCGTGCTGGTGCTTATGGATAACTTTGGCTGGGGCGAAGTCGGCGTCTATGGTGGCGGAGTAATGAGAGGCGCGCCCACACCCAATATAGACAGCATCGCCGCTCAGGGGATGCGCCTAACCAACTTTAATGTCGAAGCTGAGTGCACTCCCTCTCGCTCAGCTTTATTGACCGGCCGGTACGGCATTCGCACAAGACAGCGAGAAAACAGTCCTCCGCGGGGAGTCTGGTATGGCATCACAAAGTGGGAAATTACCCTCGCGGAGCTTTTGGAGCAGCAGGGTTACGTGTCAGGAATCTTTGGCAAGTGGCATTTGGGGGATACCGAGGGTCGCTTCCCCACAGACCAAGGCTTTGATGAGTGGATCGGCCTTCCGCGATCATCAGATCGCGCCTTTTGGCCCGACAGCAACAGCTTCCAACCCGACGCTCATCCCGACATTCGTTTCGCTCATGTTATGTCGAGTCGAAAGGGCGAGGAACCAAAGGAACTAGAGGTTTTTGACCGCGCTAAACGTACAATGATGGACCGAGAGATTACCGACAATACCCTCGACTTTATCGAGCGACAGGCGGCTGCAGCCCAGCCCTTCTTTGCTTTTGTCACCTACACACAAACTCATGAGCCAGTAGACCCGCATCCGGATTTTTATGGCAGTACAGGTCACGGCAGCTTTGCCGATGTCCTCGCGCAAACCGACACCTATGTGGGTGAGTTGCTGTCAAAGCTAGATGCTCTTGAGCTTGTAGAGGACACGATTTTCATCTTCACCTCAGACAATGGCCGAGAAGGTGTGCCTCGTTCGTTCGGTTTCACAGGGCCCTGGCGCAGCGGAATGTTCTCTCCCTATGAAGGTTCTCTGAGGGTGCCGTTCATCATCCGATGGCCCGGCAAAATCCCCGCGCAGCGCGTCTCCAACGAGATGGTGCATCAACTCGATGTTTTTCCGACGATCGCCCAATTTGTCGGCGCTGACACGCCGACCGATCGTGTGTTGGATGGCGTGGATCAGTCCGGCTTCTTGATGGGAAAAACCGACGATTCTGCGCGAGAAAGCCTGGTCATCTATATCGGAAACACGTTATTTGGTGCCAAATGGCGCGACTGGAAAATCTTGCTCAAGGAAATGGACTCTGACACCTATGCGGTGAAAGACATTGCGTATCCTTCTATTTACAACCTGATTGTTGACCCCAAAGAGGAAGTGCCGGAACTGAATTATCTAAACGACACCTGGGTAGACTTCCCGCTCTATCAGGTCATAGAGGATCACGAGGCGTCACTCGCCAATGACCCCCAACTACCAGTAGGCGACTAACGCGGGCTCACCAACCCCGCAACATGACCTGCGCGGCGTTGCGGCCAGGCAACCCGGTGACGCCGCCACCGGGATGCGCACCAGAACCACACAAGAAAACATTGTCTACTGGCATCCGATAAGACGCATGGCCTGGTATCGGGCGCATGGAATAAAACTGATCAAGCTGAAGTGCACCATGAAAGATATCGCCCCCAATCATGCCGAGATCACGCTCGATATCGAGCGGCGTCTTGATCTGGCGACCAAGCACTGACGCTTTGAAGTTGGGTGCATACGCGTCGATGGTGTCAATGATTTGATCGGCGACTTGCTCTCGGACATCATCCCAGCTCTTTCCATTGGGCAAATAACGCTGGAAGTGCTGACAGAAAAGACTTGCAACATGCGCGCCCTCTGGCGCCAGCGAGTTATCTTGGGTGGTGGGCACCTGCATCGAGATCACGGGCCGTTGTGCCCAACCCAATTGCTTGGCATCAAGATAGGCCTGCTCAATGTACGCTAGAGAGGGCGAGACCTCGATGGCTCCGGCGAAATGCGCATCGCCGCGCCCTGCCATCGAGGTGAATTGAGGTAACTCAGACAAGGCTACGTTCATTCGGAAGGTCGCAGAGTGGCTGCGGTAGCCCTCAATGCGTCGCCGATCCTCAGCACTCATCAACTCAGGATCCAACATTTTGGTAAGCAACGTTTGCGGATGCACATTGGCAGCGACCTGTCGTGCATGAAACGTGCGTCCATCAGCCAGCTGGACACCGACGGCCCGACGGCCCTCCATCACAATATGCGCAACCGGTGCATCGACTTCCAATACGGCACCTTGAGCTTGCGCATAGCGCGCCATGGCATCACTGATGGCACCCATACCACCTTTGGCGATCCCCCATGCGCCGGCACGACCCTTCACCTCGCCAAATGCGTGGTGCAGCAGTATGTAGGCAGTGCCAGATTGGTAAGGGCTGGCAAAGTTGCCGATGACGCCCTCGAGTCCCAGCACTCCCTTAAGCGCCTCTCCCTCGAACCACGAATCTAGGTAATCACCAAGAGAACTAGTCAATAAAGTCGCCAACACTTTCTGAGATTGCGAGCCCAGCTTTCTGGCGACATTTCCAGCCGACAGCAGTTGCATCAAGTCGCGCCATCCTCCGCCAAAATCGGGAGGTGCCTGAGTCGCCAGTTCGCGTAGCGCAATCGCCACCTGACTGATCTCTTCCTCGAACTGTTCGATCCGATCTGCGTCACGCTTCGAAAATCTGGCGATCTCTGCTCGCGCTTGAGCATCGTCTCGGGTCAAGAGCAGATGATCATTCTCTAGCAAACTGAGCGTGCCGGCGGGCCGCTCCATAATCTCGAGGCCGTGTTGTTCGAGCGACAGATCACTGATGACCTGCGGGTGGAGCAGGCTCACTGAATAGGAATATACGGAATTGCGGAAACCGGGATGAAACTCCTCGGTGACGGCCGCGCCGCCCAAGACGTCGCGCGCTTCAAAAAGTCGTACCGACTTCCCCGCTTTCGCCAGATACCCAGCACATGCCAGGCCATTGTGGCCGCCACCAATAATGATGACATCGGAGTCAGGATTGGGCGCTGTCATGGTCTTCACTACCGTAAATGAACCTTGAGTGTAAGGCGGCTGTGAGGCGTCGACATACGAGCCTTCAGGGAAGCATACTCTACAAATCCTCTGAAACTGGTTTAGCTTGCTACCGCTCGATATTCTCCAAAGAGTTTTTGCCTTGGCATTCATCTCGAGAGAGTCTTGCCACAGGGAAGCGACAGGGTTGTTATGAGTCATTACGACGCCATCGTTATCGGTGCGGGCCATAACGGGCTCACCACCGCCAACTATCTCGCCAGAGGCGGGATGAGCGTCTGCGTGCTCGAGCAACGCCCAATAGTGGGCGGAGCAGCCGTCACCGAGGAGTTCCATCCCGGTTTCCGTAATTCAACGTTTTCCTATGTCGTGAGTCTGCTGCGGCCTGAGGTCGTTGAGGACTTGCGACTAGCCGATTACGGGTACGAGGCAATCACGCTAGAGAACGCGCTCTATATTGACTCCAGCGGCGATCACTTGTTGCTGACCGCCGATGAGCACTTTAATCGAGCACAGTTCGAAAAATTTTCTCAAACCGACTTTCAGGCTTATGAGTCGTTCGAGCACTCGGTAGATCAGATCGGGCAGCTGCTGGCCAAGCAATGGTTGAACGAGCCGCCTAAATTGGGGGAACAGGGCGTCGGAGATCTCCTCGCCATGCTCAAAATGGGTGTTGATGTATTCCGGCTTGACGCGGAGGCACGCTGGCGCTTAATGCAGTTCTTCATCGGCGCGCCGGAGACGATCATTGACCGCTGGTTTGAAAGCGAAAAAGTGAAGTCAATGGTAGCCGCACACATTATGCCGGCCAACTACGCTCCGCTGAGCCAGCCTGGCGCCAGTCTCGCTATGCTGCACCACGCCGTCGGCGAGGTGGATGGACGAGCAGGTGCCTGGGGCATTGTAAGAGGTGGCATGGGTGGTATCACGCAGGCAATGTTGAAGTCGTCACTAGCGCAAGGCGTGGCAGTCCGCACGGACGCTACAGTGCAGCAAATCAATGTCTCGGATGAGAGGATCACAGGTGTCACGCTTGCCTCGGGCGAAGTCATCACGGCACCGGTAGTCGCAGCGAACACCGACCCCAAGCGCACGTTTTTCACACTATTGGGCGAAAAGCATCTTCCTGAGGGCTTTTCTCGAGATCTGAAAAGCTTTCGACAAGAATCTGCGTCCTTGCGCATGAATCTCGCGTTATCTGAGCTGCCAGAATTTTCCGCGCTTCCCGGTGCCGAAGCAGCACATCACCGAGCCAGTATCACGATGATCGAGAGTGCCGACCATTTGAATGCCGCATTTCACAGCGCTAAGCGGGGCGAGCCCGCGGATCCGCCAATCATTGAGGCGATTATCCCCAGCGTGCTGGACCCGACATTGACCGATAAGCCAGACCACCACGTGATGAGCCTCCTATGCAAATACATGCCATACGACCTCAGCGGCGCACGCTCATGGGACGACGAAAAAGATCGCATCGTGGAGGGCATTTTCAACTACGTTGAGCAGTTCATCCCTCGGCTGAGAGACATTACAGTAGGTCACCAGTGCCTGACACCACTGGATCTAGAGCGGATGCTTGGGATGACCCGCGGTGATATCTGCCACGGCAGACTCGAACCCGACCAACTGTTCAACATGAGGCCACACCCCGATGCCGCACAATACGCCACACCGGTAAAAGGCCTCTATCTGTGCGGTTCAGGTGCGCACCCCGGTGGCGGCGTGACCGGCGCACCAGGACACAACGCCGCGCGGCGCATACTGAAAGATGCTTGAGGGCGGAACAGCCAGATCCCTCACGCGTGACTGGCGGGCGCGATAGACGCACTCGGTGAGTACCGACGTCGAATCACCCGCCATGCAATCACCCCCAGGGGCACATGGATGAGTAATGGGCCGATGACGAACCATGGCTCTGCGTGACGCCAATCAATGCTCTCACCCAACTCGATAATGCCCGCACCAAGCTGATAAGGCTCCACATAAAGGTGCAGCAGCAAGAATGGCATTACACATCCGTAAGCAATCAACAGCACAGGCGCCAGCAACGTGATACGTGTCGCCCGCTGATCGACATCGACTGCAGGCGTTTGGTGAAGTTGTGTTCGATAGTCTCGCTCTGTCTCTGACACGACATCGCCTCTAGAGCCCAATCGAGCAAAAAGGACAGAGGCCACAATGCCCAGCAGAACCGGCTCCATATAACTGGGCAAATCGATTAGCCCGATATAGTCGAGCGCTGCCGGTACGATATTCGCCAGCAGGCCAGCCAGCATGCCCCAGCGCGCGCCGCGCGCGGTGATCGATCGACTCCAGATGCTCATCAATCCAACCGGACCCCAACTGGAGGCAAAAACTGTCCCGATGAATAACGTGATCCAGAACAGGTTGTGTGGCAGGAAAAGGCTAAGGCCGAGCACTATAAGGCTAATCAGCGCCATCGCTGTGCGCGTCCGCCCCAGGCTTTCAGCAGTGTTCTGGATACCTAAATCTTTGCTGACACTAAAACCAACCAGTGACAAAAAAGTTGATGCTGATGACAGCGCAGCGCAGACGATACCCGCGACCAATACGGCACCTAGGTAGCCGGGCACCAGATTCATAGCGGCCCAAATCAAAACCGTCTCTTCATTCTCGATGTGCGGGTTTGCCAGGTTCACGAAACCGCCGGCGCCGTAAATGGCAATTTGTAAAAAGATAACGACCAGCAAGGTATAAATTGACGCGCGCAGTACGACGTGTTCGCTTTTGGCCATGAGGTGTCGGCTGGATTGCCAAGGGCTCACGGCGTAAACGAGGCTCCAAGACAGATCAATCAAGACAAACCAAATTAAGAAGTCCAATGCCGTCGGCCAAGGGGTCCCATCGCCGATGATGCCGTGCCAGCTCGTTAAACCAGGCTTTACGTCCTGCCGCGTGAGATCTTGGATCGTCTGCGAGATACCGCCAAAGCTGTCAACCAAGTGCACCACAACGAAGAACGATGCAGTAGTGAACAAGAGGAACATTAGCGTGTCGGTGATCACCACGCCCTTGGAGCCCGCATATAGCGTGAACGTGGAATAACTCAACCACGCAATCAACACACCCTCGGTGTAGCTGACACCGGTCAGATCAGAGAGCAGCAGTGCCGCACCCTGTGTCACCACCAGCAGGTACCCTCCCAGGCCCAGTATCACCGTCCATCCGGCGATCCGCTGGAGCTCGGGAGACGCGAAACGCTCTCCAAAAAAAGCGGCCACGGTAGTCGCCCTGCTGCGCCTCAGATAGGTGCCAAAAAATAGTGCGCCAAAGACATAACCCGTTACCGGGAGCCCGGGGAGCAACAGGTAAGGGCCCAGTTGGCCCGCGTAAGTGAAACCGGCCTCCCCCATGAAGACGGTTGTGCTCATATTACTCGCAACAAGCGTCCCGATAATGAGAAACGTCGGCGCGCGTCGCCCAGCGACATAGTAGTCCTCGAGCGTCCTCACGCGACGGCCCGCATAGTTGCCAATCGCTACGAAGATGAAAACGAAAAAAGCGGTGGTAGCAGCAAATAGCGTCATGGGCAGTAACCCGCCATTGCATCAACAGCCATCATCCAAATGCCCGGATTCGCATCGTGAAGGAGCGCTTGGCTCACATCCGCATGGTCTGTCATTGACTACTCGGAACTGACTGCTTACTTGCATAGAGTACTTTATTGCGACAGTTCATGACTGCGAGCATATGGGCTGAGAAGCGCAGCAGTCACTCTGGCACATACAATAAGCACCCTAAATGGCGCGGGTCGCGTCTGCTCCAAAGCAACCCGCGGCGTGAAAATACACCAGGCAGAGAGCAAGTCATGACAGAAATCAGTATTCAAAAACAGCCCGCAACGCTGATAGGCCTCGAGGAATGCGAATCGTTTGGGGAGCCGGTGGGCGCACTGCCCCTGCAAACCAACGCCGGATTTTTTGAGGGCGAGCTAGCCAAGGGGCAGCTATACACCGGCACCTGGGAGTGCGAGCCCGGCACTTTGGAGCTTGATCTCGAACTCACAGAATTCTGCTACCTACTGGAGGGGCATTGGCGCTTCACTTCCGAGAGTGGCGTTGTCTCTGAGGTCAGAGCGGGCGATAGCTGGGTCTTCCCCAAGGGCTGGAAAGGGACTGCCGAGGTGATTGAAAAAGTCCGAAAGGTCTACGCCATGATGGTGCCAGACGAGGCGACGTAAAAGATAACCGTTATCGCAGATCCAACAGCTTGTAGTACGCCATGCCCGCCGCAAGCAATGGCCTGCCAAATACTCGCCCTCCCGGGAAGGGCATGTGGGGAATGGCCGCCATCACGTTGAACCGGTCGGATTCGCCGGCGATACTCTCAGCGGTAATCTTGGCCATGATGTGGGTAGGCGCCACACCATGGCCTGAATAAGCCTGAATGTAGCGAATGTTCGGTGCCAGCTCGCCAAGCTGCGGCATACGGTTGATGCCAATGCCAATCCAACCACTCCAAGCGTAATCTACTTTTATATCGGCGAGATCCGGGAACACATTGCGCATTTTCTTGCGCATCACCGAGACCAAATTTTTAGGCTCCATACCGGTGTAATTAGACAGCCCCCCAAACAACATGCGGCGATCGCCAGACAGCCTGAAGTAATCCAGAGCCGTTCGCGGATCACACACGGCGACGTCACCCGGCAGTAGCTTTTGAGCCAGCGACTTCGACAACGGCTCAGTGGCAATCACCGAACTGGCTGAAGGCAACACCCGGGTGCTGAGCTTTGGAATCAACTTTCCCATATAGGCATTGCCCGCAAGCACAACATGCTTGGCGGTCACGCGGCCTTGCTCGGTCCTCACAACGGGCCTGTCTCCAGGCAGGATCTCCAGCGCCCGGGTTTGTTCAAAAATACGCGCACCTCTGCTGGCTGCTGCTGCAGCCTCGCCAATGCAGAGGTTCAGAGGGTGAATGTGATCGTTGGCCGTATTGCGAAGACCACCGAGATACCGCTCAGAGTTCACAAATTCTTTCAGCTCGCTCGCGTCCAATAGCGTGTAAGGGTGTGGATTACCAATGGTTTTCTCCCAGTCACGCCACTCGGCAAAGTCTTTCATATGCCGCGGCTTTAACGCCACATCGCAATAACCCCACTTCAGATCACATTCAATGCTGTAGGTTTCAACGCGCTCTTTAATAATATCGCGGGCCTCAATACCCATTTGATAAATCGTATTGATGCCCTCCTCACCAATAGATTTCTTGAATCGTTCTGGGGTGTGTCCAATGCCGCCGATAATTTGTCCACCATTGCGACCGCTTGCGCCCCACCCGATGCGATTGGCCTCAATCAGCACCACCTCATAACCACGTTCTGCGAGCTCAACCGCCGTGTTGACGCCAGAAAAACCCCCGCCGACAACCACAACATCACACTCAATTGCGTCGGCCAGTGGCGGATACTCGAGCGCAGGGCTGCGTGATGCCGCGTAGTAGGATCCGGTGTGCTCAGAAGAGTCTTTTATCGCGCGCAGTCCAAACATGTGGCTCTCTCCAAGGGGGAAAAGGGGTGGACGGTGAATACCCCTCGCATCGTTTATCTGATTAGCAGTCCAGAGTGTATCGAAGTTAATCCGCTATCGAATGGCGGCCTATACGACTGGTAGACAAACGCGAATGCCGCCCTAAGCTTGCTGCTGTAGGCAATAAGAGAGACGAAACATGAACTATGCCGACGCGGCGGAATTAGAGCGGTTCCTAAAAGCATACCCTGACACGCAGGTGCTGGAACTGCTGATGCCCGATATCTCGGGTATTTTGCGCGCAAAGCGTATTCATCGCTCGGAGTTCTCAAGACTGTTTGATGGCACCTTTCTGACGCCTCGCTCTGCACCTCTGCTAGGCGCAAGGGGAGACTGGTACGACGAGATTCCCCTCTCAGAGCTCGGTGGTGACCCCGATCAAATCATCCTGCCCATATCGGGTACGCTCGCGCCGGCGCCGTGGTATGACTCCCCAGTTGCCCAAGTCATGGTCGCTTACACGCAGGATAACGGCGAATTGGACTGGGTGGACCCCCGGCAGCCATTGGAAAACGTGCTCGCTCGATATCACGCTGACGGTCTCTCGGCGACAGTCGCAACTGAATTGGAGTTTTATCTTCTTGCGAATACTGACGACAGCCGCCCGATGCCCTTGAAGGGCAACATCCCGGGCACGAATCTCGAGCAGCAAGGCATCCAATATTGCATGGCCGATGACCTCTTTGACTGCGATGCCTTTCTGAACGACGTCAGAATCGCGAGCGAACTTCAGGGCGTACCGCTGACCACACTGCACGGCGAGTTTTCACCAGGGCAATGGGAGATCAACACCCTGCATCAGACCGACGCGGTCGTAGCAGGCACTCACGCGCTCCTGCTCAGGCGCATCGTGAAGGGCGTAGCCAGAAAACACGGTTACGGCGCCACATTCATGGCGAAACCTTTTGGTGAGCTGGCCGGCAGTGGCATGCACATTCATGCCAGCGTCTACGACAGTGAAGGCGCTAATGTCTTTGCGGACCCCGACCCGGTGGAACCACCGCGCCTGATGCCACGCCTGCGCCATGCGGTTGGCGGGCTAGGTCAGCTTCTGGATGAATCCATGCTCTGCTTTGCACCTCACGCCAACTCCTATCGGCGGTTTAAAGCAGGCGCACTGGCACCCTCAGGGAAAAGTTGGGGATACGATCATCGCGAGGTTGCACTGCGCATCCCGCGATCAACCGAGCATAACCGACGTATTGAGCACCGGGTGGCGGGAGCGGAAGCCAACCCCTACTTGGTGCTGGCGGCAGTCCTGGCAGGTATGCACTATGGACTACAAACTGTTATCGACCCCGGGGAGCCAGTGCCGCGGGATGCTGACTTATCGGAAAACGAGACAACCCTACCCGCACGTGTTGATAAGGCGATCGAATTATTTGCCGGCAGCGATATTTTATCTGGCTACTTCGGTGAAGAGTTCGTGCGGATCTATACCGCCATCCGGCAAGGCGAGAGCAATGCTTACCACGCCGAGGTCCCAGATCTAGATTATGCCTGGTACCTCAGGGCGCTCTGAGCCCCTCAGGCTTCTGGCACTATCTGTTGACGGTAGGCACCAGGCGTCTGCCCAGTGACCTTGCGAAACGCGTTATAAAAAGTCGAGGTCGAATTGAAACCAACCGCTAATGCAATATCGAGAATCGCCTCCCGGGAACTGGTATCTGACTGCATCAGCTTTATCGCCGCCTCTACCCGCTTCTGATTGATGTAATCGAAAAAGGTCGTCTGCAAACCCGCATTAATCGTTTGCGAGACATGGTTCACAGTCGTGTCCAGGTAATCAGCCAGCTTAGGCAGCGACAACTCCGGGTCTAAATACAGCTGCCTTTCCACCATGAGGCCTTCCAGCGCCTCCAGCAGTTGCGCCATCGCGTCCTCGCGCAAACCAGACTTCACATATCTGGCTGCGTCTTCGCCTCGCTGGCTGCGTGGCGGGTTAACGCGCGCCTGATAGTAGTCGCGAATCTCCAGAGCCGAGCCGCCGCGCAGCGTAATGAACTCGGCACCGTGCCAAATCGTCTTCGGACTATCAGGCGCCATAGGCCTGGCACAGTACTGAAAGGCGATAGTTTTGCCATTGGTCAGGATATCGCCTGTGACCTCATAGAAATAATTGTCGCTTTGGAAGTAGTCGACCAATTCTTCAAACAAGGCTTCTCTACTGATCTGCTGCTGAAACACCTCATCAATGTAGTGTCCGTTGGGGCAAAGATGTCCTGTGACAGAACTGGCATCCTGCTCGTTCCAGGCCTCGAGATAACTCGTAACAAAAGAGGTGGCTTCAACTTTTTTCATGAATTCCGCCGCTGTGCTGTTAAGACGGATTGAACATACTGAGTGAATAGCTATACCTAAGCAACTTTTCCCCAATCTTTGAGCCTATCGGGCGCTATAGCTACTGATTGTCAGTCCAGTAGGGTTGCAGAGGGCGTTTCAGGATCGTCACGCGCATTGAACAATGCCAAAATTCCTGAGAACGAAAGGCTCATTGACAGGATTCAACGGGTTGGACATATGAGCACACAGCGGACATGGTGGCAGTCGCTTGACGTTAAACAGCGATTGAAGCTTGTCGTCTATCCTCTATTGCTCATCAACTTTGCCCACTACATCGGCAACGACGTCGAGCAGGCGCAACATACGTTCCACTCCGGATGGCGCTGGTACGACTGGACCAGTAACTTTGCCACCACACTGGACGAGCTTGGTTGGTTCGTACTGCTTTTTCTCCTCGAACTGCAAACTTATGTGCTTTCAGACGACGCTTTTACACGCGGTCGTGTCGTCACGATGAACGCGATTAGTCTGATCTGCTACTTGGCAATTGGTCATGCGGTCTTTGCGTTTGGGGAGTACCTTGTCGATTTGGCAGGGGCTACTCACCATGTCGACACCGCGCTGTGTGCCTTCGCAAACGACAGCCTGTCGTTTACGCGCAACCTAGAATATTGGGAGCTCGATGCCAGCAATTGCGGCACGCTGTCCGCAAGCAGCGAGTTCTACATTTTTTCCCAAGGCCAGGTCATTAGCGACGCAGCGGGCATGACCATAGAGCTTGAACTCGCTTGGGTTGACCTTGTTGAGGTGGTCGTTTGGCTGGTTATTCTGTTCTTCATAGAACTGCGCATCCGATTGCAAGATCGCGGCATCAGCAGCAGTCGACTGCTTTCCTTCGCAACGACCACTAAGGGGGTGCTCTACGGCATCTTATGGTGCCTGGCGGCCTATTGGGCTTATCGCGGACATTGGATCTTTGCCTGGGACGAAGCACTCTGGATTCTCGGCTTCATGGCAATCGGCATGAACCTTTCTGATTGGCGAAAAGAGATCGCTCAGTCGACGACACACAGTGGAGCAACCAGCAGCAACTGATTGGTTAGATTTGCCTTGCTACTGAGTTAGACAAGCCCTGGAGGGGTGAGTCTTGCCCGGTCTGGAGACCAGAAAGGCTTGGTCTGGATACTGCATCGCGCCACCTTGTGGTGATGTCGCAACTCGCGCTGGTAATAAATTTCTGCCCAGATCTCACCCTTCAGCGCAGTAGTATCAATCATCGCCAATGCGATGTTGGCCTTGACCGCTGGCGACCACATCGCCGAGGTCACATAGCCAATCTCGCGCGAGCAATTCTTATCGCTATACAAGATCGACTCCTCAGCCGGCTTATTGCCCTCGATATTCAACTTTGTGAGAAGCACTTTGGGGCCGTTGCGTTTTTGCTCCAGCAACGCCGCCCTGCCGTTGAAGTGGGGTTTTTTAAAATCCACCAGCCATCCAAGATCCAACTCAAACGGCGTCTGATCGTACTCAAAATTGACCGTTTTGAGCGCCTCGTTAAATTCCATATAGGGCATGATGAATCCCGCTTCAAGGCGCGCCATGTTCGTTGCTGATTCACCATAGGGCTGGATACCAAAGACGGCGCCCGCCGCATACAAGGCATCCCAGAACGGCAAAGCCAACTCGGGTTCAATCCACAGTTCGTAACCCAAGTCACCGGTAAATCCCGTGCGAGACACCATGAGCGTGCCGCCCATGAAGGGGAAATGACCAATGTCGAAGGGCTTAAGGGCGGCAACCCCATCGAGGCCCATCCGCTGTAGCACGGCGAAACTGGTGGGACCTTGCAGTGATAATGCCGCATAGTCTTCTGTCGCGTCTGTGACCGTGACGTTGGCAAATCCAAAGGCGCTTTTGCGAAGCCAAGCCAAGCAGGGGCTGCCGCAGGTCAGCAGATAGCGACTCTCACCAAGACGGAACACCGTGCCATCGTCAATCAATCTGCCGGAGTCGGTACACCACGCGACGTAGGTCACTCGATTATCCCTGAGCTTATTCAAATCGCGGGTCACCATGCGATTGAGCATAGGCAGGGCGTCCTCACCCTCAACCAAATATTTCTGCATCGGACAGATGTCATAGGTGCCGCAGGTGTTACGAATACAGAAATACTCGTAATCGACATCATAGTAATAGTCGGCAAACTTAAAGCCGTTCCATGATGACCATGCATCCCGAAGGTTCAGTACCCTCTCCCGGTCGTGAAAGTAGGAGACCTTAAGGCGCTCTCCCGCGAAGGGGTCACTGGCGTCGTCTCTGAGGATATCGGTCCTATTCGTCATAGAAGTCGTCCTCTGGCACCGTATTGGGTTTGCGTAAATCACGCAGAATTTCCCGCGCCGCATTGGCGCCACATGCCGATGAGACGCCGCCGCCGGGATGGGTAGACGAGCCACACATGTACATTTTCTTTAACGGCATACGGTATTGCCCATAACCAGGGAATGGTCGATTGAAGAGCAACTGATCTATTGTGAGCTCCCCCTGAAAGATATTGCCCTCGGTAAGGCCAATTTCGTTCTCGATTTCATGAGGTGTTCTCACTTCGGCGTGCACAACAAGATCCTTGAATCCTGGCGCGTAGCGCTCAATTTTATCGATGACGGTGTCACCAAATGCATCGCGCTTCTCGGGGGTCCACTCGCCATCGGCCAGCTTTGGCGGGCAGTACTGGATAAATGTCGACATCCAATGACAACCCGGTGGCGCTACGGTGGGATCCCAGGCCGAGGGAATCACCGCCTCTATGAACGGATCATCTGACCACCGACCACGCTTCCAGCAGTCGTACGCTCGCTCCATGGTCTCCATAGAGCCCGTAAACCCTTGCCCACCGCGATTGATATAGCGATTGTCAGGCACATGGGTGAACTTGGGCATGCCCGAGAGAGCGATGTTGACTTTGCCGGATGAGCCACGAATCTTGAAATTTTTTGCACGCTCGTAAATGCCATCAGGCAGATCAGCGCGGTCCATGATTTTGGTGAAGGTTCGTTTAGCGTCAAGGTTAGACACCACGATATCGGCGAATACCTCGTCACCGTTATCAAGCGCCACCCCAACCGTGGCGCCGTTCTTGACCAAAATCTGACTCACTGGCGCCTCGGTGCGGATCTCTCCACCGTGCTCTTTTAACGCACCCGTCAATGCGAGCGAAATCGCGCCCATCCCACCTCTGGCTAGGCCCCAAGCGCCCACGTTGCCATCTACATCTCCCATAACGTGATGCAGCAGAATGTAAGCAGAACCAGGCGAATAAACGCCCAGCGCTGTGCCGATAATACCGGGACTCGCCATGGCGGCTTTGATCAAGTCATCCTCAAAATAGTCATTCAGAAAGTCCGCCGCGCTCATAGTAAAGAAACGAATGTACTCGTAGAGCTCACGTTCACCGAGGTTCCAGAACTGTTTGGCCATCCAGAGGAGCTCCTGAATGTCCCGCGGCTTGAACGAACTGGGGTCTGGCGGCGTCCTAAGCAAGGTTTTGCGGATCAACTGCGCATACCTGCCAAGGTCAGCCTGGAACCGCGACATTGCGTCTGCGTCGTGGGGTGAGTGACGGCGCAACTCGAGATAAGCGGCCTCTTCATCGGGGTAGTCAATTAACACCCGATCACCACGATCGCTGAAGTTCACCGTGCCCAAATAAGGGACCAACAGTAGTCCATGTCGCGTGAGATCCAGATCGCGGTGAATCGATTGCCGCATCATTGAGCAAACGTAGGAGCAACTCGAGTAGAACCAGCCCTCGTGCATTTCACGAGTGACCGCAGCCCCCCCGATATAATCGTTCTTTTCCAGTACTACGACGTTCAAGCCGGCTTTGGCCAGATAGGCTGCTGCCGTCAGACCATTATGCCCGGCACCAATAATGATGGCGTCATAGCGCTTCATGCCAAGATCTCCCTGGCGGCGTTGCGCCCTGGATTCCCACTTACGTCGCCTGCGGGATGGCATCCAGCACCACACAAATAAAGTCCAGAAATCGGGGTCGCGTACTGCGCGGCCTCATAGGTAGGTCGCATCATCAACAGTTGATCGATAGCAGGTTCGCAATGATGCCAATGGCCATTGGTCATGCGGTACTGTGCAGCCAAATCCTGAGGTGTGAGCAACTCGCTGGCGAGCACCAGATCTTGAATACCGGGGGCATAACGGGCTAGCTCGCTCAACACTGTATTCAGCAACTCGGCGCGGTGTTCAGGTGTCCAACCCGACTTCAGATCATGGGGCACATACATCACATTAGCCGCCAATACGTGCTGACCCTTAGGTGCCAAAGTTGGCTCCTGAAGAGAAGGGATCAACACCTCCATCACGGGTGCCTCTGGTAACTCTCCGTACTTCGCGGCGTCCCACGCAAATTCAAGGCTGTCCATGGTGGGCGCAATGATGAGCCTTCCCTCCGGCGAGTCGAGCCCCTGAAAAGCGGGTAGCCCCGATAGCGCCAGGTGCACTCTGGCGACATAGCCCCTGTTTCGCAAACGACGAATACGATTGGTGAACTCAATTTCTAGGTGTTGCGCACCAACCAGATTCAGAAAAGTCGTTTGTGGATCTGCGCTCGATACCACGCGATCGCTAAGAAGCTGCTCGCCACTTTCGAGCTCCACTCCGCTGCACCGCTGACCATTTTCATCACCCTCGATCTGCACTGACTTCACCTCGCAGTCGGTTCTGATGGTCACTCCTGCTTTCACCGCAGCGTTTTCGAGGGCGCTTACCAAGCCAGGCATCCCTCCCTTGGGGACAACATGTTGCCCTGCGTCTTTCCCCGCCATTCGATTCAATAGTGTGAGCACAGCTTGGTTCGGGGATCGAGGTGCGAGTTGGGAACCCACCAGCGCATCCCAGCATAGGGCCGCCTTGAGTCTGTCATCCGAAAAATGCTCATCGAGCAGGTCGCGCATTGGCAAGGTCGCAACCCGGAAAAACTCCAACATATCTTCCTTGCCCAACAGACGAAGTTTGAGGCCCAACTTGCCAAACGTCATAAGGTCTGACACGCCGGTTGCACCCACCCTGGGCATCGTCCTCTCCCAAAACGGTGCCAGCGCTGCGGTAAACTTCGCCAGCATGGCGACGTACTTGGGATAGGCCGCCGTATCGTCGTCATCTGCGCCCACAAGTGATGAGGCGGTAATCGACTGAGGGGTACCAGCTATAGATAACGGCGTAATAGATAACGGGTCAGTAGCAAACTCCAACCCATGCGCAGTCAAATCCAACTCTCGAATCAGAGAGCGCGGCATAGCGTAGAGTGTTTGCGCCAGCGCAGACTTAAAACCAGGGTGAAACTCCCGCTCAGCCGCCATGCCTCCCAAGTTGGGGCCGGCCTCAAGCACGGTGACCCGCTGACCCGCACGCGCCAAAACGATGGCGCAAATCAATCCGTTGTGCCCGCCGCCAATAATGATCGTTTCCTGATCCGCCATATGCCTCGCTGTCGCTCTCCTGATCACATGTGATGCGGCGCTACCTGCGCAATTGAGCGGGTCCGCAGGTCGATGTACTCGCTACATTAACGAGCGTGTCATGGGCATGACCACTGACCCTATAGGCCACCAACCGTGCAACGTTGCAGCCCGCGCGAATTTAATTACGCGGTAGCGCGCTGAACCGAGCCGTCGGCAGCCACATCAGTAGTGGCCGTCCAAACCCCCACTGCCATGACAAGCAGAGGCAAAAAGGGCTCAAATGGCCAAAAAGGCAACCACAGCTCCAATTCAGCAGACCACGGCGGCGCTAACAAGGCGGTCGACAATGCGGGCTGCCACAAATGACCAGAAAACGCGAGAACGAGAGACAACAGCACCACGCCGCTACCTATCCACTGTCGTATTCCGGCACCAGACGCTCCACCTCTCTCCTTACCCCACGCCAAAATTCTCAACGCGAACGCGGTGTAGCCCAGCATGTAAAAAAGCCAGTCAAACCAGTGCTGGGTCTGGTAATAGAAAACATTCCACCAATAAACACTGAAAGGGTACGCCCACAGAAAGATCACACCGCTGAGGTGCAAAAAGCGCCACTGCTCCGCAGAGATACGACGCCGAAAAATACCAAAAGAGGTCACCGTCATAGCGACGAGTAATAAATAGCCACTGCTGCCCTCGAGCTCATCTCGAAGCAGATAGATTTCACCGTAGTAGTGCGCTGAGTGCGAGAAAGACACGAGAAAAATGAACGCACCCTGCCATGCCATCGCTACCGCAAAACACAGCCCGATGTAGCGCCGATTCCGCAACAACCACCGCGTTAGATGATTGGGAAAGAGCTTGAACAAAGCTGAGGTCGCGATGACCAGAAAGATGAAAGGCACGGCCCATCGGACCGAATACTGGATCATCGCCGAGAGATCTCGGGGTGATGAAAAATCTGTCGACTCCAGCTGGAGCAACATAAAAATGCTAATCACACCGGCTATTACTGCGAACAGCCGCCATCCATTTATCCACACAGGGAGCATCTTTTTCGCCTTTTCGTGAAAGACAGGCTCCGCCATGCACCCCATTGTGTCAATGACGTTAAGCGTTAGACTGGTTTGATTACTACCCAATGATTCAATTGGCGCGACGAACTCACACCGATGACACAGGCGACGGACCGAAATGAGTAACGTGCAACGGCTGATGGGCTGGTGCGTGGTTATGGCGCCTTGGCTGGTAGCGTTGTACCTGCACTTTTGGCTTGCCGAAAGCGAAGCATGGGCGCCAGAACAGTCCTACCGAGGGCTCATGTCGGTGCTGTTACTGGCGCTGGGTATGCTGATCAGTTTTTTATTGCATGGCCACCTCAAAGCCAGGCGCAAACCATGACTGCTCGAGTGCGTCATCGGTATTCAAACCAGATATTGCTCACAGCAATTAATGATGTCGACCACACTTGGTCGAGGCCTGACGAGTACGAGCAACAATGAGAAAGCCATCGGATAAAAAACTGGGCATGCAACGCGCCATTACGCGTCGAGATTTCGTGCAGGGCGCTGCCGTTGCTGGAGGTGCTGCGTTGCAAACGGGAGTGCTGGGATTGCCCAACATAGCGACTGCCAGCACATCGATCGGCGCAACCGTTCAAAGCACGATGGCATCCGACTACCCGCCAACCAAAACCGGCATGCGCGGCTCCCACCCGGGCGCCTACGAAGTTGCACATGCGCTTGCCCGAGACGGCGCTACATTCCCTGAGCCAACAGCGACAGATGAGCACTATGACTTGGTTGTGGTAGGCGCGGGTATTTCAGGGCTAGCCGCGGCGCATTACTACCAAAAGCGCTTTGGGCCGAAATCAAAAATATTGTTGCTTGAGAATCACGATGACTTTGGTGGCCATGCCAAGCGCAATGAGTTTCACCAGAGTGGCGACATGGTGCTATCCCTTGGCGGAACACATAATCTGGAGTGGTGGAGCTTTAGCGAGACCGTCAGTCAATTCATGGCAGAGCATGGCGTGGATGTCCAAGCCATGCGCAAGCAGATGGACTTCGCCTATGGGCGGGATGCAGCCAATGGCCAAGCAATGTGGTTTGACGAAGATACCTATGGCGTCAATCGCCTTGTCACCCATTTCAGTTTGTCAGCAAAACTCTCTCCAGACGACATCGATCAGATACCCATCTCAGATGCCGGACGAGAGTCACTAAAACGCTTCTACGGCAGTGCACCTCGATTTGAAGATTGGACCGAGGCAGAGGCTGAAGAACTGCTCTCGAGCATCAGCTACCCCGATTTTCTGCGCCAATACAGCGGCTTAACGGAAGATGCGGTGCAACTCTTCGATAAGGAAGAGCACGGGTCTTGGGGGTTGGAGATGCGCGCCATCTCTGCTGCAGAGGCAATTTGGGAGGGATACCCGGGCGCACACTTATTTGGCGAAGAGTGGAGCGAGGACAGTTTTGGGTATCCCGTAGCGATGTGGCCAGACGGCAATGCCAGTCTGGTACGCCTCATGGTGGCCAAGCTCATGCCACACTCGGCGCCAGACGTTACGGCAGACAACGTTGCCATCGCGCGCTTCGACTATTCCGCGTTAGACCAAGAAAACGCCAACGTGCGATTGCGACTCAATGCAACGGTCATCGGCGTTGACAATACCGATCAGGGTGCCTCAGTCACTTACGCATCCTCCAAAGGCGAACTCAAACAGGTCTCGGCTCGACATGCCGTTCTGGCCTGCTATCACAGCGTCATTCCACACCTCTGCCCGACAATGCCCAACACGCAAAAGACCGCGCTGAAGTATCAGGTTAAGGTCCCTATGATTTTGACCAACGTCCTGCTTCGGAACAGCGAGGCGCTGGACAAACTTGGCGTCGACGCGATCTCCTGCCCCGGCAGGCTGCACGCAAGGCTGTTCCTTTTTAAAGGCCTGCATACCGGGGGCTATAGGCGCCCCGATAGTCCTGACGAAGCCGTGTCGCTGGTATTTTGGGGTTCGGTTTCTCCACCCGAGGACGCTGTCGACATCCGCAGTCAACTTCGTGGCTCGCGCCAAAAATTGCTAGAGCTCAGCTTTGAGGATTTCGAACGCGAGGTGCGCACTGTGCTTGACGGACTATTGGGCCCCGCCGGGTTCGATGTCGCCGAAGATATCCTCGCGATCACGGTCAACCGTTGGCCACACGGGTACGCTTATGAATACATGCAGCTCTGGGATCCGGAGTGGCAGCCGGGGGAAGCGCCACATGAAATTGCTCGAAAGCCCTTTGGCTCCGTCACGATCGC
>Ga0181560_10001607_pt1 | contig 21014 bp, 11 predicted proteins | sample 011ome_20_FD_133751 | JGI IMG/M metagenome (GOLD analysis project Ga0181560, IMG submission 133751) | Coastal salt marsh microbial communities from the Groves Creek Marsh, Skidaway Island, Georgia - 011509CT metaG (megahit assembly) | ecosystem: Environmental > Aquatic > Marine > Intertidal...
AACGCGAGGGAGGGGACGTAAAGATCTCAGTCACGCGTACCTTGGCCGTGCCGCCGGAGCCGGTGAGGGCGGAGGAATCACCCGCGGCGGCGAGAGCGCCGGCACCGTCCCTGCGATGAGGATGAGAACGCGTTGGGTCAGACTCCGTCGGTTCCGGACGGTCTCGGCGTGGGCGGAGCGCCGGGGTGGCGCTAGATCTACGCGCCCGCGTGTTTTTGGGGGGAAAACCCGAAAAAACAGCCCTGGTTCGAAAAGGTCCACCGCGGCGCGCTCGAGGCGCGGTCGCGGCGATAGACACGAGCGCAACGGCCTGGACGACGACGACGCGTGGTGCGCGATCATGCGAGATTAACGGCTCGAGCCTCACCTGCGCTTCTTGAGCATCGCCTCTTCGCGCTTGTCCTTGCGGATCTGGATCATCCCCTCCTCGCGCTTGCGGCGAGCCTCATCGGCGTCGGTGGCCTTCTTGAAGCCCTTCTTGCGCGCCTCCGTGCGGGACGAGGGGCGAAGCATCGTGGCCGGTCGGATGCGCGGAAGCGACGGGTCGCGACGGGTGTGGTCGGTGCGGTGCCGGTGTCGGCGCGTCGCACTTCTAGCGGCTCCGCTTCGGCGCCACGCTCGTAAAAAAACACAGCGTCGAGGAACGAACGTCGGAGTTCGGGTTGTCAAAGTTGTCAGACCGACCGGCGTTTTTCGAGGTCTCAGTTTGCCTCGGAAGTGCCTCGTCGCTTATCCAGACGTCGCCGCGCCGCGTCCAGCCCCACGATGTCCTCCGCGTCCATCGAGCCGCTGGCGGAGGAAGAGGCCCGGCGGCACGCCGTGGTCGTGCGGGAGCTCGTGCGGGAGGTGGGCCACCTGTCGCCCGCGCTTCGAGACGACCGGCTCGTGCGGCGCTTCGCCGAGACGCGAGGTTTCAGCAGACCGGAGACCAAGAAGCTGTTGCTGCAGTACGCGACGTACCGAGTCGAACGCGGGCTGGACGACGACAGTCTGCCTCGCGAGGCGGGCGTGACGGCGGAGATGCGCAAACGTCACACCACGCGCCTGCTCGACCCGAGGTACGCGCCCGAGGAGAGGCGAGCGGCGGGTTTGGGTGCGGAGACGCGCGCGGAACAGGAGAGGGCTTTGACTTTTTTGGCGCTGTCCACGCCGAGCGCGTGGCCCACCGCGCGCGACAAAGACGGGTGCCCCGTGATTTACACCAACGTCGAGCAATACGCGCGCGGCGCGAGTAAAGTCGTGGAGGCCACGCTGGTGTGGACGTGCGAGCTGGTGTGCAGGGAGATGGACAGGGAGCTGGCGAACGACGGAGACGACGCGGCGCACGAGGGCAAGTTCACCATCCTGCTCGACTTGACGTCGTGCGTCCACGTGCACTTGCCAGCGTTCTGTAAGCTCGGGGAGATACTGCAACGCGCCTTGAAGCGCGGATTCCGTGGCAGGCTGCACAGGTTCTATATCTACCCCACCGGGCGGCGAGGCAGGGTGCTTCTGCGGCTGATGCGGCCGTTGCTGGGAAGGTACACGCCGCCGAAAATCAAGCTCGTCGACCGCGGCGACCTCGATCGTCTGGCGGAGATCTTTCCGCGAGAGATCCTGCCGCCTCATCTCGGGGGGACCTCGCGTCTGCTCTCCGTGGCGTTCGAGGACGACGTAGAGCCGCGAGACACGCGAAATGCGCGAGAGGAGATGGCCGGGGACGCGCGCGACGGAACGCCGACCGCCCGGGCGGAGGAAAGCGAGCGCGGCGCGAAAGACGAAACCGCCGCCGACGGGCACGGCGACCTGCGTTGGTTCCTCAAAGTCCCCGCCCTGAACTTCGCGGTCATCGCGGCGATGACCGCGTGTTCCGCGCGCCTCGCGCCTCGCATCGCTCTCGTCTCCGCTGCGCGGGGTTCGCGAATCGAGATCGACGCGGTGGTCAACGAACCGGGAACGGCCCGGGCTTCCCACCGGCGGGCGCGCGCGCTCGCGGCGGCGGCGGCGAACTTTTTCGCGTGGCGGACCGTGGGGTGGGACGTCTGCGGCATAGAGCGGATCGGCGCGTGGTCCGCGGCGGTCATGCTCGTGAGCGGGGCGTGGCGAGGATGGCGGGTGGGGTGACATGACAGAGATTCGAGCGTTCGTGTCGCACCGTCAACGTTCGCGCGCGCGAAAACGCGTCTCGCGCTCCACGCGTCTCGCGCAATCTTTCATACTCCGAAAAAGCGTCAAGTCGGCTTTTTGAAGGCGCGTGAATAATTACACTTTTTCTCCAGAAACGGGGGCGCTCTCGAGCGGGCCGCTCGTCCGTCGTCGGAGGACGATGCTCGCCGCGAAGGCGGCGTCGTGGGTGACCCCTCGTCGCGCGCCGACAGAGCGCGCGCGCGTCGGTCGCGTCTTGGCGCCGTCCCCCGCGCCGCGGGGCGTAGGGAAAACCAATCCCTCGCGCATTCACGGCGTCTCGGAGCGTTGGGTCGTTGTGTACCCGCGGAAGAAGAAGGGCGACGGCGACGGCACCACCAAGAAGCAGCTTCGGCAGATGGCTGAGAAGGCTGGCGTGTACGTGGACGAGACCATGAGCAAGAGGCAGCTGCGCGAGGCGATGGCGAAGGCGGGCGTGGCCGTGGAGACGAAGCAGCAGCTGCGCGAAGCGGCTGAGCGCGCGGGGGTGGCGGTGAGCGACAAGATGAGCAAGAAGCGTCTGCGCGAGGCGGCGGAGAAAGCCGAGAAAGCCGCGAGCGAGGGGTCGACCAAGAAGCAACAGCGGAAGGATGCGGCGAAGCGCGCGGCGGCGAAGCGCGCGGCGGCGGAGCGCGCGGCGGCGGAGCGAGAGACGCGCGCGGCGTCGCTGACCATGGACGACTCGGACCAAGGCGCGAGCGCCGACGGCGACGCCGACGGAGGCTCAGCCTCCGTCGAGGTGAGCCGCTCGCGGCTCGCGCGCGCGTTCCCCGTGGTGGGCGTGCTCCTCGCGTTTTGGGTTCTGGCCGTCGCCGTGGCGTTCGACCCCGCGGCTTTCCGCGCGGGCTGGCGCATCGTCGTGTCCCTGATCCTGCGGCTCGCCACCGGCTCGCGGTCCAACGACGGCATCGCCGAGGCGGCGCTGTGCGTCTTCTCCGTCGTCGCGCTCCGTTTGGGTTTGGAGAAGACGACGCGCGCGCTGTACTTCTGGTGGACCGAGTCCCCGACGGAGAAAACCTGGCAGAGCTCGAGCTGGCACTGGTTGCTTTTGAACGTGTACGCACCACTGGAGCTGGCGCTCGTCGCGGTCGCGTCGCTGCGGTTCACCGAAGCCGGCGTCGAGCGGTTCGGGCTCGTCGTGCCTTCGTCTTTCAACGCCGTGGTGGACACCGTGGTGCGCGCCGCGCTCGTGCTCGCGTTTTCGCGCGTGTTTTTAAGTTGGCAGCAGCGCGTGTACTCCACGCAGCGGGAGGCGCTGGAGCTGGATGGCAAGACGCTCCAGGTGGAGCGCCTGGCGGGCATACAGAAGCTCTCCACCATCGCGACGTACATCCTCGCCGCGGTGCTCGGATTGAAGACGTGCGGCGTCGACGTCGGCGCGCTCGTGACGTTCGGCGGGATCTCCGGTCTCGCGATCGGTCTCGCCGGGCGGCAGATCCTGGAGAACGCGTTCATGGGTTTGATGCTCTACGCCACCGCGCCGTTCGCGCCGGGGGAGGAGATCCGGTTCTCCACGTCGCAGGTGAAGGACATCGAAGGGTACGTGCTGGACATCGGGCTGTTCCGGACCACCATCCGCAGCATGCAGCGCGAGGTGTATTACCTCCCGAACTCGCTGTTCTCCTCGCTCGCGGTGCTGAACGTGTCGAGACGAGGCAAGTACTTCCGCGTGAAGAAGGAAGTCGTCGTGCGCCTGGACGACGCCCCGCGTCTCGCGAACGCGCTCGCGAACTTCCGGTCCGTCGTGAAGTCCGACCCGAGGGTCGTGCGGTCCATGCACCGCCGCGTGTTCCTCGACTCGGTGAGCACGGAGGGGCTGCACGTCAAGATCAGCTTCTTCGTGGAGGCGGTGAACAAGGACCAGTTCTTCGCGATTCAGATGGATCTGTTACAGGCGTTTCTGACGACGTGCCGCAAGAACGACGTGCGCGTCGCGCCGCAGATCCGCGGCGTCATGGCCATCAAGGAAGACGACCCGGACGGACTGGACGGGCCGATGATTTCGGATGACGCCGCCGCCGCGCTCGCTAAGGCGTCGGAGAAGGCCAGGGACAAGGACAGCGGGCTCTCGGCCGCGCTCACCGCGCTCACCAAGGGGGCGGGGAAGTACGAAGGTGCGGGGTAGAGGGGTAGCGTCGTGGGTAGTCGCGGTAGACGTTTCCATTCGCGTTCTTCGCGTCGCCCGCGCGCGCCGCCGGACCGAGGCGCGGCGGAAAGCGCCCGGAGCGGGCGTTTTTTCTCTGCATTCCTTGAGTCGCGCTTTCGCGGCGTTCGAGGACTGACGACGTGTCGTCAGGTTTCGCGGCGGCGGCTGGGAAAACGTGCTTTTCCGCGTTCGCACGGCACGCAATCCACATCGCGCCGCGCATTCGCCGGTCCCGTCGACGCACGCCGCGTCTTTCGAACGCCCGCGAGAAGCCTTCCGCGCGCTTTCGAGGTCCAGGTTCACCGGTCCCGCGACGTCTCGGGCTCGTAACCCTCGCCGCCCCCTCTCGGCGAAGGACGCTTTTTCCTTTATCGGTGCCGAATCGGATAAACTCGCACAGCCATGCTCGCCTCGACGACCCGCGTCCACGCGCCGCCGGCGAGCGGCCTCGCGCCTCGTTCGCGCGGAACGGCGAGCGCCGCTCGCCGCCCGGCGCGTTTCGGCGTCGGCGACGCGCGCCGCGTCGTCCACCTCCCCCGCGCGGTGTCGGAACCCCCCGCCGCGGGCCCCGGCGAGGTGGAACGCGCGCCCGCTCGCGCCAGCGAGCCCGGGCCCGACGAGGAGGCGGCGGAGGCGGCGGCGCGCGAAATCGCGCTGGAGCTCGCGGTGATCGCCGACGAGACGCGCGCGGCGGACGTGCGCGTGCTCGGCGTGTCCCGGAAGGTGCACTGGGCCCGGTACTTCATCCTCGCCACCGCGTTTAACCGCCCCCAGATGCAGGCTGTGGCGACGAAGATGCGCGACCACCTGAACGAGAAACACGGGTTGAGCCTGGCGAAGAACGTCACGCAGCAGGGCGACTGGGTGTGCGTCGACTGCGGCGAGGTCGTGGTGCACGTGTTCACGCCGCAATCCAGGGAGTTCTACGACATCGAGGCGCTGTACCGCGACGCCGTGGACGTCGAGCTCCCGTTCGAGACGGAGAGGCCCATGGAAGACGAGTTCGAGGTTTTCTAGACGCGTACGTAGTCGCGCTTTGCGCCGCCGGGGGAAACCGCCGAGCCGCGCGGTCGCGGTCGAACCGAGGGAGACGACCGTCCTTGTAACTTTTTGACGATTGACATTTCGCAGCATTGCATTTTTGACCGGTCGAGAGGTTCGATGACAGCCGCGTTCGTGACCCAGCCTGGTCAACGCGCGCCGCCGCCCGGCGCGTCAGAGCTACCGTCGATCCCGCGAAAAACCTCGCGCGCGACGCATCACAGCAGCATGGTCACCGGGTCCTCCATGAACCCCTTGAATGCGCCGAGCCACGAGGCGCCGTCCGCGCCGTCCACCACCCTGTGGTCGCAGCTCAGCGTCGCGCTCATCACCATCACCTCCTCGTACCCGCTCCCGTCCGGCTTCTTCACCACCTCCTTGCGCGCGGATCCCACGGCGAGGATCGCGGCTTGCGGCGGGTTCACGATGGCGGCAAACTGCTTCACGCCGAACATGCCGAGGTTGCTGATCGTGAACGTCCCGCCGATCATGTCCGTGGGCGTCAACTTGCCCTCCTTCGCCTTCCCCGCGAGGCTCCTCACCTCGGAGGAGATGCCCGTCAGGCCCAAGCCGCACGCGTTCCGCACCACGGGCACCATCAGACCCGCCTCCGTCTGCACCGCGACGCTCACGTCGGCTTTCTTGTACCGGCGGATCTTGTCGCCCATCCAGCTCGCGTTCACCTCGGGCACCGCCTTCAGCGCCGCCGCGGACGCCTTGACGACGAAGTCGTTCACGGAGATCTTCCCGCCGGACTTCTCCAGCCCGGCGTTGAGCTGCGCGCGCAGAGACGCGAGCTTGTCCATGCGCACGTCCACCGTCAGGTAGAAGTGCGGCACCGTCTGCTTGCTCTCGGTCAGACGCGCCGCCGTCACCTTTTTGATCGTGGTCAGGCTCACGTCCTCGAACGGGGGGAAAAACCGGGCGAAGCCGTCCGCGGCGCCGGCGCCGGCGGCACCGGACGCGCCGCCGACCGCCACCCCGGACTCGATCGCGCGCGCGACGTCGGACATCACGACGCGGCCGTTCGGGCCGGTGCCCGGGACGCGTTCGATCGCGACGCCCGCCGCCTTCGCCATCGCGCGCGCCCGGGGGCTGGCGAAGACCCGCGCGCCGGAGGCCGCGCGGGGAGGCGCAGCCGCGGGCGTGGCGGCAGGGGCTGCAGGCACCGCGGGCGCCGCGGGTGCGGCGGGCGCGGCGGGGGCGGCGGGGGCAGCGGCTCCCGCGGCGGGCGCGTAGTCAGCGAACTTCGCGCAGTCGACTGCCTCCTCGACCATGACGGCGACCACCTCGCCCACCTGTATGTCCTGCGCGCCCGAGGGCACGACGATCTTCGCGATGTACCCGTCCTCCATGGACTCCAGCGCCATGGTGGCCTTGTCCGTTTCGATGTCCGCGATGACGTCCCCGGCCGAGACCTTGGCGCCCGCCTCAACCTTCCACTCCGCGATGCTGCCCTGCGTCATCGTCGGGGACAGCGCGGGCATGGTGATCTCCTGGAACGGCGGGTCTGCGGCGGCACAGCGTAGCGTGGGGTGCGGGGTGTTCATGCGCGTTCGTTTTCGCGACGTGGGGGAACGGAGAGGTCGGGTCAGCGTTGCGCGGAGACTGGCGCGTCCAAAAAACGCGGTGCGTCCATTTTGGAAAAGCGAAGCGTCGGGCTTCGGGAAAAAATATCTTCACGATGGCGCGAGGCCGCTTCGGCCCTCGCCGCGCGCGACGCGGGGACGCGACGCGCTCCGCGGGGAGTCGCTCGCGTCCGACATTTATCGCGTGGATGTGGCTGGGTGGGCGAAAGGAGGGGGACGCACATTCCGCGGCGGCGGCGAACGATCGCCCGCCTTTCCAGCACGCCGCGCTGCGTGTGATTGGCGCCAACCTGCGAGCGCTCGAAGCGGAGCACACAGCGCGACACCCCGCCTCCGGGCGCTTCAACGACCGAGGGGCCGCGATCGCCCACGGCGCGGCCGATGCCGCGCGTCTGAGCGCGTTTCGAAGCGCCATCGACACGAGATCGCGCCCGAGAACCGCGCAGGCCGTGCGCTGATCGCTCTGCCGGGGGTTGTGCAGTGCTTGAACTTTCCGCAGAACTTTCCGCAGAAGTTTTTGCCGTTCGCAGCGAAAACGCGCTTCGAATCTGCCAAGCCCGACTCGTGGGAGTTTTTCGTGACTAAAAGACCACTCGAGAATTCGCACATGTCGTACGGCGCACTAACCTCACTTTCCAGGGTTGTCTCCTCGCGGCGCGCCGTCGCACGCGGTGAGAACTCCCCGAGTCACCTGCCGCCCCGCACTTCACGGGGGGCGAACCCGCGGCGCCCGGCGAGCGGATACCGACCGAACCCGCGCGTTCGGTCGAAGGCTCGAAGCGCCACCGCGGGCGGCTCGAAGCGCATTGGGCTCCAGAATCTTCATTTTCTCGTCTGGCACCAGGGGGTTGGAGGAGCAGGGCGGGTCCACCTCTGCAGGCTTTCGCGCCTCCGGAGGAGACGACAGGGGGAAGCCGAGGCCGGGAACGATGCCGACCGATCGCGTGGACGATCCGCAAATCGTGCCCTGGATTGAGAAGGATGATCTCGCGTACTACGGCCCCTTCAGGTGCGTCTCCGCGCCCGCGCGCCCCGCGAGGCGGACGACACGCGTGCAAATCGACGCGGCGCCCACGACCGCGGTTTTCGCGCGCGAAGGCTGGCGTTGGCGAAAGATTCGATTCGACGCCCTCGAGCGCCCGTCCGAGGAGAGCGCGCGTCCAACCCCCGGCTACGCGCGAACGCGCTCCGTTCCCCCGCACGCCTCCGCGGACACCCACTCCGCGAAAGCCTCGACCCGAACGACGTCGGCCGCGTCGTGTCCTCCGCGCGCGTCTCGCCTCCCTCGCTGACGCAAACCCTCTCTCCTCGCTTCTCTCTCGACCGCGCACGCAGGGACAACGTGCGTTCGTTCATGAAAACGGAAACCGAGCCCGACGATTACTTCGTCGAGAGCGGCGTGCTCGGGCACACCGTGACGCTGGGCAAAGGGACGGAGCACGAGGCTGTGCTGCGCGTGTACGAGGAGACCATGCTCGAGAGCACGCGCGTGCACTGCGACTGCTGCCGGTGCATCGGGTGGCACCACCACCCGGTGACGCGCAAGCAGTACCACTTCGTGGTGCACAGCGACTTCCGCGTCGACTCCAAGCCCGAGCTCCTCGGCAAGCGCATCTGCCAGATCTGCACCGCCGCCGCGCCGGCGAAGGAGAAGATCTGCCCCGCGTGCGGCGAGAACGACAAGGAGACGAGCCTGCTGGACTACCAGACGCACCTCATGCACGGCACGCTGCACGCGAACGGGTGCGGGCACCTCATGCGCATCAACGGGCGCGAAGCCGGCAGCGCGCGCCTCTCCGGGCAGCAGCTGATTCAAATCTGGGAGAAGCTGTGCGTCGTTCTTCGCGCGCGCGAGGTGAGCGTGGAGGATGTGTCGCAGAAGTACGGCGTGGAGTTCCGGCTGCTGAACCCGGTGGCGTGTGGGAAGACGTGGTACGGCACGTACGGGTATCAGTTCGGCAAGGGGTCGTTCGGGAACACCGCCGCGACGCACCGCCAAGCCGCCGAGCGGTTGCGGCGGTTCCCTCTGGCGAGCGTCAAGACGGATTTCGAGCGGATGGCGGCCGAAATCGATCCTCCGCCTCGAAGCGCGGGGGAAACGTCGGACCGAACCGAACCGGCGCTGGAGGTGATCGCGCGGTACGAGGCGCTGATGAAGCAGTACGCGCCCACCACCGTGGGCGGTCTGGTCGCGCTGCTGCTCCTGCTGCAGCGCATCGTGCGCCGCAACGATAAGGCGGAGAAGGAGCTGGTGCTTCGCGAGCGGCGCGCGGCGGGCCGGCGCGAGGAGAAAGGGGAAGGGAAAAAGGGGAAGGGCGCGAAGGGCGGCGGCGCGGACAAACTCGCTAGTTTGGCCAACGGCAGAAAGGGCTCGCGCCTGGACTCGCAGCGCGAAGCCGCGGCGAAGCGCAAGGCGGCGTCTTCGCTGTTCGAGCCGCTCAAGTTCGAGTCCAAAGCCGCCAAGGCGTCGCGGATGGCGGATGGCGTACCGAACGCGGCGCGGTCCGTCCCTCGAGCGGGCGGGCCGACGCGCGTGATGTCCTCCGCGAAGCCGCGCGTCACGCCGAAGCGCCCGCTGCGGCCGCGGGGTGCGGACGGGCTTGTGCCCGCGACCGAGCCCGAGTTCGTGGCGGAGCCCGCGCCGCCGCCCTCGGAGGCGCACCGCCTGCACAACCCGCAAGCCGCCGTCAAGCGCGAGGCGACCGCGGCGGCGCCTAGGGCGCGCGCGCCGTCGCCGCCGCCGCCGCTTCCCTCGCCTCCCGCCGCTTCCGCGAAGAAGGGCAGCAAGAAGGGACCCCAGCCTTCCCTCGCGTCGCTCTCGCCCGCGCGCACGTCCCGCTGGAGCGACGCGCGCATCGAGACGGCGTGCACGGCGTGCGTGGAGGTGCTCCGCGAGGCGAACGGGAAGTGGATGGCGCGCCAGGAGGTGCGCGCGCGCGCGCGCGACCAGGGTGTCGGCGACACCGGCTTGCTGGACCACGTCTTGAAGACAATCTCCGACGCCAAGGTGACACTGTCCAAGGTGGATAAGAACAACAACCCGAAAGGTAAGAAGTGCCACGCGTCGACCGCGCGCGCGTCGCGCCTCGACTTCGGTCGTCGACGACGGCGTTACCGCGTTTTTCTCCGATTTTCGATTTTCTCCGATTTTCGGCGGCGTTTGGCTCGCGGGAATGACGACGACTAGCCAAATCGGAAGCGAGGCGGCCCCGGCGTTCGCCAGGCGCCACCTGCGGAGCGATGTCGACGTCACACGGCGTCGAGAAAAAGTATCACCGACCCGCGCGCGCCCCGAAAGACGGATCGAGACGACGAGGGCTCTCGCGGGGTTCTCTCGTCGCCGCGCGCGCTCTTCCCCGCGCCGTCCCCGCCGTACTGACTTTTGTCCCGTCGCCCTAAACCGCCGCCCCCCCTCTCCGCGCGCTCGCGCTCGCAGGCCCGTCGACGCGCGCGAAGGTGCGTCGCCGGCAGAACAGCTCGAGCGGCCAGCTCGAGTACCACCTGGACAAGGTGGACGGCATGAAGAAGATGCGCGCGAAGGTGGTCCCGCCGAAACAGAAACCCGCCGACGAACCGGCGGCGAGGAAAACCAAGGCGCGGCCCGAACCCGCGAACGGCGCGGGCGGCGGAAAACCCGCGTCTGGAAAAAAAGGCGCGTCGGGCGAACGCCACGCCGCGGAGGAGGCTGCTCGGCAACTGAGCAAGAGCGACCTCGACCGCGACGTCAAGGCGGTGTATAAGAGTCTCCTGGAGAGCTATAAACCGGCCAGGCTTGGTCTTTCCAAATCCGCCGCCAAGTGCAAGGGTTCCGATTTGATCGACTGCGCGCGCGTGCTCCTCGACACGAAGCAGTTCGTGAAGACGTACGTCCCGGTCGAGGCGCTCCTGGACTTGCGCCCGAAGGGGAAGAAGCCCATCTCTAGCGGCGCCACGCGGGTGATGGTCACCGCGGTCATCGACTCGCGCAACCGCGGGCCGAAGGTGAGCGGCATGGGCGGCGGCGGCGGCGGCAAAAAGTCGAAGAGCGCCAAGAAGCGCCGCGAACACGGCGTCGAGACGAAGCCTCCTCCCGAGGTGATCCTGCTGCCCGCCGACCCGACGCTCGCGGACTTGAAAGCCGCGGCCACGAAGTGCTTCCAGGACCTGTACGTGGTGCTGGGGAAGTTCAAGGTGCGGACCGTGGTCGGCTTAGAGAGCGCGAAGGAAACGCAAAAGGTGGGGAAGAAGGTGGCGGGGCGAAAGGTGGAAGCGCACGGCGAGGGCGCCGACTTGCAGTCCGAGTTCCGGTACCAGGGCGGCCTGGACCAGTGGACCGTGCGTTGCGTGTGTGGCACGACGGACGACGACGGCGAGCGCATGATCGCGTGCGACGCGTGCGAGGTCTGGATGCACACGCGGTGCGTCGGGATCGTGGACAGCGCCGGGACGCCGCGGCGGTGGACCTGCCTGGAGTGCGAAGCCGAAGCCGCGGCGGAGGCGGCCAAGGCGGCCAAGGCGGCCAAGGCGAGCGGCGCGCGGGCGCGCAAACACGGCGACCACGCCTCGAAGAAGCGGCCGCCGCCCGCGGTGGAGCGCGTGCGGCCGCCGCCGACGAAGCGCAGGCCGCTTCCGGAACGCGTGATGCCCCGCCGCAAGGGCTCGGTGCGGTGATGGTGGCCATCGACGCGAAGGATGGCGCGAGGAAATGGTTTACGAACCGCGCGCTCACCGCGCGCGCGCGCGCGAAGGGTACTTAAAAAAATGTCATCATCAAAACGCGCCCGCCGCGTTCGCTTCGCGAAACGCATCCCGAACCACGCAAGAAAGCGCCCGAAGAACTTCATCACGGAAATCACACTCGCGTCGCTTGCTTTCGTCTCTCCCCCACCACCCCCGCGCGCGCCGTCGACACTCGCGACGTCGACGATCGCGCGTGAAAAAATCCAGTCTCGCTTTGGTTTAAAAAAAACCTTCAGTACTTCTGCGCCGGCACCGCCTTGGCGTACGACGAGGGCAGCATGGCGAACTTCTCCCACTTCGGGACGTACGCGCGCTTGGAGAAGTTGTCGTAGTCGTTCGCCTCGATCGAGTCCAGGATTTTGCGGTAGACGTCCAGCGCGGACCACACCGGCCACCGGGCGTCCTCGTGCAGGCAGTTCACGCCGGCTTCCGCCTCGGCGAAAACCTCGCGCGCGCGCGCGATTTGAAACTTCATAAACGCCTTCCACCGGTCGTCAACCTTCCCGGTGCTCGGCGAGTAGAGCCCGCCGCGCACGATCTCCTCCTCGGTGATCCCGAACTGCGCGAGCTCATCCAAGGGGATGTAGATGCGGTTGCGCGTCTGCACGTCTTCGCCCACGTCGCGCAGGATGTTCGTGAGCTGGTTGGCGAGGCCGAGCGAGAGCGCGGCTTTGTACACCTTCTCCAGGTCGCCTTCGAAGCCGTCGTCGCAGCCCATGATGGGCATGGACATCAGCCCGACCGTGCCGGCGACGCGGTAGCAGTACTCGTACAGCTCGTCGAAGGTCTGGTACCGGGGTTTGACCAGGTCCATGCGCATGCCGTCGATCATGTCCCGGAACGGCTGGATGTCCACCGGGAACTTGCTCACGGTGTCCGTCAGCGCGGCGTCGATGACGTCCATCGGGCGCCCCTCGAAAACCGCCTCGAGGCGCCGCTCCCACTGGTCCAGCGCCTCGGGGGTGATGTGCGTGGCGTTGGGGCCGTCCACGAGCTCATCCGTGCGTCTGCACCAGACGTAGATGGCCCAGATCGCGCGCTGCTTCTCGGGGGTCATGAGCTTCGTGCCCAGGTAAAACGTCTTGGCGTACTCGGCGGTGACCTCGCGGCACCGCTCGAACGCGTCGTCCAGGGTGTCGTCGTTAATCTTGGGCGGCGGAACGCGCTCGCCGCTCGTCTGGCGACGCACGCAAGCCTCGAGCGCGAACTGCTCCACCTCGCGGCCGTTGGACGCCACCACATCCTCGGGGCGGCGCTGGTACGTCGCCTGCTCGGGCTCCATCAGGCTCGCGCGCGTCGAGGCGGCGACACGACGGGACGCGCGCGTGCCGGCATCGCGCAGGGACGCCGCGCGGAAAGCGCGCGCCGGGTTCGCGGCACCGCACGCGGCGCGCGTCGAGGCGGCCGCGGAGACGCGCTCGGCGCGTCCGGAGACACTGCACGGCCCCGCGAAACGCGCCTGGGAGACGCTCGCGGACGCCATCTCGCCTCGCTTCGTGAGTCACGCGAGCGCGGCTGGCACCTCACTGACGGGACCGTCGCGAAGTGGATATGGATTCGCCGCGACTGGCTGTCGACGGGCGGTGCGACGCGCGAGTGTCGTGCGGAGACGAGACGAGCGAAGTGCGGGGCACTCGGAGCGAGTGTCGCGTGTTGGGCTCGAGTCGTGCGGTCGCGGTGACTGACGTCGGGCGCGTGCGTGTGTGCGGGAGTACGGCGTTCGCGGACCGGCGTGTGGCAATCGCTCGCGTAAAGCGCAAAGTGCGCTCTATCTTCGACTCGATCGTCAGCGCCCCAAGTATATTCGATCTCGTGGCGGGCGTTCGTTGGATGGCTGACTTATCGAATATACTCCTCTCATATGGCAAACAGTCTTTGAAAAAGTCGCGAAACGGACATCAACGACCTTTCAGTGTAAAAAATCTCAAAAATAGGCCACGATTTTTTTTTTTCTTTTTCGAGAAACGAACGAAGAACAATCGTCGCGCGCGCGATGACGCGGGCGTTTCGAAGAGTGCTTTTTCTTTTCGCGTGTTTTGACGCATCGTCTGACGACTCCGGTATTTCGCATCATGGTAGTTTTAATACATGTACACGCGCGGCGTCGCGCGTCCGTCGCGGCGCTCACGCCCGCGACGCCTCCAGCGCAGCCTGCCCCGCCTTGAGCTTCTCGTCCATCCCTTCGAGCCGCGCGTCCGAGTCGTCGAACGCCTCCATGTTGCGCACGTACTCCGGCACGGGCGCGTGGTCCAGCAGGAAGTCGCTCAGGAACTGCCGCGGGTCGCCCGGCCGCACCTTGGCCATGGCGCACATCCCGTCGTGCAGCGTCTTGAGGATGCCGACGCTCTCCAGGTACTCGCGCGCGCCCACGGTCGCGCCGCCAGTGGGCCGCGACAGCCGCGGCGGCGCGGACTGGGGCGTCCACTTGCGGATCACGTCGCTCGCCATCACGTACGGCTCCTCCGGCCGCTGCGCCGAGAGCGCGCGCAGCGCGTGCCTCACCGCAACCTGGATGTGCTGCGCCAGGTAGGCGTGCACGGGCGCCTTCTTGGCGAACAGGGACTCGCCCGGGTCCGCGGGCGCCACGTTCTCCTTCGTGAATGGGCGCGCGGGCGGCATCTTCGCCGCGACGGGGACCGCGGGCGCCGTCACGGGCGCCGCCGCCGACGCGGGATGAGGCTCGGCGCTCGCCGCCGCGGCGGATGCGGAATCCGCCCCCTCCGGCTCGGCGGCCGGCTCGGTCGCCGCCTCGGGCTCGGGCTCGGGAGCGGGCGCCTCGGGCTCGGGCTCGGGCTCGGGCTCGGGTGCCGCCTCGGGCTCGGGTTCGGGCTCGGGAGCCGCCTCGGGCTCGGGTTCGGGCTCGGGCTCCGTCGAAGTCTCGGGCTCGGGCTCGGGCTCGGGCTCCGTCGAAGTCTCGGGTTCCGCCGCGTTGATGGAGTCGGAGGTCGCGACGAGCTCGTCGGAGGTCCCGACCTCCTGTGCCTCCATGTCGTCGTCCACGGGGGGGACGGGAGGCTCGTCGGACATGGCGTGCGGCCTGCTCGCGTGCGTCCGAGCGGTACGGGCGTGCGTGTGCCGCGCGCGCGTGTGCGGCAAAAAAAAGTTGACTTTTGCTTTCGTACCCCTTTTCGCGTTTTCGCACGGACCGTGATCGATCTGACGTCAAATCGGCCTCTCGGAAAACTCGGCGACCACGAACCGCCGCCGTGTCGTCGCTCCTCATCCCCAGACTCGGCCGCGCGCCGGCGCCTCCCGTCCCCGATGGAGACGGACCCGTTCTCCCGCGCGCTCGCGGCGCTGGCGTCGCCCGCGGTCGACCCGAACGCGCGCCGCGAGGCGGAGGCGTTCGTGACCGCGGCGGGCGAGGACCCCGCGGTGGTGCTCGCGCTGCTGCGCCATCTCGAGCCCGCGTCGGCGGTCGCGCCGGAGACGCGCCACCTCGCGGCGGTGCTCCTCTCCACCTCCGCGGGGAAGCACTGGCGCGCGCTGGACGACCACGTCCGGCGCGCGACGCAGAGCGGCGTGCTCGCCGCGCTGGCGCACGCCGAGGACCCCGCGACGCTCCGAGCGCTCGCGCACGCCGCGGACGTCGTGGCGCAGAGTTCCTCCACCACCAGCACGCCCTGGGACGAGCTGTTGCCCTCGCTGAGCGAGGCGGCGAGCTCGCCGAGGGACGCGCACAGGGAAGCCGCGTCTTTACTTTTAGGGAACCTGGCGGAGTCCATGGGCGCGCACCTGGCGACGCATCACGGCGCGCTGGTGGCCACGCTGGTCGCGGCGAGCGAAATCGAATCGGACGACGCGTCGACGAGAAACGGCGCAGTCTCCGAGACGGCGGCGCGGCGTCGCGCGCGCCGCGCCGCGCTGGGCGCCTTGGCGCAGCTCGCCTCCGCGCTCGGCGAGGGCGGCGACTTCGAGAAGGTGGCGACGCTCGTGCCGAGGATCGTCGAGCGGTGCCTAAGAGCCGCCGCGGAGTACTCCGAGCCGTCTCTTTTCGACAAGACGGACGCCGCGCGACTTCCGGACTTCCGCGGCGTCGCCGCCGCGCTCCGCGCGCTCGCCGCGGCGGTCGCCGTCGACGCGGACGCGGTGTTCGGCCCCGACCTGCGTCTACTCCTGCCCGCGGCGGAGACGGCGCTGGCGGTGGCGACGACCGGGCACGTGGGACCGCGTGGGATTAGTAAAAATTCCCGAGACGAGGCGCTGGACGACGCGCGCGCCGCCGCCTTCGAGGCGCTGGAGGCGCTGGCGTCCACGCACTCCGGCGCGCTGGACGAGCCCGTCCCGGCGGCGGCGGCGGCGGCGGCGGCGGCGGGCGCGTCCGCGAAGGACGCGCCGCGCACCATCGCGGCGATGCTCCTGCCGCCCCTCTGCGCCGCCGCGAGGGGCGAGGACGGGTTTCACCGCGACGCGAACGACGCGAACGACGCGAACGACGACTCGGAGACGCGCGGCGTCGCGGCGGCGGCGCGCGCGGCGTTGCGGCAGTGCGCGCTTCGGTTCCCCCCGTCGGTGACTCTGCCGCACGCGATCGGGCCGGTGGCCGACGCGGGCGCGCGGGGCGCCGCGCCCTCTGCGGGCGCGCTCGCCGCGTTCGCCGCGGTCGTCGAGGGGTGCGCGCACGACGCGGTGGACGACGACGCGAGGGCGAAGCACGTCCTGGCGGCGCTCCAGCTCGGCGTGCAGAGCGGCGACGCGGCGACGGCGCGCGCGGCGGCGCGCGCGGCGGCGGAGCTCACCGAGCACGCCGGCCACGCGTTGGCGTCGCTTCACGGCGAGGCGACGGCGTCCCTGCTGTGCGTCGCGGTCCGCGCGGCGGCGGCGGCGGAGTCGAGCGGCGGGGGGGACGCGGGTGACGACGGGGACGGCGCCGAGGGCTTCGCCGCGCCCGCGCACGCGGCGACCGTCGCCTTCGTGGAGAACTGCGGCGACGAGGAGCTACCCCCGGAGATGCTCCGCGAGCTCGCCGCCTCGCTGGTGGGCGGCGCGTGCGCCCCAACGACGCGCGCGCGCGCGCGCGCGCGGTGCCTCGCGACGCTCGCCGCAGTGGTCACCTCGGCAGCCTCTGGTTTCGCGCCGTACGCGGGCGAGACGCTCCAGGCGCTTGCGACGCTCGCCGGCGCCGACGCCCTCGGCGCCGAGGGCGAAGAGGCGGCGGACGCAGTTCGCGCCAGGGCGCTCGCCGCGATGGCGTCGGTGGTGGCGTCGACGGGCGCCGAGCACGGGTTCGTGGACGCCATCCTGGACGCGGCGACGCGAAGGCTGTCCGACGCCGAATCTCCGGATTCGACGTCCGTCTCCCGGGAGTGCGCGCTGCGGTGCTTCGCGCGGCTCGCCGCGGCGCTCGACCGGCGCCTCGCGCCGTGGCTTCCCGGCGCGACGGCGGCGGCGATGCGCGCGCTCGCCTCGGCGACGTCGGCGGCCTCGGCGGCGCCCGGGGGCGGGCGCCGCGGCCGATCCGCCGTGACCACCGGCGACGTCGGCGAGGCGGTGGCTGCCGCGGAGACGCTCGGCGCGCTCGCCAACTGCTGCGGCGCCGCCGCGCGGGGGACCGCCGCCGCGTCGCTCGCGGCGCTCATCGCCGCCGCGGACGCCGAGGGGCCCGCGCCACCGGCGCTGCGCATCACAGCTCTCCGCGCGCTGGAGTTTTCCACGCACCCGGCGGACGCGGACGCGGAGGCGAGCGCGGCGGCGCCCGAGGCGGCCGCCGCGCTCTTCGCTGACGCGACGCGCGCGCTCGCGCGGGCGGTGGCCCGGGACGACGCGCCCGAGGCGGCGCTCGCGGCGGCGACGAGCCTGGAGACGGTGGCGGAGCGGTGCGCGCGCGCCGCGGAGGCGCTGGCGGCGAGCGGCGCGAGCGCGCTCGCGGCGGCGCTGGCGGCGGCGGTCGAAGAGGCGAAGGCGGCGGTGGACGCGGTGAAGCGCGGATGCGCGGCGTGCCAGGCGGAGCTGGCGGATGGGGGCGGAGGGGGGCACGAAGGGAGGGACGGCGAGGACACAGTGGACATATTCTTCGACCTGGAGGACCAAGCCAAGCGCGTCGCGTCGAGGCTCGGATGAGGGATGAGACGCGGTTTTGGAATAGACGCGTTTTTGGAATAGATAGGTAGTGTAGACAAACACCTCTCCGGACGCCTCTTCCGCCTTTTCCGCCTCTGATGAATCATCACACCGAGAAGAGCACGGCGTCCGTGGTGAGGTCGAGCGTGTTCCCCCTGGACACCTCCACCGGTATCCTGCTCGCCGTGGCCTTCGCCGGGCTCTTGCAGCGCACGGCGCCCTCGCTGGCGTACTCCGCGGGGATGGGGCCGGTGGTCCCGAACCGGCACCACACCGGCGCGTCCGCCGTGAACCCGCGGCCGAACACGCGCACCACCGTGCCGCCGCCGGCGGTGCCCGCGCGCGGCTCGAGCGAGAGCACCAGGGGCGACGACAAGGGCTCGAACGCCGTCTGCGACGTCGGGGACGAGAAGTCCCGGCCGCCGTTCAGCGAGACGTCCACCGGAAGCGCGCGGTCCACCGCGCTCGCCGCGAACGCGGGCGTCTCGCACCGGAGCACCGCGCTCGAAACGAACGACGCCGCCGACTCGGCGCCGCCCCCGAAGCGGCACCGCAGCGGCGACGACGCCGACGCGCGCGCGATCGACGCGCCGACCCGACCCGCGTCGGCGGGTTCCGACGATCCGAACGATCCGAACCCGGAGTCCACGAAGTTGGCGCCCGCCACGGAGACGAGTGTCCCGCCGCCCGCGGCGCCCACGGGCGGGAACAGCGTGTCCGCGATCGGATGCGCCTGGAACTCGAACGTCGCGCCGAAGACGGTGAAGTTGCCGGCGACGCCCGCGCGCACCTCCACGGCGACGAAGCCGGCGGCGTGCGGCGGCGAGCGACAAGAAGCCGACGACGCGGTGACGCTCCCCGCCGACGCCGGCACAGTGGTCTGGTCAAACTTGCACCCGAAGAAAACGAAGGGCTCTTCTTTTCGATTCGCGATTCGCGCCGCGTCGAGCCCGCCGTCTGGCACGAGCCCGGCGGCGGCGGCTGGTGTCCCCAGCCCTCCGAACGGCCCGAGGAAGTGCGCGCCGCGCGCCACCACCTCCGTCCCGCCGCTCGCCGGCCCGCGCGTCGGGTCTAACCCGAAAACCTCCAGCTTGGCGCCGTAGAAAAAAGAAGCCTCTCTGCCAAAACGTTTGGCGGAGACGTCTCCGCCGCCCAGGGGGAGGCTCACGTGGTTCCTGTCGTACAGGCTGACGCCCGGCGCGCCCGAGCCGACGGCGGTGGCGGAGAAGTCGCGGCCGTTGACGGTCACCGCCACCGGCGCGCTGGCAAACGCGAGCGTCGCCGGAGACGTCTCCGGCGCGCGCGCCGGGGAGACGCACTCGACGCGGTTCGCGTCGGCGAACGCCGACGCCGTCACCGCCACGCTCCCGAACCTGCACTTCAGATACGCGCCGGTGTCCCGGAAGCTCGTGCCGGTGAGCGCGACGGCGACGCCGCCCTCCTCCGAGCCGAACGCGGGGCGCGCGCGGAACACCGCCGGCGCGGCGCGCGCCTCGACGTAGGCAACGCCGCTGGAGGCGAACGCGCCGGAGGATTGGGACCCGGAGGACGCCTCCGGCGTCGACGCGAGGTCCAGCGGCACGCGCGCGCCCGGCGCGTGGTCGCCGAAAACCTCCACGCGCATGTACGCGGAGGAGACGACGTGCGCGGCGGATCCCGCGCCGTCGCCGGACCCGGCGGATGCGGCGGAGCCGAAGCGCACGCGCGTATGCATGCGCGCGAAGTCCGCGCCGGAGACGTCCAGCACGGACCCGCCGCCCGCGCGCGCGCGCGCCGCGACGGCCAGCCGGGGGTGTATTCCCTGAACGCGCGCCGCGGCGCGAAACTCGAGCTGCACGGAACCACCGGCGCGGCGCGTCTCGGACCCTAAAGAAGAAAAGAGGGGCGCGAGCGTCGATCCCGAGCTCGGGGGTTTACCCGCGCCCCCGTCGTGGCCCGCGAGCGGCGCCAGCGCGGACACCACGGCGAACCCCGCGCGCGGCGTCGCGAAGAACGCCGGCGCCACCGCCGCCGCGCCGCCGCGCGACGCCGCGAAGAAGCGCGGCGGCGCGAGCGCGACGAAGACCCTAAACCCTATTGCGCCGCCGGACCCTCCCCCTCCGGCGTCGGACCCTCCGGCGCCCTCCGTTTCCCGCGCGACGGGCGCGGCGCTCGGCACCACCCCTTCGCTCAGGGGCGTGAAGGGCGCCACCACCTCGAACGCGAACCCGGGGGGCATCCGCGCGTGGTTCGATTCCGCCGGCGACCGCCGCGCGCCGACGGCGACGTTCGCCGAGGGGCGCCGCGCCGGCGCCGCAAACGTAGCCTCCGAGGCGCTCCCCGGCGTCAGCGCGACGGGCGCGAACGTCCCGAACGTCGCCGCCAGCGAGTCCTCGGCGGACACGGCGCGCAGGCGCGCGCCGGTGAGCGTGACGCGCGCGCCGCCGTGCGGGGTCACCGACACCGGCGACACGTCGCGGATCGTCGGCGGCGGCGTCGCCACGAGCGTCGCCGCCGCGCTCGCGCTCGCGCCGACGCCGAACGCGTCCGCGCCGGCGAGCGCGACGCGCGTCGCGTGCGCGCCCGCCGGAAGCGACGTCGGCGTCTCGCACGCGACGAGCGCCGAGGAGACGGCGACGGCGACGGGGACCGCCGCGGCGAACGGCGACGCGCTCGCGCTGGACGCGAGCGCGCACACCAGCGCGTTGTGCTCGTCGCGGCGCAGGTCCGCGCCGGAGACGAAAACCACCGCGCCGCCGCCGGCGTGCGCCGCCGTCGGCGCGAGCGCGCGCGCGCGCGCGGGCGCGACGTACTCGAAGGAAATCTGCGTCTGGTACTTCGGGTCCGAGACGAGCGCGACTTTTTGTCCGTTCCGCTCGTTCGCCGAGTCGAGGAAGAAGTGCAGCGGGAAGAAGCCCTCCATGAACGGGTCCGACGCGGGGAAGCACTCGGCGTACGTTTTTTTTCGTTCCGGCGCGGGCGCGCCGCGCGCGGCGGCGGCGGCGACGCCGCCGTACGCGCACCCGATTTCGGCGCCGGCGACGATCGTCGGCGCCGGTCCCGGGACGTCCAACGAAACGGCGACGCCGCGATCGCCGCCGAAGACGCCGCCGCCAACCGCGGAGGCGGCGGGCGGGAACGCGAACGCGGGCCGCGCCGCCGTGACGAAGTCGATCACCGAATTTTGTACGGATGACGCGTCATCCGATGCGTTCGTCGCGTATGTCGGATAGTCCGTCGCCGCGAACCAGTCCCGCCGGTTCTCGGAGGCCCAGACGCTCGAGGCGGCGCCCTCGCGTTTGGCGGGCGCGACGCAC
>Ga0181560_10001608_pt1 | contig 21008 bp, 18 predicted proteins | sample 011ome_20_FD_133751 | JGI IMG/M metagenome (GOLD analysis project Ga0181560, IMG submission 133751) | Coastal salt marsh microbial communities from the Groves Creek Marsh, Skidaway Island, Georgia - 011509CT metaG (megahit assembly) | ecosystem: Environmental > Aquatic > Marine > Intertidal...
GACGCTCGAATCACGCTTCGTCGTCGCTGGAGAACGCCACCTCTCTCGCGTTCGGGTGCTTCTTCTCGCGGTGGAAGACGTCCCCGACGACTTTCTTCCTCCTCGCCGCCTCCTCCGCGGCGGCGGCCTCGTCGCCGTCGACCTCGGTCCACGTCTCCCTCCACCGCGCCATCATCGCCTTCCTCGACGGCGCGTGCGCGCTCGCCGCGGCTTTCGCGCGCGCCGCGCCCCCGCCCGCGGCGGCGTGCAGCCACTGCAGCAAGTCGCCCACCTTCTTCGTCGCCTTGGCGCTCTCGGCTTTGGCGCACGGCGGCTTGGGCGGACGCTTCGGCTTCGGCGCGGTTGGACCCGAGTTGGACAGACGCGCCATCTCGCGCTCCGACGCGGCGCGTTTCATCTCCGCCGCCGTGACCGTCGTCGTCGTTCCGGTCGTTCCGGTCGTTCCGGTCGTTCCGGATCCGATCGTCGTTCCGATCGTCGTCACGGTCTTGCCGCCTGATCCGCCGCCGCGTCGCTTCGCCGCCGCCGCGGCGACGAACGGGTTCGTCTCCTCGTCGTCCGAGCACACGGACCGGTCGCCGTCGTCGTCTTCGACGTTTGGAAGCGTCAGCCACGCGTTGTAGTAGTACTCCACCATGTCGCGCAAGGATTTCATCGCCAGTCGCGGGTCCGGGTCTTCCGGGTCCGCGGCGGCGGGGTCCGCGATGGCGACCGGCGGCGGCGGCGACGCTTTCCCGGGCGACGGGTCCTCCCCCGCCGCCGCCGCCGCCGCGCGCGCGGCGTCCGCGGCTTCCTTCTCCCTCTTCGCCTCCGCGCACGCGTCGCAGAACCAGTCCCCTTCCGGGACGGCGGCCATGCCCAAACACTGATAGTGCCCGCCCGTGGGGCACCCGTTCTCGCACAACACGAAATCGGACTCGCCGTCCGCGCGACCGCACGCCAGGCACGGGACGTCGTCGTCGTTCGTCTGCGCCTTCTTCTCTTTGCTCGCCTTCAGGGCCATTCCATACAAAAACAGTTCACCGGTCAGTTGAAAGGGGGAGCGATCAAATGTTGAAACCGAGCGGTGGGTGAAAAACGTTTGTATAGAACGCACCTTCATCCCCTTCTTCGGGTTCCGTCCAATCCTCGAGCACCCGAACAGGTCAAACTTCCGCGCCCGCAGCTGCTCCTCGAACGCGCGCGATTGCTCCGCGGTCCACAGCCCGAACGCCTCCGTCGCGACGACGCGACCGACGGCTTGGACGCCCATCACCGCCGGCGACGACCGCGCCGCGCGCAGTTCCCACTCGAGCTTCGCGCGCGCGGCGGCCACCTCCTCGAGACTCGGGCGTCTCGGCTTCGGGTCGCGGACGCCGTGCGCCTCCGCGAGCGTCGCCGCGTTCCCAGGGGGCATCCCGGGGAGCCCCGTCGCGAGCTCCGCGCGCGCGATTTTCGTCGCGGCGACGACGACGGCGGCGGCTCTCGCCGCCGCCTCCTCCGCCGTCTTCGGCTTTGCCGTCGCGTCCTCTCGCGACGCCGCCATCGCTCGCGCCATCGCGGCCGCGGCGCGCTGCGCGGCAGCCTTCTTCACCGCGCTGTCCGCGGGGATCGCCGCGAGCGCGCTCTGTAGACCAAACTCGTAGTCCTTCGCGAACGGATCCGCCGCGGCGGTCATCTCCGTCGCCGTCTTCACGCGCTTCCCGGGTAGGGTTAACCCTCCGGCGTCCGCGTCGCTCCCTCCCGGCGCGCGCTCGCGCTTCTCCGCAGATCCTCCTCCTGTCGATCCACCCCGGCGTCGACCGGGGGAGAGCGACGGGTCGAACAGCTCCGCGGCGATCTTCGCCGCCTTCTCCGCGGGCGCGGGGGGCCAGACTTTGATCCCCGCGAGCCGGTCTCTTCGCGCCGGTTCGGACTCCCGCGCCCCCGACTTGGCCCCGGGGATTCGCGCGGCGTGGGGTTGTTTTGGGGTCGCCGCCGCGGACGCCGCGATGGCTGCGGCGCGCTCGACGACGCGCGCGCTCTTCTTCGACCCCGCGGCGTCCGCGTCCGCGGTCGCGTCTGCGTCCGCGACCGCCGGCGCCGCCGCGATGACGAGTCCCTCCTCCGCGCGTACGGACCCGTCCAGCGGCTCCGGCCCGCGCCACGGCGGAACCGAAGCCTGGAACGACATCCCGACGCGTATCACCGCGGTGGACTTCCCCCCCGTCCCGCCGCTTCGTCCCGCGGACATGAACGACGACACGAGAAGCGCGGCGCCGCCGCCGACGGCGGCGGATCCCGTGCGCGCGTTTCTTCTCGGTTGCATGCGCACCACCGCGGTGGCGACGCGGAAGCGGTCGACGATCGCGGCGTTCTCGCGGTGCCGCTCGCCCTGCGCGTGATGCGGGATGGATGGGAGGGACGAGGAGGTGAGGACCCGTGCGCGTCAGAACGGAGCCGGAGTGGAGGGATGGACGGCACGTCGCCGCGCGAAAAAAAAATACAGCTTGCAAACGCGTCGCCGACGTCGCCGGCGAGCGCGATACGAGGGTTTTTCGAGGGTTCGGTCCCGACGCCCCGCGCGCGACGCGCGCGACGCACCCCGGTGTATCCTCCGTCGCTCACCGGCTTCCGCCCTTCCTCGAGCGACACGAGCCTGCGGCGGCGTGATCGGGGGGGGCGCGGGTCGGGCGCGGACGTCAGCGCGGGGGAAGCGCGCGCGCGAGGAGGAGGAAAAAACCGCGAGGGGGCGCGCGGCGAAGACGCGCGCGCGAGCGACGACGAGAGTGAGCACTCGGCGCGCGCGTCTTCGCCGCGCGACCGCGCGTCGACGCGCGCGCGCGTCGACGATCTCTTCGATCGCGCGCGCACCTGAGCCACTCGAGCGCGTCTTTCAGGCGGTCGTCCTTCCCCGAGCCCCCCCGCGCGCTCGTCGACGGCGCCTCCGCGCGCGCGACGTCGCCGCGAACATCGGTCGTCGTCGCGGAGCCGATGCGCTCCGCGTCGTCCACCTCCATTCCTCTCGTCGTCGCTCGCGTCGCCGTCTCTCGCTCGAGTCCGACGCCGCGGCGCGAGAGGGACGCGTCGCGCGAACGACGACGCGCGCGCGCGATGCCTTCGCGAGCCGCGGTTCGTGTCCGCGGAACGCGCGCGAGTGTCGTCGGCCGGCGGCGTCGCGCGCTGTCCGACTGCGTTCGCCTCGAGGTGTTCAAACGCGCCCGTGCGGTACTGTACGTGTGGTGGGCGCCCGCGTGATCGTGACAAAAAAATGTTCATCGGTCCGTTGAAAGGGGACGCGATCAAAAGTCGAACCCGAGGGACGGGTGAAAAACGTCTGCGTTGAACGCTCCCGCACCTCGCTCCCGCGGTTCCACTCGATCCCGCGAGCGTGACGCGTGAGCCGTCCTCCGCGCGACGTCGGAACCTCGACACCGCCACTCACGATGCACGCGCGCGCGGCGAGCGTCATGACGCGCGCCGGGGCGGCGACCCCGCGCGCGATGGCGTCCATCGCGCCACGGAACAGCGCGACGACGACGACGACGGCTGCGGCGACCGCGACGCGCGCGGTCGCGCCCGCGCGCGTCGCGCGAGCGGCTCGCGCGGCGAGGATAACCATCGTCGCGACGCGCGCGAAGAAGTGGAGCGATGAGGTCGCCTCGGACCCGGACGCCGCCGCCGCGTCCGCGTCCTCCCCTTCCCCGTCGCCCCCGTCGCCATCGAGCGACGACGACGCCGTGAGCATGTTCGAGCCGGGGCAGAAGAAGAAGAAGCTCCGGAAGCGCCGCGACGGCAGCAACACGCGTCGCGCGTCCGTGGACGTCACCGGCATCGCGATCGACGCCGCGAAGGGCGTCGCCCCGATCACGGTCCAGTCCGCGTCCGAGGAGGCGTACATCCTGTTCCTCCTGGGCTACGTCGTCGTCATCTTCCTCGGCGGGCTTCTGCTCGCGCTGAGCGCGTTCGATGACGTGCTTCCATCGCGCGTGGAGACGTGGGTGGAGAACTCGCTGTATCCGGCGTACTCGCCCACGGTGATTGGCTTCCTCGTGTTCTCTTCCATCTACGGGTTGATAAAGACGCGCGACGACCCGAACACGAAGTGATGGACGACGCGCGTCGAAGCGAAGCGAGGCGACGACGTCCGCGCGTCCGGACGTCGTCGCGTCGTCGGTCGGGCGCGATGGTGGTCGGGGTCGAGAAGGATGTAACGCACGCGCGATGACGGTTTTAATACAGAAGACCCTACCGGTGTTCCCGCCCGCCCGCCCGAAAAATATATCGCCCCCTCCCACCCTCCGAGCCGCCGCTTCTCAGAAGTAAAGCTATTAGTAAAGCTACTAGTAATGATAATGATGCTGATGCAGCATCGCCTCGCGCATGAACTCCGCCGCCTTCGTCCTCTCCTCCTCCGTCATGAACGTGTGCACCGCGTGGTGCGTCCCGAGGTACAACGTCCGCAGGAGACTGATGAGGGTCGTTCCGCGCGAGCGAACGTCGGGGCGGAGTCGAAAGGCGTCAGAAGAGTTGGAGTTGAAAGGCGTCGAGGTGTGTCGGGATTGAAAGCGAGAGGTGTTGGGCGGAGAGACGCGCCGGGAAGTAAAGAAGTCCTTAAGAGACGGCGTTCACCACACCGACGCGGTCGTACGGGGACCAGTGTGATGAGATGGAGACGGGATCCGCGCACCCCGCGGCGTAGAGCGCGCACTTGACCGTCCTCCGCCGCCGTTCCTCGTCCAACGTCGCGAACACCGTCGTCACGTCCGTCGCGTGCGTCCCGTGCGCGGCGTACTGCGCGTAGTGGTAGTACGCTATCGGCGCGTTGAGAAGCGTCAGAGAGACGCACCCGCAGAGCGCGCCGAGGAGGACGACGGCGCCGTGGATGATAAACTTGAGGGTCGTTCCATACAAAGCGATGGCGGGGTGGAGTTGAAAGGCGTCAGTTGAAGTTGAAAGGTGTCGAGGGCGGGGATTGAAAGCGAGGGACCCTGGGCGGAGAGATACGCCGGCAAAAGTCCTTAAGGAACGGCGTTCACCACGCGAACGCGGTCGTATGGGAACCAGTGTATAGAACGCACCTCGGGCGCGTGGAGCTTGTTGAGCCGCGTCGCGCAGTCGTGCGGGTTGACGAGGTCCTGGGATAAGTCCGCGAGCGTCATGATCTGCGGCGCCACGGGGTGGGATGGGAACGCGGCGGCGAGCGCGGTGAGAGGGAGGACGCGATGGCACGCGACGTCGGGGACGGCGGGAGGAGGAGGAGGTGGAGGAGGAGGACGAACGGAGGAGGCGAGCGAAGCATCCGCATCCATCATCCATCGCGAAATGTCGTCGCGTCAGATAAATGAATGCGCTCTCCTCGCGGCGCGACGGACGGCGCACCGTGTACAGGTTGATCCCCAGCAGCAGCGACGCGAGGATGAAGAGCACGGCCCACACGGAGGCGATGATCATCGCGAGGAGCGAGGTCCCGTCGCGAGCGCCGGCGCGAGGGCGCGAGTGGCGGCCGGACGCGACCGACGCCGCGGTGAACAACGAGTCCTGCTGTGCTGGTATCGGCCGGCTCCAGTGCAGCTGCAAGCTGTCAGCGCGACGGACGATTTTTTAGGGCGAAAGGTCGGCGCGCGCCGGGGCATCTTCGGACGCGCGTCGTCGCCCGCAGAGTCGCTTACTCCGATGCGTCGCGCAGCGCAGGTGTTGTGCAAGGCTGGCGGCTCCGCCGCCGCTCGCGTCGGGTCCTCCCCCGCGCTCGCCTTCGGCGCGAGACCGGTGCGTACCCTCCCGGTGTCGCGCCATCCATCATCGGATGGTTGGATCCCTAGCTAGGCGGTGTCTCATCGCGCCCTACCGTTCGCGCCGCGCGATCGCGCGTCTTTGCGAACGACCGCGCGCTCGTCTCCGCCGCCGCTCGCGTCGACGTTCGCCGCCGCGCGCGGTTCTCGCGACGTCGCGCCCCCGCGGGACCCCGCGCGGTCGACGCGCGTTCGACGCGCGCCCGCGATCCCCTCCCCCATCCTCTCCGTGCCCCCGCCAACGGGTCAAGCGGAGGAGAGAGAGCTGAGCTCCTTTTGTGGACGGACGGACCCCCCCGCTGACGATCGCTCGCTCGCTCGCTCGCCCTTCCCTCCCCTCGTCCGTCTCCGTCGACAGCTCGGCGTCGCGTTCGCGCGCGGGATGGCGCAGGAGACCCGCCCCGGGCTCGCCCCGCCGCCGGCCAAAAACGTCGACCACGAGCACGCGACCGGGCTCGAGCTCAGAGAGCTCCAGGCCGCCGCGGAGGGGAAGGATTTCTTCGATCACTACGATTTTCTCCAGGCGGTGCGTCGAATGATTTTTTCCTCGACGAGAAGACGCCCGGTCTTCTCCTCCGCGAACGCGCCCCACGCTGATCCCTAAACCCTAAACTCTATTAACCCTACCCCTACCCCCCCCCTCCTCCCTCTCTCGACGACAGCCGAACGGGACGGAGGAGAAGCCCGTGGAGGTGAAGAGCTCGATGCCGTATCGCATCGTCGGCGCGACGGACCCGGACGACGACTGCATCGTGCACTGGGGACGCGTCGAGCGCGGGGGGCCGCCGGTCAAGATCGGCTACGAGTGGTTCGTGCACAAATCCGTCGATCACCTGAGTTGACGCGCGGGGGCTCGCGATCATCGTGTGACGACACGACCGAGGAGGAGGAGGAGGAGGAGGAGGAGGAGGAGGCGCGGAACGTTTTTTTCCTCGGCTCCTCTTCGAGCGAAGACGAGGCTCGGATCCCCCGCGAGTAGCGCGGGGTGGAGAGTTGGCGCGCGGGGCGCGCGTGATGCAATGCAAAATACATTCTTCCACCGACCATACCGCGCGCGTTTCGAACGCGACTTCCTCGTCGTCTCTCCGAACGCGACGCGCGAGCGAGGGAAAAGAAAAAAAGCGCCGACCGACGAGAGACGCCGCCGCGCGCGCGACTCGGACCCGAGGGCTGTGAGCGTCGAACGACGCGGACGAAACTCGCGCGCGAACGGACGACGCGATTAAAACGATGAAGCGCGATGCTTCGTCGCGATGATATTGAAACGTTTCCTACGCCCGCGCGCGTCGACTCGCTCTCGAGCCGCCCGCGCGAAGTCACGCCGTGCCATCTTCTTCACGCGGAGCGCTTTTTCCACCTCAAAAAGAGGCCCTCCCGCCCTCGCCACGTCTTCCGACGCGACGCGAGCGCCCACCATTCGCCGATCGCGCGCGAGAAACCACCACCTCAACACCACCGCGATGAAGAACGCCCGCGCGTTCATCACCCCCCGTTCGCAGCGAGACCCGGCCGCGCCGGACCGAGAGTCGCCGCCGCCAAACCCTATTCACCCTCTTCCAGCCATTAAAATCGAAGACGAAAAAATGGCACGCGTCGCCTCGCTTAGGCGACGAGAGTGGACGCGGTCGCGGAGTCGTACTTCCAGTTCGGCGCGAGCTTCTTCGCGAGCTTGTAGTACCGCGCGAGCCTGTGGATGCGGGACTCGATGAGAATCAGGCGGAACTTCGAGTCCATGTCCTTCCTGTTGCGCTCCATGTGCTTGCGCACGGAGACAGCCTTTTTGATGAGGCAGTACAGGTCCTCGGGGAGCGTCGGCGCGAGGCCTTGGCCCTTGAGGATCCTCAGGATCTTGGAGTTCGTGACCGAGGAGACCTGCGCGACGCCGTGGTTATCGCGGAGGAGGACGCCGATCTGCGACGGCGTCATCCCCTTCTTCGCCATCTTCGCGATGATGTCCGTGATCTCCTGGGACGTGATCTTCAGCCAGCTCGGGGCGGAGCGCTTGAACGGAAGCGCGCTTCCGCTCATGCCCTTGCCGGGCGTGTGCATGCGACCCATGGTTAGAGTTGGGGTTTAAGACGAACCGAACCGCTCGGTGAGGTCTTAAGACGACGGCGTGTGTCGCGCGTCGCGTGAAGAGGGCGCTCCGGCCGCGTCGATTGCGGCTAAAACTTCTAGGGTTTCGCGGAGCGGACGAAGTCCAAACTACTTTTGCGAACGTCTGACTGGTTCGAATACGGAAACCGAGTACAAGTTGTACGATCTCGCGAACCGTAAAACGAGGGGTCACGCCGCTCGACTCGAGTACGCGCCGCGCGAGACGAGAATTTCGACGCGAACAACGGCCCGCAACTCGCACCCTCTCGCGAGGCATCTCGCGACGCGCGTCCGTCCCGTTCGTCGCGATGACGGCGTCGTCGCGGCGTTCGTCCCGGCTGACGCAGAGCCCCGATGCGGTGCAGCCGACCGCGTCCGGAGCGACGGTGCGTCGAATCGCTTCGCGCGCCCGCGTCGCCGAATCTCGCGCGCGCGCGCACCGCCCGCTGCCATTGAAATCCTTTGAAATCTCGCGCTGACTCCTCCCCTCGCGTCCCGCCTCGCAGACGTCCCCCAAGGCGACGGCCGGGTCGAAACGCCGCAGCGCGCGCTCCGCGACGGCGGAACCCACGCCCGCGTCTGTGAAATCCGCGCCCGCCGCGGCGAAGCGGCGGAAGACGGAGCCGAAAGACCCGCCGCCCGCCTCCGCGACGCGAGGCGGAGGCGGGGCGCCGCTGACGTCCGCGTCTGGCGCGATGCGGGCCGCCGCGAGCGGCCGCGGCGCGCGCGCGGCGAAGCGCGACGCGACGCCCGCGGCGCCCTCCGCGACGACGACGACGACGACGACGACGCGGCGCGCGAGCTCGAGGTCCGCGAAGCCGTCCTCGCCGCCGCCGGCGGCGACGACGACGACGACGACGACGACGACGAAGGCGAAGAAGACGCCGAGCGACGACAAGAGCTACATCCTCGCGCGTCTGGACGACGACGACGGCGACGACGACGCGCGCGCGAAGACGACGACGACGCACGCGACGCGCGCGCATCCGATGTCCCCGGCCGCGGCGCGAGCGGCCGCGCGCGCCGCCGCGAAGTCCCCGCCCGCGGAAGACAAGAGCTACATCCTCGCGCGGTTGGACGACGACGACGACGACGGCGGGTCCAAACGCCGCGCGTCGCGATCGACGCCGAAGGCGAAGGCGCCGACGCCGACGCGCGCGTCGAAGGAACCCGAACCCGCGTCGGGCGGGGGGTCCTCCGAGCGACGGAAGAGCTCGAGGTCGCGGCCGACGTCGCCGCCGTCGTCGAAGAAGTCGCCGGCGACGTCGCCGCCGACGCGTTCGAAGAAGTCGCCGGCGACGTCGCCGCCGACGCGTTCGAAGTCGTTCGGCGCGAAGAAGTCGACGCCAAAACCAGACGTCGCCGCCGCCGTCGACGCGACCGACGCGGAGATGGCCGCGCTCGCGGCGACGGAGCTGACGTCTTTCCCGCCCGCGATGACGCCGATGGACGAGCGCGGGGGCGATCGGTCGACGCTCACGCTCGGCGGCGCGACGACGACGGGGGGTTGGGCCGTCTTCTCCGAGCCGCCGACGACGGAGGCGGCGACGCGCGCCGCGCGCGCGACGCCGACGTCGCCGTCGTTCGCGGGGCACGTCGAAGGCGGCGCGCGACCGGACCCGAACGATCCGGGCGCGGAGCTCGCGAACTCGTACGAGTCCGTGAACTTGGTGCGATCCGACCTCATCCTCGAGTTCGATAAGCGCGGCGTGGAGATCGCGCGGTTACAACGCGAAGTCGAGTCGCTCGAAGCGTCGCTCGCGGCTGCCGAGGAGACGAAGACGATCGCGGAGGCGGAGGCGAACCGATGGAAGTGCGCGCGGGAGGAGCTCGAGAAGCAGAGGGAGGAGCGAGAGGCGCAGCGCGTCGCGGAGAGGGCGGCGGCGGACGCGGACGCGGAGGCGACGGCGCGCGCGCTCGCGACGCTCGAAGCCGCGATGGGCGAAGAGAAAAAAACGACGGCGGCGGCGGAGAACCGAGCCGCCGCCGCGGAATCGCGCGCGTCGCTCGCGGAGGCGTCCGCGCTCGAGGCTGCCGGGACGAAGTCGTCCGAGACCGCCGCGAAGATGGCGCGGTTGGAGTCCGCCGCCGCGGAGGCGCTGGCGCGCGCGGAGGCTGCCGAGGCGGCGTCGAGAGAGGCGACGCTCGCGGCGTCGACGTCGAGCGCGATTCGATCGGAGCTCGAGGAGAGACTCGAGACGACGGAGCGCGCGCTCGTCGCCGCGGAGGAGCTCATCGGCGAGGCCGAGGCCGCGGTCCTCGCCGCGCGAAGCGACGCGGACGCGGCGAGGATCGAGGCGGACGCGATGGCGAGAGGGAAGGGGGGCGACGCGGCGGCGGCGGCGCGCGTGAAGGAGCTTGAGGACGCGCTCGCGGCGCTGCGCTCCGCCAACGCCGCGGACGCGATGGAGGTCCAAGAGGCGAAGAGAGTCCGCGCGCGCGCCGCGGCGGCGACCGCCGCGGAGGAGACGGCGATCGCGGCGATCGCGCGCGCGGAACGAGCGGAGAAGCGGCTCATGGAGGCGGAGACCATCCCGGGAGGAGGCGCGGCGTTCGCGATCGCGCCCGCCGCCGCGACGAGCGCCGACGCCGGGGCCGCGGCGGCGGAGGCGAAAGAGTTCGCGGACGCCATCGCGCGCGTCCCCGGGGCGAAACGCGCGAGCGACCTCGCGGACAGGGTCGTCGCGCTCGAGCGCGAGCTCGCGAGCGCGGTCGGCGGCGGCGGCGACAAGGACGCGGCGCTCGCGGCGGCGACGGCGACGCGGGACGCCGCGGTTCGAAAAGCGGACGACGCGACGACGCGCTCGAACAACGCGCAGGCGAGCGCGGACGAGGCGATCGCGGCGCTCGCGCGCGCGGAGCGGCAGAAAGATCTCTTAACGCGCGAGCGCGACTCCCTGCAGCGCGTCCTGAAGTCGTACGACAGCGAGGCGGCGACGAAGGGGGGCGGCAGCGGCGGCGGCGGCGGGTTTGGCGGGTTTGGCGGGTTCGGCGGCGGCGGCGGCGGCGGCGGCGACGCGATGAAGACGCGCGTGAGCGAGCTCGAGAAGAGCCTCGAAGCGTCGCACGCGCGCGCGGGCGAGCTCGAGACCGAGCTCGCGCGCGTCACCGCGTCCGCCGCGACGGCGAGGGACGCGGCGGCGTCGAACGCCACCGCCGCGGACGACGCCGCCGCGTCGCGCGCGGAGCTCCAACGCGAGCGCGACTCCCTTCGCAAAGAAGTCGCCGCGCTCGAATCTCGCGTCGGGCGCGGGGAGTACAACCCGGACGCCACGAAGATCCTGCACTTCCGCTCCAACCCGATGGCGATCGCGAACGAGTCCGCGGCGGAGAGAGAGCTCCTCGTCGTCAGAGGCGAGTGCGAGGCGCTGAGAGAAACCGTCGCCGCGTTCGTCGCCGCGCAGGAGCAGACGCGTTCGGACGCGGCGGCGCACGCGGCGGCCCTCGCCGCAGCGCAGGGGCTCACGCCGCCGCCGGGCATGCCCGCGTTCGACGGCGGGGGAATTAACGGCCCGCCCGGGACGATGCCGCGGTACGCGATGCCGCTGCCGTTTCAAACCCCGGGCCCCCCGGGCCCGGGCCCGCCGCCGCTGATGCCGCCGCCGTCCGTCGCGCAGACGCCGGCGCCGGCGCCCGCGCCGGGGATGGGCCTGTTCACCGGCGCGACGCCGATGACGGTCGCGCGCCCTCCGGGGTTCCCGACGTTCGCGCCGACGCCGGGGCCGTCCGTCGCGGAGGCGGACCTCATCGTCACGAGGCGGCGCGTCGCGGACCTGGAGAAGCGCGAGCAACGGTACCTCGCAATGTTCAAGCAAAAGATTTCCACGTTTCGCGAGGCGTGCTACCTCATCTTCGGATACAAGGTGGACATGGGCGAGGATAAGGCGACCGGGTCGACGACGTTCACGCTGCGCAGTAAGTTCGCGGCGAACGACGAGGACGCCCTGACGTTCGCGCTCGAGCCCGGGAAGGTTGGCGCGACCGGAGGGGACGTCCCCGGGAGGGTGACGCTGTTGCCGACGCCGTACTCGGAGTCGGCGGAGGTGAAACTGGGGGTGGAGACGTTCGTGACGCGGTTTCGGAGCGTCCCGGGGTTCGTCGCGAACCTCACGATGGAGCTGTTCAACCGGCAGACGACGGCGTAGCGCGCATGTGATAGCGTCGTCGCGACGACAGAAGGTACTTTGTACGCGCCGCGAATATCATACGAACACGCGACGACGTTCCAAAATCGATCGCGCGCTTCGCGAACTCGTCCAGGTGGATGTTATGTTAGCTCGCGCCCTCTCATCATTCTCGCGAGCGCCGCCGAGGATGGAGCGCGTCTCGTGCGCCGGGCGCGCGCGCGTCGCGAGGATCGCGATGCGCGCGTCTCGCGCGCCGCGCGCGTCCGCGTCCGCGCGCGCGGCGTCGGCCGCGCCAGGACGCCGCCCGCGGGGGAACCGGGACCCACGGGATCTCATCAGAGCGACGACGTGGTCGAGCTCGAGCCGGCCGCGGACGACGTCCTCCTCGTCCTTCCGCGCCTTCCCTCGCGACGACGCGGCGGAGACGCCGCCCTCCCCCGCGACGACGACGGACGCGCTGACGTTCGAGGAGACCCCGACGGAGGAGAAGGATGAGAAACCGGCGGAGAAGATGGAGCCGTACGCCGCCCCCGCGGGTCCCGCGATCGTCGGCGAGCTGAGAGCGCGGCACGTGATCAAGGAGACGATGCGGATGGCGTCGCGCGACTTCTTCCCCATCGCGATGCTCATCTGCGTCGCGGGCGCCGCGGCGCAGGCGCTCAACCTCGGCGGAACGTTCGTCCTCGCGATACTGCGCATCCACGACGTCGAGATCGTCGCCGCGGTGTTCCTGGCGATCGTGCAGTTCTTCAAGCTGTCGTGCGAGAACGCGGCGAAGGTTGCGGTGATGAGAAACGCGCGCGACGTCGACGCCGGCGTCGCCGCGAGATGGAACGCGTTCAACCCTAAAAACGCATGGACCGCGGTCGTTAACTCGCACAAATCATGGAACGACGTCCTCGCCGTGGACGCCAGACGCGTCCTCTCCATCGCGTGGAACTCTCTCATCACCATCCCGATCCCGTATCTCGGGGTGATGAAGCTCTGCGACTACGCGGTGTGCGTGCCGGTGTACGTCTTCGAAGGGTACGTCGGCGGCGCGTGCTTGAGACGGTCGATGGAGCTCATGAACGGGCATCGTTTAACGCTTCTCAGGGCTGCGTTCGGGTTGATGGGGATCTTGAGCGCGTGCGTCGGCGTCGTCGTCGGAATCTTCATGGCGATCTGCCCGACGTTGCCGGAGCTGTTGATGCCGGCGACGGATCCGGCGGCGGCGGCGGCGGCGGCGGCGGCGGGCGCCGTCGGCGAGGACGCCGCGGCCGCCGCCGCCGCCGCCGCGACCGCGTCGTACGGCGACGCCGCGCGCGGGATCTTCTCCGGAAGCGCGTTCGACCGAGTGTGGGACGTCGGGAACACGACGGAGATTCTGTCCACGATCGCGCTGTTGTGCTGCGCCGTGATCGGCTCGTTCGCGTTCACGACGACGCTGCGGCAGCTGATTTACGTCATGCACCGCGAGACGGTCGCGCGGTGGACGCCGCCGCCGCCGCCGCCGCCGGAGGACCCGGACGCGGCGAAGAAGGGGATCGGGGGGATGCTGAGGAAGTTACAGTTCTGGAGAAAGGACGAAGGGGGGGATGCCGAGGAGAAGCCGCCGACGCCGACGCCGGCGGCGAATTGAGTCGCCGCGACGCAATACATCTAGTCGATACAACACGATCTCATCACCACTTGCGGAAGCCGCCGCCCCCTCGTCCACCCCCTCTGCCGCCCCCTCGTCCACCCCCTCTGCCGCCGCCACCCCTCCACGGCTTCTTTTGGAACCCCCCGCCGCCGCCGTCGCGCGAGCTCGCCGCGAGCGCGCGCAACTCGTCCGGCACGGTTTGGTCCGCGTCCTCCAAAATTCGCGTCAGCTCCTTCGCGAACCGCCCGTCCTGCCGCGTGAACAGCGTGTGCGCGACGCCCTTCGCGCCCGCTCTGCCGGTCCGTCCGATCCTGTGGATGTAGTCGTCGCACGCGTCCCTCGGAAAGTCGTAGTTGACGACCGCCTCGACGCCCTGGACGTCGATGCCGCGCGCGGCGACGTCGGTGCACACGACCATCGTCGTGGAGCCGCGTCGAAACGCGGCGATGACGGCTTCGCGCTCGCGCTGGGTCCGGTCCCCGCTGACGGTGTCCGCGGCGTAGCCTTCGTTCCACAGGTGCTCGCCGATGCCGTTGACGTCCTTCTTCGTGTTGCAGAAGATCATCACGCGCTGGCCGTGGCGCGGGCCGTCTTTTTTGTACTCCTCCATCAGCTTCAAAAACTCGGTCCACTTCTCCCTCGCCTCGATCACCTTGACCGTCTGCGTCACCGCCTTGTTCGCGGTGAGCTTGTCCCCGCCGTTCCCGACGGTGATCTTCACCCTGTCCGGCTTCAGAAGATCCGCGGCGATCTTCTGCACGTTCTTCGGCCACGTCGCGGTGAACAGCATCGTCCGGCGATCCGCGGGCATGCACTCGGCGATCTGCCGAATGTCCTTCTCGAACCCCATGTCCAGCATCCTGTCCGCCTCGTCCAAGATCAGCACCTTCGCGCTCGCCAGCGACGTCACCGGGTTACCGCCCTTGTTGTGCATGTCGAGCATGTCTAACATCCGCCCCGGGGTCGCGATGATGAGCTCGCACCCGCGCTGGAGCTGCGACGCTTGCGCCCATTTCGGCGCGCCGCCGTAGACGGCGACGGCGCGGCATCCGACCGCGGCGCCAAACTTGGTCGCCTCCGCGCATATCTGCAGCGCGAGCTCGCGCGTCGGGGACATGCACAGCGCGAGCGGCGACCCGCGCGAGGAATTCTTGTGCTCCGCCGCGAGCGCGAGCGCGGGGAGGAGGAACGCAAGCGTCTTACCCGATCCCGTCTTCGCGATCGCGAGGAGATCCAATCCTCGCGACGCGATCGGCCACGCCGCGCCCTGCACCGCGCTCGGCTCCGCGAACCCTTGCCTGTTGAGGAGCGTCACGAGCGGCTTCGGGAACGGCGCGTCGTCGAACGCGAGGCACGCGGTCGTCGGCGAGGCGCTGTCGTGAACCTTCACCTCGTGCTTCGTGAGCCATCTCGCGACGGACGCGTCGACGTCGCCGCCGTGCGCGAAGAACGCCGCGAGCTCCGCGGGGTCGGGCCGCTCGTCCGCCGGCGCCGAGGTCTCTTTCTCGTCGGACGCGTCGCGTACCTTCGCGCGCGCGAGCGCGGGGAGGTTGTCCACGCTGTAGTTCTTCGTCGGCGTCGGCGGGCGCGCGACGTCGGTCGCGCCGTCGGACGACGACGTCGACAGCGCGTTCGCGTTCGCCGCCGCCGCCGCCGCCTTCTTCGCCGCCTTGCGCGCCTTCTTCGCCGCCTTGAGCTCCTCCTCGGACGCGTCCGAGGGCGACAGCGCGCGCTTCTTGTCCTTCTTCGCCTTCTTCGTCTTCATCGGTTTCATTTCGGAGAGCGTCGCCATCGTGCCGCGGCGACGTCGTGGTGTGACGGCGGCGCGCGCCGCGAATCGGCACGAATTGAAACTTCTCCGCGGCGGGCGTTGAAACTTCTCGGACGGGGGGCTGAAAACCTTCCATGAGCCCTGACTGATTGTTCATACGGAAACGAGTACATCGATCGCGTAGTACGCGACCTCGGGAAAAACCAAACTCCTTTTGGTTTTCTCGTCCAGTCTTCTCCACGCGCCGACAAAAGCTACGACACTTTACCCCGCGCGCGTTCCCCCCCCCTCCCCCCCCCGCGCGATGACCGAGACCGACGCCGGCGGCGTGGACGCGTTCATGCTGCACGGCCTCACCGCCGAGGGCGTCCCGTCCGCGTTCGACCCGATGACCGTCTCCGACCTCCTCTCGTCCAAGCACGCGTCGCTTCGCGCGCCGAAGGACTGGGGAACTCCGCACGTCGCGCCGCCGCAGTCGGTCGTCGCGGTGGATTCCAGCCACACCGTCCAAGAGGCGCTCGACGAGCTCGCGCTGTCGAAGATCAAGTCCGTGCCCGTGCGAGACCCCGCGACCGGCGCGGTGCTCGGGTTCTTCGACGCGACGCGAGCGCTGCGGCTCGCGCTCGACGTCGCGGGGCGCGCGGAGCGAGAGGTTGCGTTCGGTGCGACGAAAGTCAGCGCGCTCGTCGACAGAAGGCTCGAGAGCGGGCGCGGAGGCGACGGCGGCGCGTTCCCGTTCGCGGCCGCGCAGCTGCCTCTGAGAGAGCTCGTCGGCGAGGAAGGGTACCTGCTCTTCGAGCAGCACGGACCCTCGGACGACGACGGCGGCGGCGCTCGACGCGCGTACTGGTTCACCGCGGACGTGCACAGACTCGCCGTCGTGGACTCGAGCCCGACGCGGAACGAAGGCAAAGAAGAAGAAGAAACGCTTCCATCGTCACCGTTACTCAAACACGAAGAAATCGTGGACATCATATCGCAGCTCGACGTCGTGAGATGCGTCGTCGACGCGTACGGCGTGTTATACGACCGCGAATACCCCGCGGAGGGCCAGATCGACGTTTTGCGACGCGCGCTGGAAGAGCCCGCGGCCGCGGTCGCGACGAGCGCCGTGTTCGGGACGTTCTACGACGCCCCCGCGCGCGAGGTCTTCAAAGAGATGCTCCACGAGGGGTACGGCGCCGCGGTGATCGTCGAGCGTCAAAAGGATACCATCGTCGGCGCGGACGACCCGGAAGCGTGGCGCGCCGCCGACGTGCTCTCCGCGAGCGACTTTTCAAACGTCAAGGACGTTTCGCTGCTGCGTCCGGTCTCGGACGGCGGCGCGACCGTGCGCGAGTTTCTGAACGTCGCGGTGAAAGGCGCGCCGCGACGACTGACCGCGGTGAGAGACGACGCGAACGTGATCGACTGCGCGAGGGCGATGCTGGACGACGGCGTGCACCGGGCGTGGATCTTGAGCGACCGCGACGTCCCCGTCGGATGCGTCAGCGCGACGGACGTTCTGAGATGCGTGAGCACCGCGCATCGGCGGTACGCGCCGCAGAGGTCGCGGCCGGTCCAGGTGCCGATCGCGTGAGCGAGAGAGCGAGAGGAAGGAAGGAATGAAGGAAGGAAGAAGACAGATTGACGACGACGACGACGACGACGGAGACGGAACGCGGTTCCCTCGAAAAAAAAAACTCTACGAGCTACGAGTGCTTCCCTCGGCCTCCGCCGCGACCGCGGCCTCGACCGCGACCCCTTCCCCCTTTCGCGTGCACGTTCACGTCGCGCACGCCTTGTTCCACGTCGCCGACCGCTTTTTTCAGCCACCCGAGCCCTCCCCCTCCGTCCCCTCCTCCTCCTCCTCCTCCTCCTCCTCCTCCCCTCGGCGCGGGTATCCTCGGCGGCGGCGGCGGCGGCGGCGGCGGCGGGACGGTCCCCGGATCGATCGCGATGCCCTCGCCGTCGCCTTCCCCGATGAGCCCGCCTCTGCGCCGCTGCCTCTCGAGCGCGGCCTCGAAGTTCGCGCGCTGCGCTCGTAATCGCTCCGTCTCCTCCTCCGTGAACGCCGGCGCCGACGTCGACGCGTCCGCGGACCCGCCGCCGCCGCCGCCGCCGCCGCTGCCGCGGTCGACGCGGTCCAACGCTCTCGCGGCGTCCTCCTCGTCGATCGCGACCCTGCACACGGGACACGAGATGACGTTCCTCCTCTCCGCCTCGAGCGCCTCTTCCGACCCGACCGGGTGCGCGGGACCGCTCGCGCGCGCGTCTTCGTCGCGCGTCTCGAGCCTCCATCGCCACCACCGCGCGAAGCACGCCGCGTGGAAGCAGTGATAGCACCGCGTCATCTTCACGACGTTCTCGTCGCCGCCGCCGCCGCCGCCGCCGCCGTCGCCGCCGCCGCCGCCCTCCTCGTCCTCCTCCTCGCCCGCCGCGCGCGCGACCGCGTCTAGGCAGAACACGCAGTCGCCGTCCGGGTGATTCAGCGTCGTCATCGTCTCGAACGCGGTCTCGCAGAGGAGCGCGAGGACGGGATCTCCCGCGGAGGCGCACTCGACGCGCGCCGTCTGAAGCGCGTCGAGGACGACGCCCTGCCTGCGGTCGTCGAGCCCGCGCGCGTCCGTCAAATTGATCGACGGCGACGACTCCGGGTACGACGCGTCGAGGGTCAAGACGAGCGTCGCGCGGACGTACTGACGCGTCGCGTCGTCGAGCGTCCGCGGGGTCACGTCCAAGGCGACGACGACGACGACGGCGTCGCCGTCGTCGTCGCCGCCGCCGCCGCCGCCGGACGCGCGCTGGACGCGCAACCCCTCGGGGTACAGCGCCTCGAGCGCCTCGAGCTCCTCCTCGAGCGCGGCGTCGGCCGCCATCCGCGAAGGAGGCCGCGGCGCCGCGCGCGATGGCGCGATGAAACAATGATGCAGCGGGTGCCGTAAGCTTCAGACGACTCGCGCGAGGGCGACGGGAAAAAGGGGATAAGCCGCTCGAGCCGCGCGCGCGACCGCACACCCCGCAGTCGCGCACGCGTCCCCGAGCACCGCGCGCTCGCGAGTCTTCTCCTCGCGCGAACCGAATCGTCGCGCTCGGAACCCGCGCCGGCGACGCGTCCGCGGCCATGGCGTCATCGCTCGCGTCGTCCAACGTCGCGAATGGGGTCCTCGGTCGCCGTCACCGTCACGGCGGCGGCGTCGACGGCCTCCGCGCGAGGGCGCACGCGTCCGCGTCGTCCTCGCGCGCGCGCGCGCCCGCGCGCGTCCTCGCGCACGGGCCCGGCGGAGGGAAACATCTCGACCCGACGGTGCGTCCGCGCGTCGCGCGTCGCGTCCCGGCGACCAACCGTCCCGCCGCCGACGCGTCGAGGCGCGCGCGACGTCGATCGAGGTTTTATTAGGGCGAATTCGACTCGCCTCGCCTCGCCTCGCCTCGCGATACCCCGCTCGCCGCTCACTCGCGATACCCCGCCCGCCTCTCTTTTCCCGCTCGCAGGACGTCCCGAAGCGCTCGAGCGCGCCCGTCGGCGTCGCCGGCGCGGTCGCGGAAGCCCCCGAGACGCCGTCGCCGCGCGAGCGGAAGAACGTGTACACGGAGACGTACGGGTGTCAGATGAACGTGAACGACTCCGAGGTGATGCTCTCGGTGCTCGCCGACAACGGGTACGACACCACGGACGACGTCCACGACGCGGACGTCATCTTAATCAACACGTGCGCGATACGCGATAAGGCCGAGGCGAAGATATGGCAGCGGCTCGCGTACTTCAAGTCGCTCAGACGGCGGAGGAAGAAGAACGAGAAGCCCGTCGTCGGCGTCCTCGGATGCATGGCGGAGCGACTCAAGACGCAACTCCTCGAGGCGGATCAACTCGCGGACCTCGTCGCGGGGCCGGACGCGTACAGGGACCTCCCGAACCTGATCTCCGCGGTCAACTCCAGCGGCGAGAAAGCGATGAACGTCCAGCTCAGCGTGGAGGAGACGTACGCGGACATCGTGCCCGTGCGGAAAGAGGGCGCGCACGCGGCGTTCGTGACCATCATGCGAGGGTGCGACAACGCGTGCTCGTTTTGCATCGTGCCGTACACGCGCGGACGCGAGCGGAGCCGCGACCCGGCGTCGATCGAGTACGAGGTCCGCTTGCTCTCGGAGCAAGGCGTCAAGGAGGTGCGTTCATATTTATTACCACACCGGTCCCCATACGACCCCGTCGGCGTCGTGAACGCCGATCCGTAAGGACTTTTCCCGGCGTCTCTCTCCGCCCACTCCTCGGTTTCAACGCTCGACCCTACGACGCCTTTCAACTCCACCACTGACGCCTTTCAACGCCACTCCAGGTGACGCTGCTGGGGCAAAACGTGAACAGCTACGCGTACGTCGCGGAGGAGGGCGCGGGCGCGGACGGCGCGACGGATTTTCTGTCCAAGCTGACGGTCGTCCCGGGCGTCGGGAAGGGCGTCGGCGTCGGCGGGGATCTGAAGCATACGGCGGACGCGGCGGTCGAGGCGAACGCGTCCACGTTAGACGCGGTCGGCGGGAACGTCGCCCCGAGCGAGTTCACGGCGTTCAGCGGGTACGCCGCGGGTTTTTCGTCGCGGTACAAGCCGGAGACGCGTCGGGAGGGGTCGATGCAATTCGCCGCGTTGCTCGACCGCGTCGCGAGCGTCGACCCGGAGATGCGCGTGCGGTTCACGTCGCCGCACCCCAAAGACTTCCCGGACGAGGTGTTGGAGGTGATTAAGAATCGTCCGAACGTGTGCAAGTGTCTGCACATGCCCGCGCAGAGCGGTAGCACGACGACGCTGGAGCGGATGGCGCGCGGGTACACGCGCGAGGCGTACCTGGATCTGATAAAAAACGTACACGAAAAGATCCCGGGGTGCGCAATCACCACGGACATCATCACCGGCTTCTGCGCGGAGACCGAGGAAGAACACGAAGACACGGTGAGTCTGATGAAACTCGTCAAGTACGAGCAGGCGTTCATGTTCGCGTACTCGGAGAGAGAGGGCACCGCGGCCGCGAGGAAGATGTCGGACGACGTCGACGACGACGTGAAGCAGCGGCGGCTCGCAGAGATCATCGACGCGTTTCGATCCTCGGCGTCGGAGCGAAACGAGCGCGAGATTGGACGCGTGCACCTGTGTCTCGTCGAGGGCGTCTCGAAGAAGAACGACAGGGAGCTCACGGGGAAGACGGACACGTCGAAGTGGGTCGTCTTCGCGGACGACGACGTCGGAATCTACGACGGCGGCGACGATGACGCGGCCGCCTCCTCCGAGGCGAAAAAGTCGCCGCCGAAGCCCGGCGAGTACGTCGCGGTGTTGGTGACCGGGTGCAGCACCGGGACGCTGTTCGGGACGTGCTTGGGGCGGACGAGCTTGGTCGCGTTCGACAAGATGCACGGGGGGGCGTTTAAGGAGGCGTCGGAGGAGACGGCGAAGGCGAGCGCGGCGGCGGGGGCGCGGTAGCGACGAGAACATATTCTATCGACGAGTGTGATGAGCCGAATGCCGAATCTGCGAGCCGCGCCCGCGCCCGCCCGCCAAACGAATTACCGCTTCCGACCGAAGAGGACGCGGAGACGACGCGCCTCGCGCGCACAGTCGCTCGCGCCGAACGACCCACGCTCACGCGCATTCAAGTCCCCCTTCGCTCAC